>Ga0307928_10003389_pt1 | contig 12153 bp, 8 predicted proteins | sample AceLakmetagen232_FD_201815 | JGI IMG/M metagenome (GOLD analysis project Ga0307928, IMG submission 201815) | Saline water microbial communities from Ace Lake, Antarctica - #232 | ecosystem: Environmental > Aquatic > Non-marine Saline and Alkaline > Saline | place: Antarctica: Ace Lake... | reverse complement strand
TCAACTTGGGCTTCACTTAATTGTGTATTTGTATCAGTATCTCTTGCATCTGTTATTGCTATAATTGTATCATTTAAATTTGTTACATTAGATTGATCAATTGTTGTTCTCCAAGTATCTGTATTATCAAGGTAATAACTTCCAAGTTGGCCATCCAATTTATTTGCATCCCACAATGAATTATCTGTACACGTTGACCAGTCTGAACATGAATATGTTGTATCGGTATCAGTATAATTTGAAACTTCAGCTGTAGTAATGGTTCCTGGAATGGATCCTAAATTAAAACTTGAATTAGTATATGTTGTATCTATGTCAGTATCAATATCTGATCCACACTCAACTCCACCAGTGGAATTTACACCGATCATCTTATCAGTCCCACCACAGTTTGTTCCAATCAATTTGTCAACTTTTACAGACTCATTTGTATCAGTATCAGGAATTGTAGTATCAGTATCTCTCTCGTCAGTTATTGCAATTATTGTTTTATTAAGATTTGCTTCATTAATTCCAAATACTTCACTTGATAATGTAAGATAATAATCCGATTCAGAATATGTTGTATCAATATCAGCTGTACAAGTATAGATCCCATTAATAAATGAACTCATTTTATCTGTACCACCACATGCATATGATCCTACTATGCTTGACAGTAAAATAGAATCTTCCCCGATCTTCATTACTGTATCTGAAAAAATTCCTGCTGAAACTGATAATAATGTCAACATAAACATAATTATAATTATAATCTTCTTCATTTTATCCTCCACAACAATCTAATAAATAATTTAAATTTTCTATATGGCATCCGCCACTAATATCAAAAAAATGATCATTACAATTACAATTTGATGGTGTTGCTGTATATGTAACTGTACCTAGTCCTGTATGAATAATAATCTTTCCTCCTGCATCAAGTGAATCAACAATACAATTTTCAGTACAATCAATTGAAGTAGTATCACAAGAATCTCCTGCTCCTGCTTCGGTAATTGTAACGTTTATGACGTAAGTTGAATTCTTAACGCTTTCATCGTCAGCTAATGTAATATTCCAAAACACGTCGTAAAAAGTATCTATTACTTCAGTTGCATTGACGTTAATACCTACAACCACTGATTCATTATCTCCTATCGTTACATTACCTGGATTTATATCGTCCGTACAAAATGGTGAGTTATCACAAGAATACATGATTGGTGGTGGTAATATGTATGTAATATTAAATTGTGGTCTATATTCAATTGTTGAAAATTCGCTTTGCCGACAAAAAAGTCTATTTCTTGTATTATCTGCGATAGAATCATCTAATAAATCATGTCCTTCTATCATTCCAATAAAACTTATTCCAGTTTTATCGATTGCTTCAAGACCACTTTCTGTAAAATCAAATATAATATATTGGGGGACACTAATTGCCCCTAAATCTATTCTATTGGCAACTTCTGTTGTTGAAATTTCATCAAAATCATCAGTAGTCAAGCCACTTGCATTTGGTTGAGAAGTAGTAACTAAAGTAACAAAATCATTTCCATCATTGTCTTCATTTGTTTCTGAAACACAATACAAAATTAATTTAGCACTCCCTATTATTGCGTTGTCTGGTAAAAAAGAAGTATTAAATGGTATGAATCCTCTAGTTATAGTGTATTCTACTTGACCCTCTTTTTCTTGCACATTAAATTCAATATTTATATCATCATACGCCGCTGTACCATCTGTATCATCATGGGCATCTGCCCATGTACCACCATTACTACTCACTACATATCCATCTCCAGCGGTAGCATTTAAACTCATCGTTTTATTACGATGAATATAAGATAAACTATAGTTTATATTAGAACCTATTCCACAAGTATTTCGGTAAGATATATTGGCCGTATAGTTATATAGGTTTTCAAACATGTGTTCATAGTCTGTAGTAGGCGTGAGCCATTCTATACCTATTGTATATGTTCCAGGATAATCTAGAGCAATAGCATTTGGTTGTGTATCTTCTCTTGTTAATCCACTATATGTAGCGTTTAAATATAAATCGTATAAACTACATGTTGCAAGTTCGGGAACTGTTACATTAGCTTGCCAGCCTACGTCTGCAACCCAACCAAATTGTTTGACTATCTCTTGAGAACATCCCGCATCAGAGCAATTTGTATCACATTCGTTCAAAGCACAACTAGAACATGCACCAATTTCTGTACATTCTTCCGCTAATGCTGCACCTTCAATACAATCTATTTGAAACCCATCTAAATAACTATTTTCACCATAACCATCAAACCCTGTGTTTTTTATTTGTAAGGTCATTGTTGCTACTAAATATGCATCTGGAATGGATATGTTTTTAGTTGCTCCAGGACTATCATCACAATGAATTAAAGCTGCATCACCATAAGAACTACCACTATCATCTGAAAATTCAATATACATACAATCATCTGCTTCTAATCTTCCTGCTTCTTTAACCCAAGCAATATATAGATTACCAGAACCAGCATTACAATCACTTAAATCAATGTCTCCTCCAGTATATTCTAGATAATCTGTACCAATGTCTCCATAATAATATTTTGCACAATCATCATTTGCATCATTAATGCAACGAGTTGTTGATGTTAGATATTGAAAATCATACGTATCTGTTTCCCAACCAGTCCAGTCGGCTTTTGTTTCAAATCCATCAGTCCATTTTGTTACTCCTGCAAGGTCTCCTCCTGTAGTTGACCAATTACATTGACTACAATTATTACATGGTACTTCTGTAGAATATTGAGAACAATCTAATGTTCCTTGACATTCAATGTTTTGTAAGATATCTACATATACACCTCCAATTGTAACATTCTCTAAAGTTACATCTGATGTTATATTTACCACACTTATATTAGTTAATTCAATATATTCAAAAACTACAGTCATATTATTTTGTTCGGATGCATTAAATGTTGATGAAGTTATTGGACTTGTAATATTAAGATAATGATTATAAGTAAAACTTACATTTAAATACGTATCAGATGAAGCTATTTCAACAAAATTATTATCTCCAGTAGCAATTGCTAAATCTTCTACATCATGTCCTTCTCTTATACCAAAAAGAGTCCATCCGTCAAGATTTATTGCTGCTAAACCATTAGTATTAAGTGTAAAAAAATACCATCCTACGGCTGTTACATCAGAAGAAATGTCTAATTTGTCTGACATTTCAGTAGGACTATCAACTGCACCACAATCATTGTAATCTGCTATTACTAATGAGGTTACATCTGCTTGAGATGTATTACCAACTATAACAATATAATCATCACCATCGTTGTCATCTACTCCTCTATTTGTCACTCTAAAATGTACTTTTGCTGAAAGAATTTCAATATCATAATAACCAGATAAAACAGTTAAATTAAAAGGAATAAAAAGTCTTCCTATTTGATAATCATCACCTTGACCATATCTTTCCCTGGAATTAACTGTATCATATGCGTTAACATAACTACCAGTTGTATCATCATGGGCTGCGTCCCAATCATCATTAGCTTTTTCATAAATCACATCACCATGGTCTCCTTGTTGTTCTATTTGTAATTCAGTACTATTATCTCCCCATTTAACTTTTTTATCAAAACCAAAAGGCAACACCACACAAGTTTTATCTTTATTATCTTTTAATTTAATCTTATCAAAATATATATTATTTAATTCATCAGTTTTATCATAAACTTTTATATCAATATCTTTATCTTTAAATTTATCTTCACCAATCTTTAAGCATAATTTAATTGCTGTAGTATTATAATCAATTATTTCAATAGGATAATCTTTATCTAATTTAATATCAAGTTTAATATTGTCACAAAACTCACAATCTTTCAAACTTGGAGCATCTTTAATCAATTGCCCTTTTGAATTTGCATAGGTATTTCCTGAATATAATGATAAAACACATACATCATTGATACATTCAGTTCTTGATGAGGACGTATATTTTGTTTCTAATTTAGAAATAGATTTTAATTCTACGTCTTTTGGCAATATATCTCCAGGTGGATTCTTTGGCTTAAATAAATTATCTAAAAAATCACATGAACTTAGTCCGATTAATAAAATAATTAAAAATAACATCAATTTTATTCTGTCCCTCATATCCTAATCAATAATAAAACGCGTATATTTAAATTATACTTTCAGAATGAAGTTACTTAAAAGTAAAGAAAAGAAAAAGAAATTAAATCATAGGATGATATAAATTTACTCCAACAAACAAATCTTCTGATTCTCGAACAATAACAATCCCACCATTACTTATCCTACCATTAGATCCATAATTCCGTTCTTTAGAATCATTAGCTGGTGTTGTTATTTGATCAATAAGTGTTCCATCCAAATAATTATAAATCTTCACATATGCTGCTGAACTATTTTCATTTGAAGTTCCAACCCATCTAATTACTTGTGTTGCATTAGTTATAAATTCTAACCCTGGATTAAGTTTAAGCGTTCCTGCTGCATAAGATCCTGTTGTTGTAACAACAGTGTGTCTTAATCCCAAACTACCTTTACCTCCATATGCTCCTACAATTAAAATAATGTCACTATTTTCATACGGTGTATCTCCGGGAAGGTTAATTAAGTCTACCTGTACTATTCCACTATCATCAGATATTCCTGGAGTTGCTAATACAGTTCCTTTAGTAATATTACTAACGTATAAACTTGCACCCTCAACTACTGTTCCATCTATGTCTTGAATTGTTGCTTGAATTGGATATGGTGTTGCCATTTTATTTCTTACCTCCACAACCATAATAATATCCTAACAAACCACCTATAATTCCTCCAAGAGCTAAACTTATTAAGTAGCCAATCCAATTAACGTCACCTGGACAATTTGGACAAGTTGGACAACTTGGATACTCTGGAACTTCTGGACATTCTATTGATGGCTCACAATCACAATCACAATCAGGTACTTCTGGACAACTTGGACATGATGGACAATTATTATCTGGACACTGTGGTATATCTGGACAAGTATAATCAGGACAATCACAATCAGAGTTACTATCTCCGCCATTTCCACCACCTGGACAAGTAGGACAAGTAGGACAAGTAGGGCATGATGGATAACTTGGACAACTTGGACATGATTGGTTTGGATCATCAATGTCACCCTCATTAATCACAAATTCAACATAAATTTCTGGTTGACCTGAAAAATAAATTGTTTGAATACATTTAGATTCATCTGAACAATACAATATCTCAATCTGAAAAGTATCTCCAACTAAATATTTTGTAATAGCCCCATTATCATCATCACTATTGGCCCAGTCTATTAGATATTCTCCGTAATCATTTGTTTCTGCAATTAAAATTTTATTAGTTCTTAAATTAGTAACTTTAATATCTAAACCAGATATAATCTCTCCAGTAATTCTACCATTTATTGGCAATGGAAAATATATTGGTTCCGCTATTGCTATTGCAAAACTTAAAGTTAAACAAAATAAAATCATTAAAATTATCTTTTTCATTTTTATGTTACCTCGGTTCGGTTAATGACAATCCCTGCATCGGTCAACACCCATACTGCATCTCCCTTATATAACATAATCAACCCTGGCACAATTCCAGTAACAGTACATGTATCTGTCGATGCTGAACATGTAAGATATTTATCTGAAGTTACATTCAAAACTGACGCCCAAGTAACATTATTTCCAGATGCTACCAGATCTGTCATGTCTAATATTGAACTCATATTGGAATCTACAATAAGCCCCATACTATTCCATCCGCCTGTACTTAATGAAATGTTTTCAGCAGATGTTCCTCCAGTAGGATAATATTGGTTCGCTAAATAATAATCATCCTGACTTACATAAACCAATAATGCTTCTCCTGACAAAATATTGGTCTCATTATTAACAGTAGGTGTAGATGCCGAATAAGTAGTGTATGTTTTAGCTGAATTATCAAATACTGATGCCTGCGTACAATACTGAATCCGATTACATATACTCTGAATAGTATTGTTCAAGTCAGAATGTGTAATTAAATTCCAACCTGTATCTAATTCTTTCATTACACCAGTTTTATTTGATGTAACTGAATTTGCCTGATCATCAATTGCATAATATTGTAATTTAAATTCTCCTGAAGTTACAATATTACTTGGCACAATTGTCCCTATACACTCAGTTGTTGCTCCTATTGTACCAAGCGTACCTGTAATTGTTGTTACAAGCGTATCTAACCTATCATAAACACGTGCTTCACAAGCATTAGGCGTTGTATCCGTAATTGTAAAATTAAATGGTAAACTTGTATCTGTTATAGTCCAATTCAATTGTGATATTGTAGGTGATCCTCCTGCATCAACTGAAAATGTCCTTGAACCTGCTGCAGAAACTATATTCCCTGCGGAATCATTAACTGTATAATAAAATATAATTCCGTTCTTAGATGATACGTCTGATACATTAATTACACATTCATAATCAGGTGCTGTACCACTACAATTATTTGTTGAATTGGCATAATAATTTGTCCCATCAAATGATAAAATAAGCGCATCAAAATTCTGTTCTGTAATTGATAAATTAATATTCACTTCAGCAGAAGTTTGGTTACTACCATCTGCTGGTGTCTGACCTTGGTAAACAATCACTGGCGTTACGGTATCTATACTCAAGGAATAAACAGACGTATTAACCTGATTTCCTACCAAATCCTCACAAGAACCAACCAAATCTGTATAAACTCCGTCTGGAATAGTTGCGCCAGACACATTAATTGCGGTATTATTTGTAGTAGAAACTGTCCCAAATGTGTCAGTTGTATTCAATATTGAACATGAATATGAAGTTCCATATGAATAATCTCTGTCTACAGGTATCAAAATAAGTTTATTTGGATCATCTACCCATGTATTATTTAATTCATGGATTGTATCTTCTCCTGAATCTGTACCTCCAACTGTAAACCCTAATATAATCATAGAATGGTTAGCTCCGCCTCCAATTGTAAGTATAGATCCTGATCCACTTATATTTGATGTTAATATTACCTCTCCTGTAACTGGAGTTGATGTAGCAATCAATCCACTTATATTTCCATTAATTGCACCTATTATATTAGCACTTGTATAATTACCGTCTGGTAATGTAAAATTTTGAAATGTTCCACTCCTTGAACTTATATTAACTATATTTTGTGTTGAATTTATTGTAAAATTCTGTGCTATCGTACCAGTAAGAGTCGCATTTATATAACCAATACTAATAGTTGGAACGGTAATATCTTGATAAAGTGAAAGATCTGCATTAAAACAAGCTGGTGTAAAAGCAGTTGAATTACAACACTCTACACTCACATACAATATAGTATTATTCTCGGGGATGGTTGAATTCATATACATTATTGTACTACTTCTATTTGGTAAAACAACTTCACCATATTTATACGCTTCTACTCTTAAACCAGTAGTAACATTATATGTTACATTAACTTCTGAATTATTATATGTATTAACAGTAAGCTTTAAACTACCTAAATTATCTCCTGTCCCGTACACATAATATCCTGTTAAATCATTACTTCCATTTAAAACTATAAAATCTGAATAACTCACATCTTCAGTACCTTGGGCTGTAAAGTTTACCCATTCATTATAAAGAGGAGTAACTGACCTATTTAGTTCTTGAATATTATCAGATGTATTACTTGGCCTTATATATAAATTACAAGTTGCAGTACCTAAATTTGCCTCTGTAGGATCTTCCCAACTTACGTTAAATCCAGAAGTATAATTTAGTGCTTCATCAGTCCAAGTTACATCCGCTGGAGAATTGATTGTAACTGTGTTTGCTCCATGGACTAATATAAGTGAAAGAATCATGAATATGTATATCGGTAAAAGTTTAATTAGTTTCATTTTGCCATCCCTCATTTGAATAATAAAATTAAAAATAAAAAATAAATTATTTAATCAGTCAGAACATCTTATGATAACTGCACTTTCAGGGATAAGAGGTTCAGCTTTGAACATAATGTCAAAAACCTTATTCACTCCATGTTTAAGTCTGTCATCAACTGAATGCACTGCAAAAGCCTGGGTTTTCTTAGCAAGAGCTCCTGTTTTCTTCTTTGAAAATACTGCAAGAGGTCTTCCAATATTAGCTGCGGAAGCAGTATAATACCCTTTAAATGCTGATGGTTGTGCTGTTCCATCCTTAATAAGTTCAGTAACAACAAGCTGCATGTTATCAAAACCTACCAATGTTCCGTTTTCCCATTTTGCATATCTTCTCATATCAGATTCTGATGTTTCAGAAAAATCTTTATGAGTTATCAACTGATAATATTGATTTGGATACATCAATATACAATCTGATGGCATTGGATCTGAGCCTGTTGATAATAGCATTTTTGCATACATCAAATTTCTTGGATTTAATGTGCTTGCTGTTGAAATTGATCCTGTAGTTAATGCTGAACCATTTACTCCTGTTGCTACATATAAATTACTACCGGTGGACCAATTATCTTCACATGCCATAATACCATTGGTAATAGCATCTTGATCAATCTTTCTTTGTACTGCAATTCCACCAATTGTACTCCAATATTCAAAATTATGTTTATTCACTGAAATACCTACCATGTCATGGATAAATATTCTTGCTGAATACATAACTGGTGTAATTTTTCTCCAAGTTGTGTCTGGTCCTTGAGTTGCTGCAACATCTGAACCTGTATCAGATCCTGTTCCTGAGATATCAGTCCACGTTAAATCAAAATTCTTCCAAATTGGAAATGTTACTGAATCTTCTGGTCCTCCCCATTCTCTAGTTTCCATTAAACCATATTCTTCTACAACCAATGTTGGCATTCCTTTCAAAACACCTTCTGCATAGATTGTATCAATACTAGATCCTGCTGCATCAACTACAGCTCTATTTGTTAAGTTAGGTACATTAGCAGCAAAAGCTCCTATTTGCTTAAACACTGCTAAATCATTCTCAGTCATAATTTTCACCTTTTAATTTTTATGTTTGAATTCTTCTACTTTTGAAGGATCTATTAAAATCCTCCCCTCATCAATTTCAGTTCTTATTTTAAGTTTATCAAAAAGACCATCCATTGAATCTTTATTCACTGGTAAAACTTTAGCTGGAATTCCCTCACTTCCACTCATTACTCCTGAATTCTCTAGCTCGGACGAATGTTGTGAATCATCTACTACTTCATTCATTACAGCTTGTTTTGCTTGTTTCATGGTCTTCTTTATGTTCTCTATTACCATTTCACTAAATGCACCAAGATCTTTCTCAATTGAAGATTTATCAGATTCATCAACATTATAAACTTCACAATACTCATCAACAAATTCATTAAATGCAGCAGTATTTTTATCTTCTTCAATTTTCTTAAATCCTGCTACAATTGTACTTAATTCATCTGTTTTATTTTTAAGATCTTTAAGTTCTTCAGTTAATTGAACAGTTATATCTTTCCCTTCATTAACTGCTTTATTCAATCTTAAGATCTCTCTCTCTTTATGTTTAATAACACCATTCGCTTCAGTTAATTTTGTATGGGCTACTTCTAATGATTTAACTTCTGTCTTAAGTTTTTCAACAGACTCCTCAGACCCCTCAGACTCTTCAGTTGTTTCTTTTTCTGTTTCGTCTTCAGTAGACTCATCAACTTCTTCAGATTCAGAGGCATCTTCTTTTTCTTCTTTTTCTTCTGTCTCAGATTCCTCAGATTCCTTTTCTTTTTCAGCAGGTTCAGCTTCTTTCTCTTCTTCAACTTTTTCTTCTGCTTTAATCTTCTCTTTTTCTTTAAATGAAGCAAATAAAGATTTAGATTTGTCAATATCTTCCTGAAGCTTTTCTTTTTCTAACTTTGAAAACACTGCTTCTACTGCTAATTTTGCTTTTGTCATTTTATCTTCTTTAGTTTCTTCGTCGTCGTCATTACTTTTAGAATGAACTATTACTTCATCAGCAAAACCCATCTCTTTAATTTCATCTCCAAAATACCAGGTTTCCTCTCCCATCAATTTTAAAATTTCTTCCTTAGTATTACCTGTTTTATCAGAATAAGCTTTTGAGAGCATTGAATTTAAACTCCCTAAAAAATCTGCCTTATCCTGCATCTCATTTACATCACCAATTGCAACTGTCCAAGCATTATGAATCATATAAATTGCATTATCTTCAACCTTAACAGAATCTGTTGCAAGTGGAATATATGAAGCCATACTTGCAGCCAATCCAATAATATGTGCAGCAGTTTTACCTTTATAATTCCTAATGGCATTAAAAATAGTTAATCCTTCAAATACACTTCCACCTGGAGAAGAAATTTCAAATAAAACATCTGCCCCATTAGCTTTTTCAAGCTGTTCTTTAATCATGTCACCTGTAACATCCCATCCAATTTCACCATTAATTTGAATCTTTATTACACCTGTTGCTGATTCCTCAACTTTTTCTTTAGATTTTTCTGGTTCTACTGGTTCCACAGGTTCTTCTGCTTCTTCTTCCTCTTCAACTTTTTCTTCTACTTTAATCTTCTCCTTCTCTTCTTCCGATTCAGAAGAAACTATTTCTTTAAATGCCAATTCTAGTTTTTCTTTTGCTCCTTTTTTTTCTTCATCAGAAAATCCTTTTGTAATAGGTAATCTTGCAAGAGAATTTTTTAACTGATCTGAATTTACATTCCCTTCAAGATCTTTAAAAGGCAATGCTCTATCTTTTGATTTATTTTTTACTTTACCTTTAATAAGCGCAAAAGAAGTATCAGGCAAATCATTAATATATTTTTGATTCCATTCAATTAATTGTCCAGATTTTTTATCTAATTTATCCGAACTACCGCTTCGTCCTTGTAGAGCTGCTCCACAATCAGGACATTTAATTTCATTACAAGGATTACCTTTTTCGTGTTTTTCTTCATAATCACATTCAGGACAAACACAAACTTCAACTGCATTATTTATTTTTTGTTCTTCCATTTTTTCCCTCCTTAAAATCCATAGGAATAAGATTTGTTATTTATTTTTAATCTTAATCGTTTCTTCCATTCTAGGTCTCATTGTTGCTTTTAATAATGCAGGTTCCCAAGTTAATGTAATCCCTTTAATATCAATTCCAACAATATGTTTCTTAGATCCAATGAATTTTGTAAAAAAATCAAAATCTAATGAAACACCATTAATAACATCACCTAACACGTTTCGTGCAACATCTAAATTTGTTAAATAACCATGATATTGTAATGCTTGTAAGTCTTCATTTAATATAAAATCAGTAATTCTTCCACAAACTAAATTAACGTCTCTTGAAGGAATTTTTCTATAATCTTCCATAGATGAACTTGATCGGGATCTATATCCAAAATGTGTTGTAAAGAATAATAATTTGTCTTTTTGATTTTCTTGATTAACTAATCTTTCCTTAACCCTAAAATAAGTTTCACGAAGACAACCCATATCTATTTCTCCTAAATGTGTAGGACCAGTAGTTAAAATTTCTCCAGAAACCCAAAAGGGTAATGAAATATTATTTAAATCCATAGAAGTAAATGAACCAATTGGTCTAATAGTTGGACCACAAACAACAATATTTTCTGCATTAATTAAAGAAAGTTGTTTCTTTTTCAAAGTAATTATTTCTTCTAAAAATCGCAAAGTTGTTTCCATCTAACTTAAAAATACAAGAACTCATATTTAAATTATACTTGGTTTTTTTCATCTAAGTTATCAAAATTCATATGATTAAGATCTCTTTTATTCATTTCAATTATTAAATTATTATGAATTTTATATAAAATTTCTTTCTTAATTTTCTTAATGGAAAACTCTCTATGTAATATACAATGAAACATTTTTATTTCTTCATTACCCCATTTAGAAATATGTTTTTCACTCATGGGTTCAAGCAGATCCTTAAGCAAAATATGATTATTTAATTTCTCTTTTTTTTTATCTACTTTAAGAAATTTAATCTGTTGTTCAAGTTCATTCAAATATAAATCATACATCCTTATTTCTCTTCTTTTTCTTCATAAAACTCATGATCTATATCAACCAATTGTTTTTGAGGAACAAAAGATAACATCTGGTTAATTAATTTA
>Ga0307928_10003386_pt1 | contig 12160 bp, 25 predicted proteins | sample AceLakmetagen232_FD_201815 | JGI IMG/M metagenome (GOLD analysis project Ga0307928, IMG submission 201815) | Saline water microbial communities from Ace Lake, Antarctica - #232 | ecosystem: Environmental > Aquatic > Non-marine Saline and Alkaline > Saline | place: Antarctica: Ace Lake... | reverse complement strand
TAAAGTAATCTTTTTATTTGGTTTTGAAACAAATTGTATTAAAAAATCTCTGTAACTTAATTTTTTAATTTTTACATTTGTAGACTGTAATTCATAGCAATCTTTTCCTCTATATTGAATCATAAGATATATTATATATGCTACAATTTTCTCGGACATTATGCCTTTAATCCTTATTTCACTTTCTTTAAATAAAGCTATAAGATTTTTACAATCCATGTGTTTGTTTCTCCTTATACACCTCTTTCATTTTTTATCAACCTTTTTAATCGTTCTTTTATGCTTCCTTTTCCTGGTATAACTTGTTGTAGACAAAAATGTTTCCATATAAACAATATAATAACAATTGCAATAATACTCCATATAAATGTAACAGCCGAAGATGCTACAGTTTCAACCATTTGCCCAGCAATTTTTCCAGTTTCAAGTTCATAGTCTTTCCAAATTGTTGCTATCAAATATGTGTGTAACATCATGTTAATAATCATAGAATACATTATTACAACAACCATGAATAGAAATAAAAATGATTTCAATTTATTCACTCTATTTTTTACTGAATAAGTTACTGCATATAATGTAAACAATACTAAAAATAATGGTAAAATTCCAGTGATAATATTATAAAAAAGTTCAATCATTTCTTTGCCTCCACATTAAGTGATATTAATATTCCAGTTGGATCTTTATGCGGAATGAACGCAAAACTTTGGTCGTCGTATCCTTTTGGTAATGTCTTAAAGAATTCAACAACATCATATCGTTTGACATTTTTAAAACCAACGGATTCTAAAAGTTTTTTAAGTGAGTTGAAGTCATAAACAGTTCGGTGATAAATATAATCAGTAATCGTTGTTGGGTGTGCTATTTCATCTGGTGAATGCGATACCATTACTGTTTTGTCAATTCCCATTCTACCAAAAAGTGGACCCAATATACCGCGGTGTTCAATGTCATTGTATTTTTGATATACTCTTACAATTGCTTCAAAATCAGGAACTGCGAGTCTCAAAGTACCACCAGGTTTTAACACCCGATACCATTCTTCTAATGTCTTTTTTGCTTCTTCTCTATCAAAATATTCTAGGGCATGAGAACAGTAAATTGTATCAACTTCATTATCATTAAACATCCATAGGTCACCAATATCTTGCTTAAAATTTATATGTCCATATTCTGCATTATCAATGTTAATGTAATCGGGAATACATCGTTTTCCGCAACCAAGATTTAAACAAATTTTATCTAATGTCATTTCATCCAATTATCTCATTTTATCTTTTCAGCATTAATTGCATCAACAATCTTCCTTGTTTTAGGATGTTTGCACTTTTTTTCAGCAGGAGTTGCACCAAATTCCATGACCAAACAATCAGTCTGTGCAACAAAATAATGAGGAGTATTTTTTAATATAGTCACACATTCTCCAGTTTTCATATTATACGTCTCTTTACCAATATGATATTCTATCTTTCCCTCTAAGACAATACAATATTCGTTAGAAAACTCATGTATACACCCCCCTCTTGCAAAATTTCGTTTACAAGTGAAAATTGTTATTTCTTCATGCTCTTTTAATGCATTTCCTTTAAGCAAGTAGATTTCTCCCCTTTCATCTTCATGTATTAAATTAGAAAAAAGAGAAGGTTGTGGTTTATCAACAACTAATCTATCAGTTTTTTCCAAGTTTCCACGCCCTTTTTACATCTTTTATGTCGCTGTCGTCGATGGTAAATATGCTATCGAAGTAACAAGGTGTTTCAGCCTGAAACGCAAATTGAAGCTTCCTCTTCTTTTTATCAAGTATCATTATGGATATACCAAACAAAACTGTCCCGGTAATCCATAGAAGAGTTGATATAAAAAAAGTCCAAGAAAGCAAAAGTGCTATTTTCCAGGTCGATGGCAAAAAGTCAACAACAAAAATTGATAGCAACGACACACCAACGCCAAGAACAATTGTAAGCAACGATACCATAATAAGACTAATCGTTGAACCAATATATTCTCGTCTAAACACTTTGTATAGTATCAAATTCAATTTTTCTTTATCACTTAATTCGTCAATATTTTTCATGCATCAGCCTCCTTACGCAGTCGTAATTTTGTCATTTTTTTCTTCCTCCATCGCAGATTTTATCATCATATTTATAAGTTGCGAAAATGAAACTTTTGGTGACCATCCAAGAACATCATGAATCTTTGTTGAATCTCCTTGTAATGCAGGTACCTCATTTGGTCTATAAAACGCATCACTTTGTTCCACATAATCGTCAATTGATAAATTTAGTTTTTTAAATACCAATTCTAAGAATTGTTGAACAGAATAAATCTCATTTGTTGCAACAACAAAATCATCAGGTTCTGTATGGTGCATTATTTTATAAATTGCATCCATGTAATCACCCGCAAAACCCCAATCTCGCATAGCAGATAAATTTCCAAGAATAAGTTTGTCTTGTTTTCCTAGTTTTATTCGACACGCAGCACGAATGATTTTTTTTGTGACAAAAGTCTCGCCTCTCCTTGGTCCGCCATGGTTGAACAGTATTCCGTTACACGCAAACATGTTATGTCCAAACCTATATGTTCGCGTCATATGATACATGAAAAGTTTTGAGCAACCATATGGACTAACAGGTAAGAAAGGCGTGTTTTCGTTTTGCAATGGAGGTGATAAACCGTACATCTCTGAGCTCGATGCCTGATAATACTTGACAGTGCTATCCAACAACTTATGTTCCCTTAAATTTTTCATTGCTTCAAGTATTCTGCAACCACCAAGTCCTGTAATATCTCCCGTGTATGTCGGAATATCAAAGGAAACTCGCACATGACTCATTGAGCCAATGTTGTATACTTCATCTGGTTTAATTTTTAAAAGAAGACGTACTATTGAGTTGGCATCTCCTAAGTCACCATAGTGAAGTGTTATCTTCTCTTTTGGATATAACAAATGGTCTATCCTCCTTGTGTTTATCGTGCTGCCTCTACGAATTATTCCAAATACATTATGTTTCTTTTTCAACAATAGTTCTGCAAGATACGAACCATCTTGCCCATTTATTCCTGTTATTAAGCTTCTAGTCATATATATCACTCATCCTTTCTTCAAAAAATTCTTGCCATATTTCCCTACTAAAGTTCACTGTACTGTTGCAAGAACAACACAGTGTCACCAAATTATTTTTAACCGAATTTTTCTTATCATAATCTATATGATGTGTAGTTAAACCATATCCAAATTTTTCGTTATGTTCTTCTTCCAACAACAAACAAAGTACACATAAAAAATTATCTCTATATTTAATTTCATCTCTCAATTGTTTAGTAAAATTTAAATTGTATGGTTCAAAACTTACTCCACCCAACCAGCTTGGGTTTTTCTCTTTTGATAACTTTAGAGACATTTTCTTCCTTGATTCTATTGTATGACATTTACCAAACATTCCATTTCTCTCTCCTACAAGCAATCCTTTTCGTTGTTTTGACCATATTTCCTTAGTTTCTTTTGAATGTTTTTTTCCTTTATTTGCTTCACTAATCCTTTGCTTTGCTTCTTTTGTGTGAGTTTTACCAAAAAAAGGATTTTTTTCTTTAGTTAACAAACCTTTTTTACTTTTACAAAAATTACACATACATTCATCACTGTGTGTGTATCCTTGTTTTTTTCTTGTTTCTGATATTTTTTTTCGCGTTTGTTCTGTGTGTTTCTTTCCATATCTTGGGTTATTAGAACCAGAAAAATCTATGTGTCTCTCTTTCATTTTTGCCTTTGTCTCTTCTGTATGATGTTCACCTTTTTTTAATAAACCTTTAGGGTGTTTATGTGTTTTACCGCATTTTCTACATTTCCCAAAATTATGTCCTTTCATGCAATCACTTTATCATTTTCATTACTTCATCTTGTATTTTTTCCAGCAATATAGGATAGTGATAACCATATTTGTCAATACATATATCATCTAATTCTTCCATTGTCATTCCTTTTTTCTTAACGATGTGCTTTGTTGCTAACATTGAACCACCAAAATAACCAGCTGAATAACCAAGTCCGCCAACAAGACCTCCTATAGCAAATCCCATAAGCTTTAAATTGCTTCGTAATCCTTTTGGTGGTCCTTTTCTAATATTGTATGATAACAATTTTCTTTCTTCTGGCAACATTTCTAAATAACAATCATTATGCAATAATATTTTTTTTCCTGTTTGTCGTGTTATAAAATGATTACTGTTTCGTTTCGCTTTTTCTTTACAAATCCAGCATGTTTTCATTTTTTATTCCATTTACTATATTTTTTTAAAAGTTTTTAAAACTTCGTATACTACAGCTATCCTATATTGTACTTCTGGTTCTAAGTAGTGAAAAATGCCTTGAATAAACGTCGAGTTTGTTGTCATACCATCAATTCTCATTGACTTATTAAAAAAATGATTGATTTCATCCTCAATATCAACAGTCTGTTCTATCGTTAAACCAAAACTTTTTGCTATTGATTTTTCCCAAGATTTATCACGTGCCTTTTTAAATCTCTCTTCTCTATTTTTAAACAACATTTATTCCCTCACCATATTTAATTTCATAACCATCTTGTGAAATCTTTAGTTGGTCCATTTTGCTCGCAAACCTCAATTAAATGACAACTGCCGCAATCACCCTCAATACATTTCCATGTTTTCATTCTATATCACCATCTTCTAAGAAATTGTGAATTTTGATTGTTTGATACTTTAGTTTTTTCTTAGTTGCACATTTTTCACAAATAACAAAATCTTTATACATAATTGATTTATTGAATGGTAATTTTTCATTACATGATTCACAAGTATATAAATTCAAGTCATTTATTATACAATTATCTTCTATGTTCTTGCATGTGTGAGATAAAAATCCAACATCTACAGGATCAATTATTCTGAGTTCAGTTATTTTTTCTTTCATTTTTTCACATCCACAAATTCTGGTGTTATATCTTCTTTTTTCATTGTTTCTCGCATTCCTCTATGTATGAATTAGTTTCCTTACTGAACAACAACGCCCAAGCATATCGTATTTTAAAGTCTTCGCGTTCCATACCTTCTATAGTCTTGCTATTACACATTATGTGATTCAGCTTCTTTTCCAATAATTTTTCATTTGCTTCTTTTATATCATTTGGTATTATCATTTTTAATCACTTATCAAATTTAGTTCTCATTCTTCTTTTTCGATTTTCGCATTTTTTCATATTCTGATTTTTGAAATTCTAACTCAATCCTTAGAAGTTCCAAATTAATTTCTCTTTGTTTAATATCCAGCTCCATAGTTTTCTTCTCATATTCTTTTTCATTCATTTTTTCACTCCATTTTGCACTACCCAATATGCATCATCATCATCATTATGTTTGCTAATTAAATGTTCAATAACCTCAGCTCTTGTTCCAAAATCAGAATGACTTTCATGGCATAATGGACAAGCATACCAAGTAGGATATATTTCAGCTATTTCTCTTTTCATTCTTTCACTCCATGTTTTCATTTTACACACCTCTCTAATACTGCAAATGAATATCTAATTTTAAATTCTTCATTTCCCATGGTTTTAACTGTTTTGTCAGTATTATAAGTATCTTTCAATGCTTTTTCCAACTCATTATACTCTACACCTGTTTTTTCTGCTAACTTTCTTAAACCATCTTCTATATCTTTTGGCAATTTCATCTTTTCACTCCATCAAAAAATTTATCATATCCATCGTATGTTCCATCTTTCTTAAAAAAATGGTAAACATCTAACGCATCTTTTATCACTAGCATATAATCCTCTGTCGTTTCAACTGCCTTAATTGGCATATTTATTTCAAGATGTAATTTTTCTGTCATTTTTTCACCTCATTTTGGAGTAAAACCGCCAATTGACCTTTTCAATTGTAAGTGCATTAAATAATCTCCCATGATTTCTCTTGCTTTGTCATAGTTGTGCTCATCACATTCTTTTTCTATTTTTTTTAAACAAACATCAAACTCATCCTTTGCTTCTTTCATATCTTCTTTTTTGATGTAGCCGAGAGCATGTAGTTTTAAGACCATGTTATAAAACACGTCAAAATATGTTTGTTCCTCTTTCGGAATATCTTTTTTCATTTTCCCACCTCATTTTGCATTTTCATTTTTAACTACCTTTATATATGGAAAATGTTTTTTCATACCAAACAACCAATCATCATATCGTTTGTTATTAACATGAACGTCAAACAAAGCCACTATTAATCCCTTTTTAAAATATTGTGGATACCGCATGCATTTGTCAGCGATTGTTTGTAAATCATTGTCACATGTAGGTCCTTTTACTTCGATGGCTAAATCATTTCCTACTATTATATCTGGCCGTGTTGAACTCCGTGTTAATTCTATTCTCACATTTCCAAACCTTTCTTCTAAATGCCGTGCTAAATCAATTTGATAAGGCTCTTCTGTTTTATATTTTCTAAATGGCACAAAATTTTTAATCTCATTTAAAACAGTATTATATAAATCTCCTTTCCGATTTCTGGCATTTATGCTTCTTCTATGCTTATGGTAGACCATTAATAAAGGAATTACAACCAACCAGAAAATGCCATATAACATGAAAAATTCCGAAATTATATCAAAAGATTCAGTTAAATCTAAACCACGTGCTACAACATAAAATATTGTAATCGACAAAGGATTAATTACTAACCATAATTGCCATTTACTAGGTAAAGACAATAACAACTCTGCAACTACGTTTTTTTGAGGTCTTTTCTTTCTATATGTTATTTTTTCACCTCATTTAATACTTTTAAAAATCTCATTGCAAATAATACCGAAGAAAATGCATTCTGCGATGTTACAAACTTTTTGATATTTCGTAAATAGATATTATATTCATTCTCATCCATTCCAGTAATATATTCACATAATGATTTAACACTCTTAAAATTTGCGTAATTGATGAATGTTCCCTTTGGCAAATATTCGTTAACATCATAAGCACCAAAATAAATGGGAACTGAACCACAACATTGCGGCTGCACTGCCTTCTCACAGACATATCCATAAAACCGTGAATTCTCTGGACAAAAAGTAAATTTGTATTTTGCAAAAACCTCCCACTTACCATTCTCTTTAACTTCTCCGCAATAACACGGATATTTCCACGGACCACCATATGAATTGTATACACTTGAATCAAAGTATTGACAAAAAACCTTATCTGCCATCTGTCTGAACTTAATCAAACTCTGCGTATTGTATTTTCGTGTTCCCGGAGAATACTTATTGAACAAATATGATTTATTTTTATTCCGCAAAATCATACACAACAATCGTTCTTTAGGTGTACCAAAATGTTCTTCAACAAGATTAAACTCATATCGCGGAATGTTATAATAATACTGATCAAATCCTTCCAACCGATGACTAGCCATCGCACATAAAAATTTCTTATTATACCCCGGATTATTCATTTTTCGATTAAACAACGAATAATATATTGGCGGTTCATTTTTCATCAAGATACAGTCTTTTTGCTTTATTCCCTCGACCTTAAAGCCATGCCAAGAAATCCCAATATCTCCTGTTTCTCCCTCACCGACAAATGCGATTCCGTTCTTTTCAAACAATTCAATTCCTTTCTTTCCAATTCCATCTTCATATCCTAGCCACCTCTCCAATTGATTTTTATGATTTTTTGTACTTTCTTTTATTCTAAGCATGTTCAACACTATCTGGTGATTTGTCCATAATTCTTTTCGTTAAATATCTACTTGAACCATCTGGGTAAGAATTTGTGCCTTCAATAATCTGCATTGGTTTTTTCCAATTTTCACCATACATTTTCTCTACATATCCAATACTCATTGCTGGTACAAGAAATTGATATTTATTTATTTTTATTTTCTGTAAAGGCAAAATATATTCACGCGGCGTTTTCACTATATATCCATTTATTCCAACATTATTATGTAAGAACCAAGCAATTTTTAAAATAGCTTTACGTATCTTATTCGGAACAAAAAAAGCAACAAAGCCTTCAATCAATTGTAATTTCTCTGGTGGTAAACTTGTTTCATATTTGAAATAAGCTGGATACAAATTAAAAATCCATACTAAAAAATCAGCAAAAGCCATTACTTTCTTATGCCGGTAAGTAATAAAATTTGCACTAACTGAATCTTCATTTTCTTCGTAAAATTTAATGTCGATTTTTGCTGTCTTTTTGATATCTTGAATACCAAGCCCTTTATATTTATCGACACATAACCATCCATGAGTAAACAAATCAAGCTGTACAACATTACTAAAATCCTCCATTTGTTGGAAACACCCAACATCTATATCTTCTTCCCAGGGAATGAGTGCACCATCTCTAACAAAACCAAGCAATGTTCCTAAATCTGCCCAAAGCTGTATCGAATGCTTTTCAAGGATTTTATTGATATCATCAAATCCTTTAAGAGCAAGGCTTTTATCACTCATCCTCTCTTGTATCGTTTATTCCTCCGGGTAATGGTTAATAACATTTTACATTTAAACCTTTTTATTTTTTCAAGTTTTCTTGTTGAATAATCGGATAAATCTCCGTCTTTCCTTGATATCCTTTTTTCCAAATGTACCATGCATAAGCTATGCCAGTTCCACCAAAAAAGTTAAGCCTCTCTGAATGAACCAACATTTTTAATGGCGGGTTGTCAATGAAAAATTGATATCGCTTTTTTGATTCAATGTAAACAAGTTTTAAAAGAAATATCGCTAAGCCACCAGGTGGTAATAGTGATAAAGCGTGTTTAATGAATTCACAATGGTAGTTTCCCGAAAATGGTGGATTTGTAATGATTGTGTTAAATCGTTTTTCATTAAATTCTAAAAAGTCGCAATACTTATTTGCCTTCATGTCATATGATATATCTAATGTATAAACATTATCGTAATACTTTTTTACAATATCACTTATATTTCCTAATCCATTACACGGCTCAAGTATTGCGCTCTTTAGTTTAACATGTGTTAGCAATAACTCTACTGCTGAACACGGTGTAGTATACAAATCATACTTCTTATTTAGTGTCTTAGCACCAAAACAAACAGATTTTGCCATTATTTCTTCAACTTCGTAATATCAAATAATTCTTTCATTAAACAACATTTATCATCAACAGAACATGATTTTCCTGTCCTTAAAATTATTTCAGCAACTTCTTTCATAGATTTGTAGCTTGCTCTTAACAAGTGATTTGCATGAATCACAACATCAATACCAAACACCATCATCTCTTTTTCGCTTATTGTATTATATGTTGTTGGAACAATTATCAACGGAACATGGTCTTTAAAATTTTTATACACCTCACAAAACTCAAATATTTTTCTTGGATTACTATCCTTTGAATGAATCATTATTGCATCAGCTCCGGCGTGATAATACCGTATAGCTCTTGTGATAGCATCCTTAACTGATTTTCCGGCTATTAAAGATTCCACTCTCGCAATAACCATAAAATCATCTGTTATTTGCGCATTTTTTCCAGCCTTTATCTTTTCACAAAAAATATCAATATCTTCCTGTATATGTTTTGCCCCAGGCATCAAAGAATTAACTTTTGGAAAACGCTTATCTTCAATAATAACTGCGGACACACCAAGTCTTTCTAATGTTCGGACCATATAAACAAAGTGATCTTGTTGTCCTCCGGTATCACCATCCACGATCAGGGGTTTAGTACTTACCTCGAGAATCTCATTGATAGTTTGAACTCGCGAAGTAAAATCAACCAATTCAATATCGGGCTTTCCTTTCGATGCACTATCAGTCAGGCTGCTTTCCCAAATTGCATCAAATTGTTTGCCATTAACCCGTATGTTCTCTGCAACTAAAGCGGAAATGCCGTTATGTGCCTCTATTACACGAACTAATGACTTAACATTAATCATTCGACGGAGCAGTGGTCGTCGCTGTTCCGGTGTCACGCCTCGCTTCAGGAAGTCTTCAATTATTAAAGAAGAAGAGATACCCTTGGTATAGGGTATCTCAATGAGCTCACCACCCCATTCTTCCAAAACTCGTATAACCTGCTTACGAGTTTCTTTTTGAATCCCTTCTCTCCAATCATCGCCATTTGTTACTATTGCAGGTTTGTATTTTCTAAGATTGTCGGTGTAATCTAATGTATGTTGCGGAACTACCTTCCACACATCCTTAATGCTTGTTACTAATTTATACCTTTCCTCATATGTGTTAACTGGCACTCTCTTATACGATGCAATTGCTTCATCGGTCAATAAACCAACCATCACTTTACCATATTTTTCTGACTTTTTTATGATGTTCAAATGCCCGGAATGAAAAAAGTCCGCGCACATTACCGTATAAACTATTTTTTCTTTATCCATTTTTTAAGCCTCAACCACATTTTCTTTATTTATTCACTTTTCTGTTCCTGTTCATACATAATAATAAGATTTTCATTTGCCGTCAACCTAAGATAATTATCTACCTTTCCAGAATAGGAGCGAAACTCATAATCAAAAGCAAAAGCTGCTGGTGCTCCTTTATATGTAATTACCAATCTATTATCTTTAACTTCATAATAGGCTTCAGCACCATCTATAATAACTATTGCACCAAAAGTTGGGCTTTTTTCCAAAAGACAATCTCCATCAGAAAAGAAAAGGATAGAAACATCGGTTCTAGTAACTCTTTCTCCTATATACTCCACTCCACTCCATTTTCCAACAAATCTTTCCGCATCACTATTTGTAGTAATTTCTGAAGTACACCCAACTAAAAGTGATGTTAAGACAATACATACTCCTACAACAATTTTCCTTTTCATTTTACCTCTTTCGCATGTAAAATTTCCCATCATCACCTATTCTATAAATATAATTTTTACCTTTATAATGAGAATGGTGTGATTTTCTTTCACTTTTCTTAACCCAATCTGGTAATTGCTCTATCTCTTTCCAATCATCCCAGTATTGCATTCCAGTCTTTATTATAACTTCTTCTTTTTTTGTTTTTCTTCTTATATATTTAACTATTCTGTATATAATATAACATGCTACAAAAATACCAGCTATTTCTCCAGCAGTTGCAAATAATATTTCTAACATTTTATCAAACTCCTGTCATTTTAAATAACATTTTATTTGCTTCTTTAATATATTTTTCAATTGGTACAGGCGTAAATCCTGTAACATCGACACTAGCATTTATTCTTTTACCATATGTATTTTTTTCATGTATATGACCATGAACATTAACTAACCCATTACGAACTTCTAGCAAAGGTCTATGTGTCAAAACAATATTATTAAACCTAATTATCGAAGGCACAACAATAATACCAGAATTTCGTAAAATTCGTTTTCTATCATGGTTTCCAGGTAATAAAAATATTGTTCCATTTAATTGCTTTCTTATGTGTTTAACATTATTAATAGACGTTAATGCAAAGTCACCCAAATGAAAAACTATATCTTCTTTTGCTACAGTTTTATTCCAATTTTGAACCATTACATAGTTCATTTCTTTTACTGACTTAAAAGGACGATTACAATATCGTATAATGTTATGATGATAGAAATGATTGTCTGATGTGATAAATACTTTCATTCTATTACTCCGTTAATACTACAATAAGGACATTTTGTTTCTGCTTCATTTAAAATCTCTTTTGCTTCTTTTCTTTTTATCTTATACCCTTTACTGCAAATAGGGCATAAAACATAATAAGTCACACTGTATGGTATAACAGGAATAAAGAAAAGACTGAACCAAACTCTTTGCCTTACCAACATCATATTAACTATGTTGTTGCATACTTCGCAGTTTTCTGGTTGAAATTGTGCTAATACTTTTTCGTAGGAATTTCCCCAACCAAATATTACAAACATATTTTTATCAAATCCATTTCTTCAATTTCATTTTTTTCCTATTCATATCATCACTCTATTTATTCAATCAAAAAATTATCTAATAAAGCATCTATTTCAGATTTTAAATCATTTAAATCAAAGATCAAATTATCATGGTTTCTAATATGCACGTTCATTGTTGCAATTTCTGCACTTCCTATTTCATAATTTCCATTATAATAATAATTACAAGCAGATGAAAAATATTCATTTGCAACATGCATTTCATTTGCAACTT
>Ga0307928_10003385_pt1 | contig 12160 bp, 18 predicted proteins | sample AceLakmetagen232_FD_201815 | JGI IMG/M metagenome (GOLD analysis project Ga0307928, IMG submission 201815) | Saline water microbial communities from Ace Lake, Antarctica - #232 | ecosystem: Environmental > Aquatic > Non-marine Saline and Alkaline > Saline | place: Antarctica: Ace Lake... | reverse complement strand
TTCATGCCTGTATCGACATCGTCGCCTGCTGAACCATCAGTAAGGGTCAGAGTTCCACGAATGACTCTCCAAGAACCCATCACTGTTTCGTCTACTTTTGCGAATCCGCTCATTTTCTGTCTCTCCTACATCAAAAGGTGAATTAACCCGTCTTTACTCTTGGCCAGAAGCTCCGGAACCTTAGTCCACTGCGTAAACAGTGCCAAGGCCGTCTTTAGGTCCAGTTGGATGATTTGCTGGATGTTCCCATCAGGGTATGCACCCATTATCCCGCCTTCAGTGGCGTTAATCATCATCTGTGCGTTTCCGCCTGCCCCGCCGACTGCCATGTAGTCAAACCAGTTCTTGAACCCGAAGTAAGATGGCCATGTCCACACCCTGTTCCCGTAGATATCGGTCCAAGGCATGACTCCGGCGAACTTACTGTCGTACTGGCTCTCCCATGCATGAAACTTCCGGTCGTATCCGAATGAGAAGTCTGCCCCTATGAAGATGGGTACCGAACCTCCCAGTATTGTACGTGCAAAGTACCAACAAGCACCAAGGACGTTTCCGCCCACACTCAGACAGGGAACCTCCCCTGTAAGCACCAAGTCCATCATGTCGTTCTTCAGAGCCTCATTAGCAAATGGGGTCATGAACCAGATGATTCGTCCCTGCCACTTATCAATGAGAGGGGGCCAAGCTCCGACATACGCTACAAGCGTCCTGTCCTTGGTTCTCTCCCAGTACCACTCATCCGGGTGCTTAGTGCCACCCTCCGTCACTTCAGACATTGTGATATCACCAGCGTCCAAGGTCACGTAGTAATCATCAGGCCCCATCACGTCCCGGTCTTCAAAGAAGCCGAAATTATGGAGAGCGCTGACAATCTTCAGACCTTTTCGACCAGCCTGCGTATCATCCCCACGCATTACATGCCAGTTCTTCTTAAGACTTGGTCCGGATCCGGCCACGATTACTGGCTGATAAGCACACTTACCGAATTCCTGCATGGCCGAGTTCTCACTGAAGCCGTGCCTGGAATTGGCCCGTGTCTGGTCAACCCATATCTTGTGCCACGAATCTACCGTTATCTTATCGTTCCGGCATGCCGTTTCCATGGCGGCCTCAGGACCCTGAGGAATACCTGGGATGTACTGCTGTGCCTGCAATACCATTTCAATCAGTGCCATTTGTTTGTCCCCTTCGGAGTAGACAGGGCCGGGGTATCTTAGTAGCTTTTCCCAAGCTACGTGTCATCCCCCGACCCTTTAGGATAGCATCACTTACCCAACATTGATGAACGCTGCGAACGTCCCAGCAGTTGCTGTGGAGCCAGTGGCCACACCTGCAACAATACCAGTGTATCCGGTAGCGCCGGTTGTACGGGTGAAAGCACCGACTGTGTCAAGGATAAGCTTGTTACCCTGGGCAATAGCCGAGTTCCCGCTTGACTGTACAGGGACATGTCCCTTGACTACAATCCAACCGTATTCTGTTGGTCCGATATCGGCGTTAATCACGACACCAGCAAGGTTTTCACCTGCGATGGACGAGACCGTTACCGAGTACCCAGACGCGGCTGAATAAACCACACCGTATCCAACACCGGCAGTGGAGGTGGACTTGTTGTAAGCGTATATGTACTTACGCCCATTTTCCCAACGCTCTGTTCCAATAGCAACAGAGTTGGTAGCTGTGACGGCGGAGACAGACTCCTCGAACGTCGTTTGGAGACCAAAATTAGACATCTTTCACACTCCTTATTCAGTTTGACAGGCGGGAGCTATTAACTCCCACCCATTATTGTTTACTTACTCGACTCGACTCCCACCACCTACAGTATGCTCAGGTTTACGACAAATTGCTAAATTGCCCGTGCATGCGACAGTTTGAGTTCTTCATCGCGCCGGTCCAGTAGATATGTGCCACACGCGTGTTTTGATTAATCGGAGATACGAATGGCGAGAAACGCATATCCTCATCCTTGTGGGCACACAGGCTCATGTAATTCTCATTGAGCAAGTACAGGTACCCTGCATCGCAATGGGAATCGATGATGACCGGGATTCCATTCAGCATCATGCTGTTGAAACCGGCCTTGAGGGAATCCTCATCTGCAAACCTCTGCTGAGGCTGGAAAGCTGACCATAGGTCATTCCAGATAGCATTGGTCGTTACAGCAACCGTCGGACGGTCACTGTCCACTGCACATGTCAGCATCATTTCATTGAAAGCTGCTGGTGTCATTGCAGTAGTGGTTGAATCTGTCTGCCCTTGCCACCATGAATAAACAGATTTCGACAGGTTGCCATAGGTACCGGTCGCAGCAGTCATGAGCTTGATGCCCTGAAGGCTCTTGGCCGTGGTTCCGTCACCGAAGAGGTCATCCCCGAGCACGGAGGCAAGCGATTTTTCTGCTGCTTGCGTCTTGCTCTTAAGGTGATTGACAATTGCATTCTTGCCAGAGTTCTTCAATTCGTCCAGACGTGTAATCTGGATTGAAGCCTGGTACTCTTTCCACTGCCATTCGGCATCGGTGATTTGCTGGTTGTCATCAGTGTCCAAGGTCTCGGACCCGGAATACCGCTGAGCATTACCCGTCACCGCATACAAAAGCGGTTGTGTGATACTTGTTCCACCATCAATCTTATCGTACCATTTTTTCTTCTTCGCACGTTGGAACAAAATATTTGACTCAAATACGTTATCCACCAAGCGGGGGACAAGGTACTTCTGGGTAAGTGCGCTGATTTCACTTGTCAAAGCCATGATAGTCTACCTTCCAATTTATTACCGCATATCCGCGGCCATCTTCGCTGCCAAGTCTCCGTAGTCCTGGTCAGGCGAGTAGCCCGTGTTTGCTGGTGCTGGGTTAATAGGGGCACCACCACCCTGTACAATTCCCTGACGGTTATTCTCGACCCTTTGTTGCGTCTGTTGCCTCAAGGTTTCAGCCTTGGTGTTTGTGGCCACGGTATCATAGGTAAAAGCCCGATACGCATGTTCCAGGTCCCGTATCTTATTATCGATAGCGAACTGAATCAACTGATTCTCAAAGGTCCCAGACCCGTTGTCTACGTCCCACTGGTGGTCTGGATGAGCAACCTGAAGAGCCTTAATCGTCTTATCAAGGGCTGAATCCTCATCCACCTGTGACCGTCTCTGGAACTCTTGTTCCACACGCTCGAGACGTTGGACATATTCAGGGGAAACTGAACCTGGTGCTTGTTGTACTCCTTCTAATTGCTGTTGCTGGTTGGGCCCGCCTGTGGAATGGTACTCCGCCGCGGCCTGCAATATCTTCTGTGCCAACTGAGGATTGCTCTTGAGCATCTTATCAAGCTGGTCATACTGCTGATACTGCTGACTCTTGTTTTGTACGTCCTGCCGGTCCCGATTCAACTTTCCCATCGCCTGACTGTAACCAAATCCTCGCTGAGCCAAGTTAATCAGTTCCTCTTTGGACTTGGGAATGATGTTCTGTTCCCGGTACTTCAGAGAGAACTGGGACCCGTCCCAGTCTGTAGGTGGTTGCTCGCCAACCGGTGCAGGCTGTTGTGCCTGTTGCGGATCCGTACCCGGGCCAGTAGCCTGTTGAGACTGCTGTTCGCCTGCAGTGCCCTGTTCATCAGGGGTGCCTACGAATGCTTGCTCAAGTTCGCTCTGTCCTTCAATAGGAATCGCGTTGTCTTCAACTGTGCCAGTATCTTCGATTGTCATCTCGTTTCCTTCGGTTGGGATGGATTACCATTGCCCCTTGAAATCTATTTATACAGGCATCAAGGATTGGCCTGTGTGCGCGTGTTTAGACATCTCCTGCGAACTGAATTCCTGACCCAGCCGGTACCGCACCTGCGGAATTGGTAGGGATAGAGTTCCCAGTGGATGCACCCTTGTTGGTCTCAGGAGGGCCTTCAATTGGGCCACCTGGTGTAAGACTGCCTGTTGGCAATGCTTTGGGCATAGACCCTGAAATGTCAGCGTCCGACCCTTTGCCTGCGAATTCGATTCCTTCTGCCATCTTAAACCTCCATTACATGATTGGGACAGTACGTCCGGTTCCTTGATTCATATCTACTGCTCTTCCACCACGTTTACCGGCCGGGGCGCTTTGCTGAGGCTGAGCCGGACGAGCCGGTGCAGGAGCTGGGCGTGGGGCTGGTGCCTGTGGTGCAGGAGCCTGGGGTGCTGGAGGAGGGGGAGCCTGCGGTGCAGGTGCTTGTCCTGGTTGAGGCGAAGCCTGCATAGCTCCAAGCAAACCCTGCAATGCATCTTGCATGGCCATGGCCTGTGGGTTGCCCTTCTCTTCTTGTGCCTTCACGAACATAGCAATGGTACGGAATGCACTGACAATCGGTGCAGTCTCGTCCTGTGGGTCAACAGGTGGCTGTCCCTGTGGCTGACCCTGAGGTTGCATTGGAGCACCCTGAGGTGCCTGCTGAGGCATTGGCTGTCCTTGTGGGGGCATGTTCATTCAGGTCCTCCCGGTGCCGGTGGTTGTTCCGGCGTTTGTGATTTCAATTTCTGTGTAATCTTCTCTGCATCAGGCCAGTCAAGTGCCTTGAGCAGTTCACCAGCATCGATGGCTTCTGAGTCGAACAGACGGAAGGCAATGTTCGCCCTGCTCGTCTTGGCCCAAGGTAGAGCCTGACCAGATACCACCTTGATGTCCATGGTTCCCTTTGCGGGAATCTGGCTGAACTCTGGTGCAGGAACATAGACCGGCTGACCAGTCTCCGTGTTTATCTGTGTAGCGTACTTCTTCTTGTTAAGGACATAGCCACCTTCAGCACTGTCTTCGATGAAGAACTCAGTGAACTCAGGCCATGTATCCTCTTTGCCGGTTATCCGGACAATACGAGGTTCCTTGTAAAACTGTAGCATCAAGGCCACAACCTGGCGACCAAGCTGTGATAGCGCGGCCTGGAGATTTCTCTCCTTGAGCCTGATACGTGTCTGGGAAGCCTGCTCCAAGGTCTCGAGAGCCGCGGCAGCGGATACGCCTGGTGGCTTCCGGCCGGCTGTAATCTCCGAGATACCTGATGTCATCTCTGCCATCCGGAACACAAGGTTCAGGACTCCTTCAGTCGATGGAGGCATGGCAGGACCAAAGTCCCTCTTAATCTTGTTCTGAGCATTAGAGCCCGGAGTGCAGAGCAAGACGCTAGAAACGGCATTCGTTATCTGCTCCGGGGAAACGCCCGAGTCATTTTCTACCATCCAGACTGCATTGGACATCATGTTCAAGTTATCGAATACGTGGGCAAGAGACTTGTTCAACATGCGTTGAATAGGCATCAGGACCTTGCATTCTCCTTCGCCCCAGAACTTGCGAGGTTTTACTGTATCGACCATTCTGACGAAAGGCCACTTGCCATGCATGTAGGGATTCCCTACCTTCTGCAGGCGAAGCTTCTGGTTAGGCAGGACAGTCATCAAGGCACCACGAGGGTACTTCTTCTTCTTGATGTCCTTGCCTTCTCCGTCCTTGATGTTCTCGGTAGCGGAATCCTTGTACCAAATCTCCCAGACCTCTGCGGTCTTACGTTGGTCATCACCAGTACCGGTTCCTGAGTCAGTGCCTTTTGGCGTCCACTGGTCAGTAGGCGAGATGAACTTCACATCAAGGTCATTGCCTATTGCAGTGCTACTGGAGTTATCAACCCCACCAGCCTGGGCGTCGTCCTTGATTTCATCTGCATGCTCAGGGAACATTTCCTTCAGTTCGCTGATTGGCTTATATGACCTGTGAATCACCCAAGGGCAGTTCTTGTCAAAGTCCGTGGCACCATAGGGGACGAATATGTCCCAAGGATTCGCGCACTCGGTCTTAATCTCACCAACACCCAAGTCAGCTTCCGGGTCCCAAGTGGTCTTGAGGATTCCGGCGTCGAGAATCATTTCATCCGTCAAACCCTGTATCAGGGTCAGGTCCATCTCGTTATTCGTCCACCACGCATCAGTGAGTTCCTGAACCATACTGGCGAACTCGAAGTCGGCTGGCTCCTTAGGGAGCACTGTGAAGGCTGGCTTCAAATCTGTGATAATTGGTATTTGCTGTTGTATGGCCTGACGGATGATATTCATCACCGGCCGGCTCTTGTACAGGGAGGCATACTTCTCGGAAGACCACTGTTTTCCGTCGTAATAATCCTGCCTCTTAGACCAGTCCGTATCGTTGTCTTTGCGAGCGGCCTTGCCCTGAGACATAAGCTCATCGGCAAGTTTCAGGTCCCGTTCCTCTTCCTTGTCGGAAGACTGGGGAGTCTTACTGTCCACGATCGGGCCGCGGTTAGGGTCAACTGGATTTGAGGCTTGATTCATATTATCCTTAACTTTCAATCCGATTCACACTATAATTAAATATCACCGAGGTTTGGTGAGGCATGGTACCGTCGGGTGAGGTATGGTGTGGTAAGGTGCGGTAAGGTGCGGTAAGGGGATAGGGGCTTCGGCCCCTATCCAATTTCTATGCACCCAACGACGCCAGCTCTGGATACCGACCAGAATTCACCTCAGCACGTAAGCCACCTTCTACGTCACCACCATAATCCCTCACAGCAGGTTTCAGGTTGGGCTTCTCATTGCCCAAGAGGACACATCCCGGAGGAGGCCTGTTCTTAATCAAGTCCACTCGGCCTGGATTAGGCGTGTACACTCGGCACATGACTTGACCACACTCAGTGCAGAGAGCCACATCAGCACAATTGGCCAATGGTCGCCACTCTTCCAGGTAATGAGCACAGTCTGGGCACTTGTACGGGTATATCATACTTTTCTCCGTTCCACGCTGTTCTCAATGACTTCCTTGAGTTCGGTGATGACCTTGGTATTGCTCTCAATGACATTGAAGAGCTTTTCCTGCATCTTGCTATTCTGCCAAAGGAGAATGGCCGCGACAATGCCGACTCCACCCAACTGACCCAAACTCGAGACTAACGTGTTTATATCCATACTAAATTACCTTAATATTAGGAGGTTATTACCAGTCATCTGCATTGGTGGTCACTTTCTTGTACTCACCACCTATGAGCTTTTGGAGGTGGGTCTTCTGTGGCGTGAACTGGGGCACTGACTCGAGGAAGCTGGCCCAGACTGTCATGATGACGTACCTAATAGCGTCCATGGCGTGATTGTGGTTGTCCTCAATATCGTCAGACAGGGCCCCTTCCTTGTTCTCACGGTAGCTGTAAGTGTTGAACTCATCCCGGACATTGGGGCATCTCCCGTCCATGACCTTGAGCTTGAATTCCCTGATTACCTGTTGCATCTTGGTAATACCGTCGAACAGGCTTCCGGCCCCTTTCTTCACACCAATGGCAGGGAGCTTGGCCCGCTTCATGACCTCAATCTCGCCAGCCTCAGCGGAATCCACGATAAAGGTGCTGACCCCGTACTGGGTCTGGAACCTCTTCATGACATCTATCCTATCCATTACGGTTAAACCAGCCTTGTAGTACTCATCGACCAGGATAATGTCCCTACCGTTGCGATGGACAGCAATGACGACCAAAGCTGATGGGTCATTGAAGCCAATATCGCAACCACAGTAGACTTGGTACTCAGTCCGGTTGATGATGTGTTGCTCAATACGGTGGGTCTCGGGACTGAAGTCCTGGAACACCAATCCACCTGGACGGGAGAATGTCCCCTCGAACTTCATGGCAAATAGCTGTGGAGTCAGTATCCGCTTCTGGCGTGCTACCTCTTCATCGGGGAAATACGGGTTATCAATGGACCTGCAGACTATGAACTCACAGTCATCACGCTCGCCTTTGTGCCATTCCTGGTACATGTCGTAGAGCCAGTTAAGGCGATATGGGGTCGTGCTGATGTAGATGGGGCACTGGAGGAACGCGGCTCGACCGAGGAGATTGGACCATGCAAGGTAGCTAAGGAGCCCTGCTTCGTCAATCCAAATGCCAGCCACTTTCGAGAGTCCTTCACAAGAGTTGGGGTCAGTCATGGACCGGCACCAGAGATGGCCACCACCATTCAGCTCGTAGCAGTCATCCATCTTCCGATACTTGCCCGCACCTATCATGAACTTGCGAAGGATCGGGCCCGCAGACTGATTGAGAATTTTGTAATTTGGGCTGGCAAGGATGAAGTTCACGTCTTCACCGTCGTACATGGCTACCTGTCGGGCCATCCAAGCTGCACCACACAGGGACTTGCCACTTTGAATTCCAGCAACAAACGCAATTATTCTCGCTGGGGAGTTGAAAGCCTGCCACTGGGCTGGATGCAGGGTCAGGTCAATCGGTGCTACTTCAGCCACCGGTCAACATTCCACGACATTTATAGACATTATGGTTACAAATTCAGACATTATTTTACATCCCCGTGTTCGTCTTTATCGGACCCAAGCTCACAACTCGCTGCCCCTTCAGGACTTCTGATGACGATACGACGTGGTAAATCTATCTTCACTTTGTCGGTCAATAACGCCTTTGTCTTGGCCAGAAGTTCGAGAGCCTTTATCTTTGCCTGCTCGGACTTGGCATCCTTAGCCATATCCTGAATACGGTTGACAATCTCTGAGGCGTCCCATAGATGAGGACCGGCCAAGGCCTGACATTGTTTCAAATAAGAAGCCACCTTCTTGTTCTTCAGGGCTCTGTTAGCACTACTAGAATCCTTATACCCGCTGACTCGAGCAGCCTCAGTCATGTTCCCTGTCGCAGCATAACACTCAACAAGAGCAATCTGTTTCTGACTACAGTCTCCGGGGTCTGTTGCTATTTCATATCGTGTGGCCATTTACCAGTCCTCCAGTTCGGAAGCCTGTTGCATAGACTTCTCAAGGATAGAGTCCTCATGCTTCTGAGTCAGGTATGTGACAGATTTCACAGTTCGTCCCTCTCCACGCACAACGCCGTCAACCTCTACAGGAGGCTGGGTAATGGTGGCAGGTGTTACGGCTGGTCTCTTGGTCTGTTTAGACCGTGACGAGGCGTACAGGAGCCATACAGCGAGATTGGAGGATAGACTTGTGAGTACGAGGACAATCAGCAGGATGAGCATTGCCTGTGCCATAGGATGCCTTTCAGTTGACAGTGGGTGTGATTTACAGTATTATCACTATATGCATCTAACCCCAATATCAGGAGATTATTAAATGGTACTTCACTGTAGCTGTGGTAATTTACTGTGCGTGGAGGGTGAGCCCCCTCCTACTATTCCCTGCCCTTCCTGCAAGGCCCAAGTCCCCACCATCTCTGATAAGTTCAATAGTTCCCATGAGTTACAGGATGACATGCGTGATACCAGGCCATTCTGGCTCCGTGACTATGAACGCCAGACTGAGTCTATGGTTCGCTGGCAAGCTGATGGCTACCATGTCTACCAGTCCAGTTACTTCACCACTGACCGAGTCTGCTTCATGGCTATTCAAGGCGTGGTGGTCGGGAGACCTCTCAGTTGCCGGAGACTTGGAATTGTCGGACACCTCGTCGGACAGCGGACCAACAACCACCAGAGTCCCATGCATCTTCAACGCCAAGGCCGCAATCAAGCTCACTATGGACGAGCACCGACCATACCTCAGTTCCAGTCTCGCTAGGACCTGAGGTTCTTCTCGAGCTGGTCTCCCTCATGGTCACTAATTAAAGGTTTGGGCTTGAGTTGACCAAGGCCCTCTGCTCTTGCTACGACTGCTTTCATCCACTGGACTCCTGAGGTGGTCCACCAAGTTATAGGCTCATCCCGGCTATCAAACCGGACTACAGCGTAGCCAGCATCTTTGACCTTGGTCATCGGAGTGTTGTATTTGGTGAGCACCCCACCTTCCCTCAAATACTTCATCAAGAGATTCCTGCCAACACCACAGATACTGGCAAGTCCTCGGTTATTGGTCAAGTCTTGGTCATCCATGTGGCTCCTTTCGTTTCTGAGTTCCTTAATATGAGATATTAATATAAAATGTCTCTAACACATATTAGCCTGTGTAGTACGGTGTACTAAGGTACAGTACACTACTCCACCCTACTACAACACTGTTTATGTGTGGGGGAATAATGACACGTCAGTTACCAGTTCCGGAAGTGCTTTCACGAAATAGGTTCTGTTCGGTGCATTGATAGCTCCCCTTGCCCCTATCTTTTCCATGACCAACAAGCCCTTGAGTGCTCCCTCGACGGTCCTTGGCTTCTTGTCCAGCGCCGCGGCTATCGCAGTCTTGGACATGTCTCCAGAGGACAGTATGTTTAGGATTGAGTCTTGGAGGTTGGTCGGGGTTGTGACTTGTTTCTCAATCTCATCCTCCATATCCTGAGCGTAGGAGACTGACTCATTATCTATGGTGTAATCCCACGAAGATGGGTGGGATGACCCTCTCATCTTATCAAACCGGATCTTGCCCTGTCCACCCAGCCTGGCTCCTGTGACCTTGTCTCATCCGTTTGTTAGCTTCCCTACACTCCTTCGCCTGATCTCTGATAGCTTCCCTTCTTATGGTGTGGAGCTTCTCAGCCTCTACATCCCAGTATTTCTCCCACAGTCTCCACTGGTCCCTACGCTCATTAAATAACTCTCCGGGCTTATCAGACAGCCTGAAGTCGGCTCCGGTCAATATCATGAATCCTTTGTGTATCCTACTGTAGAGCCTACCATTCTTCACAGACTCCAGTGGCTGGTTGGTGGTCATTATGGTGGGCATCTTCCTCTCTATCCTGTAATTGATGACACCATAGAATGCGTCAGTGAACTCATCAAGGATCAGGATCGCTGCTTTCCGGAGTCCAAACATGAACTCATCGTTGGCTGAAGGGAGTCCAAGGATATCGGTTGGATTGGCGCTCACAATGGCTGGCTTCGAGTCTACCTCCATGGTGAGGTACTTGGCCAATGCATACGCAGAATGCGTCTTACCAATCCCAGGAGGCCCTTGGAGAGTGATTGGGTACGTTGAGTCTATGAAGTCAGGGAGACGGGTATCATCCATACAGGCATACTTGTAAGCCTCTGGCACACCATTCCTCACCCAAGTGCATGGGCAGACGATGTACGGGGAGTCATATCTACAATATCTGCATTTACTCATAGCTTATTAATCTCCTCAGTGAAGTCTCTTTGAAAATCGATTGGCTCCTTCTTAGGGTACTGAGACATATCCATCTCAGGGTTATCGGTCGTGTACTCTCCCAAGTCCTTCTCCTTCCCTTTCTTCCTTGACGGGAACTTAGCCTTGAGCTGATCCTCGGTCATGCCTATGTAACCGTTGTTGGCCCAGTTCGCCATGTTCCGTGCATTGATCCAACCGTTCTCGGCAAGGTATCCCATGGCAATGCCCACTTGGAGTTCAACGTCTTGTATTGAGACTCCGGCAATGACTTTGACCTTCAAGTATTTGATGGCAGTGTTCATGCATGCGGTATCCATACCGGGCTGGACATTGGCTTTCCAAGTCACCGCCAGGGACTTGAGGGTCTTGTACTCGGCCTCAGTGACCTTGGCCACGGCATGTCCCGACGCCTTAGTAGCACTTTGAGAAGAATCCCCCTTGGCCACAGATGACACTTTAGTAGTGTCTTCTGCAGTAGAAGGACTTACTTTTAAAGGTACATTAGAAGTAGGAGAATTCGGACGATTTATCAACGGCTTAGGTAGGGCTACTCTGTACGTACTCTGCCCTAGACTGTCAGTACTCGCACCTACTGTGTCAGTAAACGACTCTACTGTGCACTGAATGGTAGCTACTCTGCTCCTACTTCCCCCTGAACGGATGTGGACAACACCCTCCCCATTCTCGTCCAGAGCATCGAGAATCGTGGTCATAACACCAACACCCAAGAGCCCATGCTTGTTCAGCATCAGTGTTTTGAGTTCCTTGTAGTTCATGAATCCATCTCTTTCTCGAACGTGGCAATGTCAAAACAAAATTTTTGTGTAATGCAGCGAAAATACTTGCACCACTGGTACACCAACAATTATAATTAATGGCAGGAGGAAACACAACATGGCTACCAATGAGATGGTCAAGATCCAGCCCTTAGTCAGTTTGGGTTGCAGAGCGAGAATCACTTATATGGCTTCACTACTCAGGAAGTCACAGGGTGAAATTGTAGAGGAAGCTTTCAATGAGTGGTCCGACAAGCACTCTGATGAATTAACCGAAACGAAGGAGCAGTGATGTACGATTACAAAGCAATAGGTTTTGACGTGGTGCCTGAGT
>Ga0307928_10003383_pt1 | contig 12162 bp, 12 predicted proteins | sample AceLakmetagen232_FD_201815 | JGI IMG/M metagenome (GOLD analysis project Ga0307928, IMG submission 201815) | Saline water microbial communities from Ace Lake, Antarctica - #232 | ecosystem: Environmental > Aquatic > Non-marine Saline and Alkaline > Saline | place: Antarctica: Ace Lake... | reverse complement strand
TTTTTATCGTCGGCTCAATGCCTTGATTATGATTTTAATGCCTTGGCTCAATGCCTTGACTTATGCCCCCATACCTTATAGACCAATAAACGCTCACTTCAAAATAATAAATTTATAGCGTCGGCAGTCCAATAAACACTCCGTCGCTTTATTCTCGGATTATGTTGAAATTAAAAGGCGATTTATTAAAAAAGCTGTCGTTTAATAGTCGCTGTTTGACTTCGTTTGCGTCGCTGTCGCCTTGTTTTATTTCGTGCGTTGTTTCGTCGCCGTTTTCTGAACGCCCAACACTTAAACAACTCGAAAAAATGACGTTTCGCTGTCGCTGTTCTTCGGTTAATTCCTTATATATTTTTCTCATTTTGCGTATACTCCCTTGTGCCTTATAGACCAAAAAACGCTCATTTCAAATCAAGGCATTACTGCCGAAGTCAAGGCATTTCAGACCTCAAAAAAAAATAGGCTGTTGCCTATTCTTTTTCGTTGTGCTTTACTACTTCTAATGTTATGCTTATAGCCTCGACAAATCGCCTTAACTCGTAGCCCGATAAATCAAACTCGCACTTTTGACACTCGATACACTCGCACGTGTCGGCGTCTTGATAAAAGTGGTTTAATGTGTTACCACAATTTACGCACTTTACTCCGTCGCTGTCGAACATCTTTTTTAAATCTCCCTCGACAATTTTTTCCATTTTAATCTCCTTAAAATTTAGTTTAGGGTTGCCCCCATACCTTATAGACCAAAAAACGCTCACTTCAAACCAAACCCAAAAAACACCCCATCAAAACAAACCCACAATAACCCTTTAAGGCTGTTTAAGGGGTTGCGTATAAGTTTTTTTATATGAAGTGTGAAAATACCCCACAATAAAAAAAAAGTCGATTGTAGCCCCCTTAAAACGATTAAAAAAGCGTTTGCGTCTGCGTGAGTTCGATTTTAAGACGCTTTAAGCGTCGCTGTGTGAATAAAAATTGAGGTGGGGATTATCCCCACCCCTTAAAGAAAAGTTGTTTTAAGCGTCGCTATTAAGCAATAACCTTAAAATTTTTTACCTTGTGTCCTCGGGTAGTCGTTCGCATAATGCTTTTATTTCCGTAGCTCTTAACTTGCTGTTTCTCTCGTGGTAGCGTCTGCTTTAAGATACTTAAATCTATTTTGCCCTCGTATAAATCGCCGTCGCTCGTCTTCGGTAGCCCGTTTATATTCGATGTAGCAACTAAAAACCTTCTAGGAAAATTATTTTTATCTTTCTTAAAAATAAAATAATTTGTCGTTGTGTAGCCATTATATTTCATCATCGAAAAATAACTTTCTCCGTCGTTGCTCCCTAACTCGCCCACTTTAAAACGTGTATATTGAACGTCGTTTTTATCGTCGGCAATTATGCCCGTATTTTTTAACGTGTCGATAATGCTTTTAACGTGTTTTCTTTCTGTTGAGGTTGGGAAATCTCCGACATCAAAAAAACTTTTAATCAATTTACGTTTAAAACTCGTTGTCGCTGTGTTCTGGATATATGTATATATCCCCGTCGCTATGGAGTTATATTGTGTTTGTTTGTCGGCTTGGCTTAAACGATTTTTTAAGTTCTTTATAGCGTCGGATATTTCATAAATAACGCCCTTTCTCTCGTCGCTATCGTTTAAACTCTCGCTCATTATTTCGCTCTCTCTCTCGTTTTGTGGCTCTCGTCGAAAAACTGCAAATAGTTCTTCTTGTGTGTGTTTCATATTTCTTAATTAACCCCCTTTCAACTGATAAAATATGCGTCGCTGTGGCGTTGCTATGTTTCGCCTTTTTTGATTTTTCCAATTTTTTCATACCCTCGATAAAGTGCCTATTCTTTATAAATATTTCCTCGTTTCTCGTCGCTGTTCTTTGTAATTATAAAGTAGTAACAAACCTTTTATTCTCGCTGTTAAAATGTTTTCTCGTATATAAAAAGCGTGGCTTTAAAGATAATAAACGCAATCTCCCTTTAACTCTCGACGATATTAAACGCAATTACCGACGACAAAACGCTTAAAAACTTTGATTATTTCATATAAGGGTTACTTTACGAAATAAAAAACCCTCGCTAACCCGTCGATAAAATGGGTTTTTAGCGTTGGGTTTTGTCGTCGGGTTGTCGTGGGGTTGCTGTTCGGGAGTGCCTAGTTGGAATGCTCTGGAATGCCTAGTAAAATTACCCTTGGAGAAACACACTTTTACGAAGGCATTGAGATGCTTTGAATGCCTTGTCACGCCTGGTCGCGCCTGGTCACGCCTTGACGTTATTTTGGATAACTTTAGATGCCTTGTTGAGCCTTGATATTATATAATACAATTTTAGATGCCTGGTCATGCCTTCACAATATAAGAAGTGCTTTCTAGATGCCTGGGATGCCTGTTAGGTCGAACTTATTGATACAGATAGATACAAATTCGACTTTTAGATGCCTAGTGAACCTCTGTACACCCAATAGATGCCTGGTAGAGCGGCTGTACACCCTTTTTGTATAGGAAACAGCCCCTAGGGATTACTACTCTTCAGTGGTAACGCAAAGAGGGTCAAATTCGATTGATTTTAAGATTGTGAGGGCCAGGTATGTGTGTTTCCAGCGATAAGTTGATAAGTTAGAGCCCGGAAACAGCCTCCGCCCTAGAAAACACGCGCGTGGGCGCTATAAAGACCATATTCGCTATATTATATATAGAAATAATATTAATTTTCATCGTCATCAGGATTTTCTCCGCCCAAAATCTTCCCAATGTACTTGTGATGGGCTGTAGATTTTGTTTTCTCAGAAATTTTACGGGCGATTTCACGGTTTGAGAGCTCGAACTCTCGGCTCAACACTAGTAATGCTCCTCTGAGGTATCTAGCCCTCGCTTCCTCCACTCTACTCATCACTTCACGTGTCTTTAAGGCCTCTACCTTCATAGCCTTATATTCTTCAGCATCTAATACGTATACATTGTCCCAATCTCCATAGAAATCCGGGCTTGAAGCTTTATAGTCACCCTCTTTCTTCCCCCACTTGTACAATCTCTTCTTTGCAGGTGCAGAAAAGAAATTAAATTGCCCTCTTGTCCACATATCGTCATCATCCACTGTAACATAGCAATCAATTAATGCATTCGAACGATTTGTAGCAATTCCTTTTGGCAAATCAAAGAATTCTGGTAGACAAAGTATGTTCAACATATTGTACTGGCCACATTCTCGAAAAAAATCCTTAACATTCTGTGTAGATTTCTGCATTGCCTTAACTCCTTCAAGGTCTGCACCGGCTTCATCAAAAATTAGACAACCATACTTATGTTTCTTCCCAAGCTTGTTTCCTTTTCTAATTAATTCACTCCCATGAAAAACAATATTGTCTTCTGTTGTAAATGGAACCTCTAATCCATATGCTTTCCAAATTGCGTAAGTCCAGTAAGCAGCAATTTGCTGAGCAAGGACCGACTTCCCAACCCGAACCGTTCCCTGCCCAGAAATTATAACCACAAAGTCCCAATCGTTTGAAACATTCTTAACCCAAAGGTCAATCGTATGTTTGAGTTGGTCGTTCATATAAAATCCAGAAGTTTTCTGATATGGGTATGAACCCATCGGATACCAATCCTGACAAACTTTCGCCAAATTAATACTCCTCCCCTACTTTTCTATTTGCAGCCTCAGTTATATAATTCAAATCATCTTTAGCGTTGTCAATCAATTCCTTTAACTCTTGTATTTTTTTATTAGCTTCTGATTCAACTACTCTCAAATCTTCCTTTGCCAATTCCTCTTGCAAAGTTTTAATAAATATATTCTTTAGTCTCAAGAATTTTTCTTCATTTATAATCCAAGTTCTTTGTTTAAGTTTTGGAGTAATCCTACAATCTATATCATATGTAAAATTATCTATGAAGTTTTCTGTGGCACTTTCTATAAAAGTTTTATAATCTCCTTTGGCTTTTCTTTCTATTGTTTCTTCTCTCGTAAATTTACTATTAGGGTTACTCCTAATTTGCTTAACGCTAGCTGGCAATATCGGATTTTCAATCTCTATTGCTTCAGTCATTTTTATCTTGTAACCTCATTTTCTCCAACCCAATATCTTCACAATTCATAGTACCAAAAATTAAAATGAAGTCTCCATAATCTGGACCGACACATTCACTAAACCATTCTGAGTCAGTTTGAAAAGTTACTGTATTTTCATTAAAGCTACTCAAAGTAAATGCTATAAAAATTATCATTGCAAAACATCCTAGGATAAATCCTATAATAATTAAGAAGGTAGTTTTTATTCCGAACATTATCTTCGTAGTCCAGCCTTGCTAACATCTCTTTTGTTCCCAGCAAGGAAGCCTCTCTTTTTAGCTAGTGCTCTAATGCCCAAATCTAATTCATCAATTTGGTTCATAGAGTTTTGCCAGTACTGCATTCGCTCTGGCTTTTTCTTTGGAGGATTACTTCGTAATTTATCTCTAAGCTTTTTCAATTCACCCCAGATAGATTTTTCTTATCAGTAAGTTCGACGGAAATTTCTTTGTAAAGTGTAATGATGTGTGACAAAACTTCTTCGACTTCTGCTCTTGGATTTCCATAGTCGTCAAACTGCGTAGTCCTAAAACGAGAATCGTTTATTGCATTAATAATTTTGTCGCAACGGATTAGTACTGCGAGATTTGAATTCCACTCGAGTGTTCCGCCGCCTGCATAGTCTGCCATAAAATATGTAAGTAGGATTCTTTTAAAAAAGTTTCTGGGGTAAAATAATAAAGAAAAAAAAGGATATCCCCTCCGTTGTTAATAGTTAGTGATAAACATTATCAGTGTTAATCATGTTTTAGTTTGTGGAACCAAATCCATATTAGCCATAGGGAGGGGCGAAAGTTTTTTATTTTTTTTCTATGACTATAATTTCTTCTTGCTCAACTCAGCAAATCTTTCTAAGCTGTCGTCAATACTTTTGATAAGCTCAGTTATAGTTTCCTTTCTAACTGCAACGCTTTCCTCAAATTCCTTAAGCTCTTCTTTGCTGTCTTCAATCTCTCTCTCAGAATCTCTGATTCTTCTATTCTTCATACGAATTCTATCTGGAAAAGATTCCTTCTCTTGAATCAAGTTTCTTTTCTTATCTTCAAGTTCTGCAATAACTTCGTATCGTGATTTTGTTTCTCCCATTGTTTTACCTCCTGTTAATTTTGTTTTATTCCGTATAAGTCTTTCCCAATCAATCTTGTGTTCTTCCATAAAGATATGTAAGTAGGATGGTTTTATAAAACTTTCTGATACCAATAGCAAATTATAAAAACTCAAAGAACATCATTCTAGTATGAAAACTATTTGTGCTTTAGTCGTTGGTTAATATCCCGGCAAGTCTGCGTGCCAATAGTAGCGCAGCTAGTAAGCCACTTACAGTAGGTCAACAAAAAAAGATTAAGCAATATGGTTCTATGGATAATTATAATAGAGTAGTGACTGCTAAAAAAACTAAAGCTCAAGTTGAAGCTGAGATAAAAACATTAGGACTTGATAATATTTCTAGCCAAGAAGACTACGCTACAAAATATGCTGCAGCTTCTGACACTACTAAAAAATATATAGAAACTCCAACAGAACTTACAACTAGAATTGAAAATGAAAAGACAGATTTGATTGCTGCTAATAAAATATTGATTGATGAAAAGATTGCTTACTACCAAGCCAAGATAGAACACGACCAAGATTACTATAGAGAAAAAAGAAAAAAAGCAGAACGTAGAGGAAAAGACGATGAGTATATAAAAAAAATTAGAGATAGAGGAGATTTAAATGAGGCACAGTATCAAGGAATAATTGAGGGGCTCGGTAAAGGATATGGAATGGTAGCAACCTATAGTGATATTTGGGGTTATGCAAGAGATGTTGGTGGTTACGAAAGAGATAAAGAAAGAGCAAATCAAAAAGATGAGAACTTTAAATACCAAAGACCAAGCGAGAGTACAAGTGATTGGAATGATAGATTAGTAAATGAAATGAGAGAAGGCGGTATGGAATATTTAAAAAATAATCCTGATGCATTTGGAGGAAGCGCTCCAGAAATGTATGTCGATTATTCTCAGATGACTAGAGCAGAAATGCAGCTGCCAAAAAATCAAGCATCAGCTGCTATGAAAAATAGACTTGGAAATAGTTATGTTTCTTTACCAAAGAAAACAACAACTGCTCCAGATGTAATTTCTTATGGTGGTAGCAATACTCAATCAAGAAAACAAAATGGAAGTACTGTACAACTCAACAGTACAACTGCGCTTACTCCATCCGGCCTTCAAAGTAGAAGAGCTCCAACAAGACAAGAAGTTGTTTCATCTATGTTTGGTTCTTCTAATAAAAATATAAAAGTTCCAGAAGTAGCACAAAGTTCTGGAGGATATAAACCTGGAGAATTTATGGGACAAGGAACTAAAATGTATACTCCTCCAAAAAACGAAATACCATTTACACTAGATATTTCTAATAAAAAATTAAAAAAAATTAAACCAGGTGAAGTTCAATTAGTAGAACCAATGACTGGATGGAAAGAAATTAAAAGTGAGATAACAAGAACAAGTACTGAAAATCCATTAGAGACATATCCAGAAAGAGTGATAAGTTTAGTTGGAGATAAAATAAAAGAAGCTACAAAAAAAGATGAAAAAAACTTTAATATAGTTCCAACATATTCTGACCCATTTACTGGAAGTGATATTGGAGGAACAGGTATAATTACAAATGATGATTTTAATAATCCTCTTATGAGGCCAGAAGAACCAGAGCCTGTAAAATATAATATAGGAGATGTTTACAAGGGTGTTAGTGGATATGTATTTAGTCAACCATCTGGTACAAGAACTGTTGAAGAGACTAGAGCTGATTTGAAAAAGGGTTATTTTGATTTTGATGTCGGTTCAGCAGTAGCTCCAAATTATTTCCCAAAAGATAAGTGGACTCAAAAAATTCCTCATCTTGGTATTTTACCAGCAATGGTTAAATTATCAAAAGACCAAAGACAATCAGAACAAGATTTGAAATATAAGCAGGATGTTGAAAACTGGGAGTATAGTAATATTATGACAATGTCTTCAGACGAAGGAGTAATTAAAAAAGTAGAATATGTAGATAGTATAGAAAAAGGATTTTTCCCTATTAATTGGGCGATGGGTGGTGAACTACTTACAAAAGAAACAAAGCAAGCAGAAGTGAGTTTCCCAAATGTTAACATGACAAAGCTTGAATCCAATGTAGCTAGTAATCCTATGTGGGATTTATCTTATGATAAAGATAAAACTACTACAACAAAAGATGGAGTTACAACTACTGCTACTAATTTTTCAAATATAATTTTATCTAATAAATATGAAAAATCTCCTGAAGATGCAAGTAATACATTTGTACAAAAAGGATTATCTCAAGATAAGTTATCTGGAAAAAAAGCCGGATATATAGCAATAGCAGGTGCTGGTAATTATGGATGGGCTATTGGTGGTTCTATATATGTTGGTGCAGAAGTAATTGGGGTTCCAGCATTATTAGAATATCCTGCTGTAACTTTACTCGGAGAAGGTGGAACAGCTGTTGCTGCCACAGCAGTTGGTGCTGCTGTTGCTACTCCTGCTGTAATAAATATTGTTGATAAAGGTGTGCAAGGATATACAACTGAATATAAAAAATATGGAGTTACTCCAATGCAAGGTGCGTTACTTGAAGGTGGTTCTGAAGCAGCAAAAACTGCTGGTTTTTTTATTGGATTAAGTGGTGGTGATTGGTCCCCAGTTCAAATTCAAACTATTAGAAATCAAGAGACTGCTGATGGGATAGCATATTCAGCAGGACTTGTTAATCCATTTGGAAGGAGCGGTGTTTCAGTTGCTACATATACAAAAGGTCGTGGAGTAAATTGGGGTGGAATGAATTTCGCAGATATATCTCCAGGAGTAACAGTTGAAGCTGGAGGACAATTAGGACTACAAGCTCTTCGTAGAAATGTAAAATTATCTGGCAATAAAGGATATCAAGAAGTTACTAAGATAGTTGATACAGCTGTAGCTAAAACAGCAACCGTTTCATCTACAGAAAAAGGAGTTGTTGAGTTTGGTGAAAGAACAATGGCAGGTATGGATGCAGCAACACAAAAAGAATATATGACAATTATGAGAGAAAAAGCTGCTGGTTCTGGTGAGTTTTCTTTTAGTGCATGGGGTAATACATGGAAAGAAAGTGCATTCGAAGGAGCACTTAGTACTGGAGAAAAACCAGCAGTAGAAAGAATTTTTGGTTCTAAATCCACTAAAGCAGAAGAAGGAATAACTAGAACAACAGATGACTTTGATGTTTTATTTCATGGTAAGGTTGTTAAAATGACAGCAAAAGATGTTGAAAGATTAAACAAAGTTAGTCCAGGAAAGTGGTCAGCAAAAGAAGGACAGTTATCATTTGGAGAACATAAGGTTACAGAAAGTTTCGGACAAGATACTTTAGTACAGGATGTAAGTCCATTAGGTTTTCCTGGTAGAAATCCTAAGCCAGCTACATTTGAAGGAGGAGGAGATGTAGCAATTCAAACATTGAGAGAAACAATAACTCAAAGGGGTGCAACAGTTTTACAAGTTACTGGTGGAGAGAAAGGAGCATGGGTATTAGGACCAAGACCAGGACAGGAAAAAGCTGTAGGTGATTTATATAAAATGTTTGAAAAAGGATTTGAATTAAAGACTGCTGGTAATAAAAAAATAATTAATAAAAAAATAAATCAAAATGAAAATGCTAAACTCTTAGAAAAATATGGTGATTGGGCTAAGAGAGAATATCCGAATATAGATTTAGCTACTGGCACTATTGAATCAACTGCTCCAGCTTATATCCCATCAAAACCAATAACTAGTGAACTGCTTAAATCATCTTCTACATCTGGTGCAACATATCCAATTATTACTAGTATCTCAAGAAGTAGTGTATCAACAGATTCAGTTAGTCCAATAAGTAGTATCTCAAGTTTTTCTTCTGTTAGTTCTTCATCGCTACCTTCTTCAAGTTCTTTATCTTCTAGTAGTAGTTTATCAAGTTCTTCTAGTAGTAGTAGTAGTTCTTCAAGTAGCAGTAGTAGTTCCTCGAGTTCACTAAGTAGTAGTTCTTCTATCAGCAGTAGGTCAAGTAGTAGTTCTAGCAGTAGTTCTTCGAGTAGCAGTAGTTCTTCAAGTAGTAGTTCTAGTAGCAGTTCAAGTTCAGTTTTACCTATTTCAATTATTACTCCTGGGTTTAGAATAGGAGGTAATAATATTAAAGAAGATACTCAAGCATATTATGGCCAAGTAATGGTTAAAGGAAAATACAAACAAGTAACTGATAAACCTCATACAAAAAAAGGAGCAAGAGATGTTGTTGCTAGAATAATTGATAATACTATTTCAGCTCAAGGTAAAGTTATAAAAGTAAAAAAGAAAAAGTCTAAGAAAGGAGAAAAAGAAGGAACTTTAATTAAAGGTGATGGTTACTACGAAGCTAATCAAGATAAGTTCCGTGGCTTCAAAATGTTTAAGGGGAAGAAAAAAGCATTGAAGAATACAATAATCGAAAAGAAAAATAGGCGACTAGATACAAAAGGAGAAACCTCAGGTCTTAGTGTAGCACAGTTTAAGTCGCAAGGAAAACTTGGTAGGCCCAAAAAAGGTAAGCCATTTAGATTATAATTCTCGCAGAAACTTTTATATAATGAAAGTATGTAAGTAAGATAATGGATAACGATACAACTGGAGTCGCTTCTTATGCTAATCAAGATATAGGCAAAGCACTTGCTAGCATCGCAGGGTTATTAAGAGAGTCAGATAATCTATTACCAATTCTAAGAAGTGAGTTTAAAGGTGAGGCAACAGTTCAATATGAAGACGGAGGCGTCGAACATGTACAAACTTCTAGGCCGTTATTTGTTGAGGTTGACTTTAAAACTAATAAGCCAAAAAGAAAGATTATGCATTATCGTTCTGGGAACAAAGAGATTTATGTTCCTAATGATGAAGCAATCGAACAGGTACTTTCAATTTTAAAATTCATGGGACTTAATAAAATTACTTCACTTACAAATCTTAATGAGAAAACAATTCTTGCAGACCTTCTTGAATTTGAATGCAAGCTTGCTTCACTACTAATGTTAAAACAAAGAGAGTGGGGAATTGATAAAGAGCTTCTACAAATCATGCAGCTTAAGATTAAAACAATTGTTCAAGATGCTCGTTACATGTGTTGCAATGGTTCGACAATCAAAGCTATACAAAAAACAGTACAGCGTATTGAGTCTTACAGCGAAGGAACAGGTAAGGGAAGAGGGAGTGGTCCATATGCTTAAGCTTGATAATGAAGCCGGATTAGTTGAAGGATTCTTCACTAGGATGTCTAATTTTTTCCTTATATTTTTTAAAGCATGTATTTACGCTACAGTTTATTCATTCTTACTTGGTGGAGCCTTCGCTTCAATAATGCTTTTATCTAGATTATATCCTAGTGACCTATCAGCTATTATGTCTTTCATTATTCTTTCAGATATCTTTGCTAAGATTGCTTTAACATCTATAACAATTTTTGTTCCATTCTTTTTTATTAATACAATCTTAAGAATTAGAAGAAAACATAAAGGCGAAGAAGAAGTTTTTAGCGAAGAAGAGTATGAAGAGTTAATGGACTCTGAGGAGAAAAAGAAATAATGGAAGCAACATCATACATCATTCAAGCCTTCGATATTATATCGGTAATCTTTCTGTGGACATGGTGGATATTTTTAATCGGTGGGATGTTCATGATGAAGAAAAAGTATGAAGCGTTTCCAGTTGATGTTGTTATAATTGAAAAGCGTGGAGAGAATTTGATTAAGACTAATGAGAGAGCTGGTAGAAAAGTAAGTAAGAATGATATGATTTCATATTATCAATTGAAAAAATGTGGTGACACTATGCCAGTTTATAATTTTGATTGGATGATGCACAACGCTGATGCCCCGATGAGTCTATTTGAAAAGATAGTTATGTTCTTACGTCCAACTATTGGAACAGTCTTCTTATTCAAATATGGTTCAAAACAGTACAAGCCAATCAATGTTGGCCAAACAGACGGAACCGAAAATAAGTTAAACCTTAAAGAGTTAAAAGATACAGATGGAACAGCAATATATAAATACGATTATGCGCAATTTGACCCAAGGTGGGTTTTACGTATACTCGACTTCGAGGTTGTAGATTGGGACAACATGAATTTTATGGTGCAAGAGCAACGGGCTTCAGTAATGAGAAGGGCCGGAGGATTAGATTGGATGAAAACTTTGGCGGTACCTGCTATGTTAATTGCTGGGACAGTGATTGTAGCTCTATTTATACTAAAGTTCTCAGCGGAAGCAGGAGCAGTTCTAAAATCAGGCAGCGGACAAGCGGCCGTGACAACAGACGCATCGTTAGACAACAGTGTAATCGGAGGCGCAATTAATGGCGCAATGGCACCTGGCGGTTAGTTTTGCTTTCTTACTAATACTTTCTCTTTCTTTAGTTCCAGCACCTGGACTAGACAACCCTTATCTCCCAATCGTTAAACCAGCTCCTTTATCAGTAAGCAATGGAACTCTCTCTGTAAATAATTCTCAATACTTAAGAGGCTATTCTCCAATAGGATTAAGGAACTTATTCCAACTGACTTATGATACTCTTTACTGTGAACTAACTGGTTGCACTATGACTGGTGATATCGATATGGGAGCTAACGATATTACAAATGTTAACGATATAACAATTACAAACGACGCACAAATTGATGATGAATTAAGAGTCGATGGGCAATTCACACTTACAGATAATATGGAAATATTAGGAAATTATTTTATAAAATGGTTAGATAATGCTGGAACAAATACCTATGCTTATATTATGGCTAATGCTGCAGAGTTTAAATTATCAGCAGTCTCCGAGGCTCCTATGAATTTTTATTATGGTAACCTTGGTTCTCTCCTTGGAGCAAGCATGAACGGAACAACTGGTAACTGGAATTTTACAAATAATGTAACATCCCAATTCTTCATTGGCGATGGCTCCTTCCTTACTGGATTAAGTGGGGCAGGTCTTTGGACTAATGTTAGTGGAGTAGCTACATATGCAGGTTCTGTAAATATTACTACTGATGGATATCTTGT
>Ga0307928_10003380_pt1 | contig 12169 bp, 12 predicted proteins | sample AceLakmetagen232_FD_201815 | JGI IMG/M metagenome (GOLD analysis project Ga0307928, IMG submission 201815) | Saline water microbial communities from Ace Lake, Antarctica - #232 | ecosystem: Environmental > Aquatic > Non-marine Saline and Alkaline > Saline | place: Antarctica: Ace Lake... | reverse complement strand
AGACTTCAAGAGGAGATACTCCTACTGTAAGTCCTCCAAGTCCTATTGCCGGATATGGGTTTAGAGGAGTTTCAATTCCCATATCCATAGCAATCCTGGCAATGCCATAAGCTCCTATTTTCATAATAAGCTGGGAGTATACAACGTTTACGGATTTTACTGTTGCTTCAAGAACAGGCATTTCATTTATATCAAAGCTTTCATTATTATAGTTTCCAACTTCCCATGGGTCGCTGCTTTCGATATCAAATCTAATGGGCCCATTAGGATTAAAAGTTATATATGGACTAACTCCCTGCTGCAGGGCAGAGAGCAGGACAAAGACCTTAAAGGTGGACCCGGGCTGTCTCTTAGCCTGAGTGGCCAGATTAAATTTCATTTCCCCAAAATCTTTCCCCCCTACCATAGCTTTTATATAACCATCTGAGGGATCCATGGCTACAAGAGCGGCTGCAGGGTCTTCAGGGTCAGGGAGGATCTCCTTAATCGCATTTTCAGCGGCGCTCTGCATTTCAGGATCTAAAGTTGTGTATATTTCAAATCCGCCTTTAAATACTCTTTCCACTCCATATTCTCCTATTAATATCTGTTTAACGTATTCCACAAAATAGGGAGCAAAACCTTTTTTAGTTTCTTCTCTTGGTCTCTGGGTGATTATGGGCATCTTTATTGTATTATCATATTCTTCCTGGTCTATGTAGCCCAGTTCGAGCATTTTGTGCAGCACTATATTTCTTCTTTCAAGAGCTGCTTTTTTATTAATATAAGGTGAATACAGATAGGACTTGAGGAGCCCTGCAATTACAGCGCACTCGGAAAGGTTAAGATATTCGACATCTTTGTTAAAATATATTTTTGCTGCAGCCTGAACCCCATAGGCGCCTTCTCCAAAGTAGACTGTATTCAAATACTTCTCCAGTATTTCCTGTTTGGTATAAATTTTTTCAAGCTGGTAGGCGAGAGCAGCTTCCTTTATCTTCCTCTCATAGGTCATATTATATTTTTCTTCAGGGAGGTATACATTTTTTATATATCCCTGGGTAATAGTAGTTGCGCCCTGTTCTATTTCTCCTGATGTAAGATTTATAATAAATGAACGGATTATGCCTTCGATATCAAAACCATGATGCTGATAGAATCTCTCATCTTCAATTGAAATAACAGCATTTATCAGGTTTCTGGGGATTTGCTCGTATGACACCAGTTCTCTGTTTTCCTCACCATGAAAGGTTGCTATAAGGGCGCCATCAGCAGCATATATTTTTGATGTAAGAGCCCCTTCTGTTGGTGAGTAATCTTCCAGCTTTGGTAAATCCTCAAAAAAGGAGGCAACGGCCTGGAAGGCAAATATAAGGATGCCTGAAAATACAAATGTGGCCAGTAACTGTACGACCAAAATAACAGCTATTATGGCTATTATCACCCTGGATGGTTTTCTGGCTTTATGTTTTTTTCTTAATATGGACACAGCTTATAATTATTTTTTACGTTGGTATTTTTGATAATAATTTTATTTGAGATTAAAAATAATATGTTATTTAGAATTTTTATTATTTAATAAAAGCATAATATTAATGAATATTGCAAGTAAAAAATATTATCATATTTATCTTTTTTATTATACAGGAACAGTTGGTGGCTTTAAAAGGATTTTAAATATGTAATTATAGATTAATGGCAAATGTAGTTAGCGCAGATAAATTATAATACCGGGACAATGGTACTATAAAAAAGAAATACCTTAAATTTAATTTTTTCTATATTTATATTATTATTATCAAGAGGTATTTCCTTCCTTTAGTTTTTAATGGGATAATTACCTTAAGTTACGATAGAGAATTTTTATAGCTGAAAGGAGTTATATGGCCGGATTATCTAATAAAATAATGATTGAAATGCTTAAAGAATTAATAGAGATCAGAAGGTTTGAGGAAAAGGCTGTACGGCTTTACAAGGCCGGGGAAATCCGGGGGTATCTCCATCCGTGTATTGGCCAGGAGGCTGTTCCGGTAGGAGCCTGCCAGGCAATTGGAAAAAAGGACTATGTTATTTCCAATCACAGAGGCCATGGTCATTGCATAGCCAGGGGAGCAGATATGGCAAAGATGATGGCGGAGCTTTTTGGAAAATCTACTGGTTACTGCAAGGGCAGGGGTGGTTCAATGCACATTGTTGATATGGGACTTAAAATACTGGGAGGAAATGGAATCGTAGGCGGTGGTATTCCCATATCGGTTGGAGCCGGACTGAGTTGCAAAATGGAAGGGAAAGGAAATGTTGTGGCGTGCTTTTTTGGTGATGGAGCTACAAACAATGGAGTATTCCATGAATCCTTAAATATGGCAGCTATATTTAAATTACCGGTAATTTATATTTGTGAAAACAATATGTATGCTATTTCTATGCGCTCTACAGATTCCGTAGCATGCAAGGATGTGGGAAAGAGGAGCTGCGCTTATGGTATTGCTGGGTATATTATAGATGGCAGCGATCCTGTTGAGGTTTATAACGCAGTTAAAAAGGCAGTGGGACATGCAAGGGATGGCAGGGGCCCTTCACTTATTGAAGCAAAGACCTACCGGTTTTACGGTCATCACCCCAACGATCCTGCAGAATACAGGGGAAAAGAAGAAGTTGAATATTACATCAGTGAAAAAGATCCGGTAGCCAATTTTAAGGGCAGACTGTTTGAGGAAAAAATAATCACTGAAAAGGAAATAGAAAGAATTGAGAGTGGAGTAGATAAAAAGATAAAAGGCGCGGTTACTTTTGCTTCAGAAAGCCCGGAGCCCGAGCTTGATAAATTCCTGGAAGAGATTGAGCAAATTTAATAGCCGGATAGTATTTTAGATTTTTATAGAAAGGGAAATTAATGAGAGAAATCCAGTACAGGGAAGCTATAAGAGAAGCAATTGTAGAAGAGATGGATAGAGACAGTAAGGTATTTCTAATTGGTGAAGATATAGGTGTTTACGGAGGAGCTTTTAAAGCCTATAAGGGACTTTTAGATAAATATGGTCCGGATAGGGTGATTAATACCCCGATTTCGGAAACTGCTATAATTGGGGCAGGAATTGGGGCAGCCCTTACCGGGTACCGGCCAATTGCAGAGATTATGTTTATAGATTTTGCCGCGCTGGCAATGGACCAGATTGCAAATCAGGCTGCAAAAATTCATTTTATGAGCGGCGGCAGACTGAATGTTCCCCTGGTTATAAGGACTCAGGGAGGTGTTGGAAGGGGACTGGCAACGCAGCATTCCCAGAGTTTGGAGGCGTGGTTCTATCATATTCCGGGGCTTAAAGTGGTTATGCCCGCTACTCCCTATGATGTAAAGGGACTTTTAAAAACTGCCATAAGGGATAACAGTCCGGTAATGTTTATAGAACATAAAATGATTTATCCGGTAAGGGGGGCAGTGCCGGAAGAAGAATACACCATACCATTCGGAAAAGCTGATATCAAAAGAAAAGGTGAAGATATTACCATCTTTGCGTATTCAAATATGGTACTGAAGTCACTTGAAGCAGCTGAAGAGCTGGAGAGGGAAGGCATAAGCTGTGAAGTTGTTGATCCAAGGACACTTGTACCTCTGGATATTGATAAAGTAATAAATTCAGTTAAAAAGACAGGCAGGCTGATAATAGTAAGTGAAGCGTGCAGGAGAGGTTCAGTAGCTTCTGATATCAGTGCCAGAGTAACTGAAAGAGTATTTGAGCATCTTAAGGGTCCGGTTAAGATAGTTGCAGGACTGGATACTCCAATCCCATACAATTCTACACTGGAGCAGGCTTCTATTCCCTGTAAATCTGACATCATAAAAGCTGCAAAAGAGCTGTTATAGGAGATTCTGTAATTATGAATATAGAATTTTGATTGTATAAAAGAATTTTTGCAAATTCTAAAACAGATTCTTATAACCGGAAATTTAAAATTTTCTCTAAATAATCTATAAATAATAGTTGGACGGAAATTTAAAATTGATTATAATGTTTAAAAAGATAAAAACTATTTTAATAGAAAGGAGATACAATGCAAGATGTAAAAAATGAACGAAGTGTTATGGCCAAAACCTCACTTATTTTAGGGATTTGTTCCATAATCCCTTTTATAAGTGGTGCCTTGGGTCTGGCAGCTATCATACTTGGTATTATTGATCTGGTTAAAATCAATAAGGGAGAAGCCAGTGATAAAGGTAAGACATCTGATATCGTTGGTATTGTCCTGGGAGTAGTGCTTCCGACTATTTCCTGGATTATAATCTATGCTGCCGGTTTTGCTATAGTAGGTCTATCAGGTTTTTGGGGGTCATAAGGTATTTAATTATGAGTTGATGAGCATTGCATTGATTAGTTAAATTTTTCAAATAAGTTTTTATTGGGAGTAAAGATTTCTGAATAAATTCAGTGAGATATTTAGCTGGGTTTCGAGGCTTAGATGAGAGAGATTGAGAAAGCCAAAAATAATGTTTTAGGATTTTTTGCACAGATGTTTGGCGGTAAGCAACCTCATTTATCTAAGTCTCTTTCTTTTGTTGCTCCTTTTGCCAGTTTTCCTCCTTACTTGATTGGAAGGGTCAGGGGGAACGGTGATGGCTGCGAAATTTGCCTGTTATAGATTTTGAGGAGTGGAGAAAAATGAAAACGAGAATAATACTCCTGGTTCTGATAATATTATTTTTAAGCATCGCCTGCTCGGAGCCGCCGGGAATCACTGAAATAACAACCTCCGAAGACGAAATTAATGTTATGCTGGATCCGGTGCAGACCAGTACCAATGCCCCACCGTTTATCATGAAGGCCGGAGGTTACGACTGGACTATTACCCCGCGGGCTGAATACACCATCCAGGCAGAAGTAAAAAGCGTGAGGACCTACGGAAGCGGCTGGACCAGTATTCTCTCTCCGGTCGATTTTGCTCTTGCCTGGCAGGAATTGACCAAAGCGGAGACCGGGGACTACATCACCTACTCCCAGAGAAACCGCTGGTATTACTACCATTATTCGTCTCAATCTCCCTATGGTAAGTCCTACATCATCAAACATTCGGCCAACCATCACATTCTTCCGGCTACTGAAAATGTCAAACGGGCCGTTCTGACAATAAAAAAAGGGGACCGGATACGTTTTCTGGGGTTTCTGGTCAATGTAGATGGAATAGATGAATCCGGGAGAAAAGTATGGTGGCATACTTTTCTCAGCCGCAGTGATGAAGGCAACGGTTCCTGCGAAGTTTTTTGGGTGACCGAAATGCAGAAGGGGAATAAAATCTACCGCTAATCGGTACTCTCATAAAATGTCCGCAAGTATGCAGGTCATAGTATGTCTTACAACCTGACTGATTGAAATATTACAGCGCAAAGGAATAAAACGAGTATTGCCATATAAGTATTATTGTTCTGGAATTATGGATTGTTTAATTATAAAATAGTGCAATGTCTGGTATTTACATTATATAAATCATTTAAAGCACAGATAGATTGAAGGGCAATGGACAGAAAAATTATTCTGCTTACAAATGATGATGGAATAGATTCGGAAGGACTTTATACTCTTTATAAGACCTTAAAGGAAGACGGGAAGTTTGACATAAGGATTGTAGCCCCGGATAAGGAGAGGAGTGCCGTGGGTCATGCTATTACTGTGTTCCGTCCGATTTCAGTAAGGAAAGAATACAGGGAAGGTAATTTCTTTGGATATGCTGTAGACGGAACTCCTGCTGACTGTGTAAAAATAGCTATCAGGGCAATTTTAGATAGGACTCCTGATTTTCTTATATCCGGTATCAACAGAGGGGCAAATTTAGGAGAAAATATTATCTACTCGGGCACAGTTTCAGCTGCGACGGAAGGAACAGCTTATGGTGTGGCTTCTATAGCTGTTTCCATAGATAATGCGGTTGATCCTGATTATAGCTATGCAGCTAATTTTACAAAAGGAGTTGTCAGACAAATAATAGAGAATGGAGGACTTCCTAAAGGGACAATGCTGAATATTAATATTCCTGATGTTTGTGAAAAAGAGATAAAAGGTGTGAAAATAACCACTCAAAGCGACGCTAAGTTTAAGGATAACTTCATAAAGAGAATCGACCCCAGAGGAAGAGATTACTACTGGATGGATGGAGAATTTATTGGGAGAACAAAAGATAAGAATTTTGATTATAATGCGGTAAAGAGTAATTATGTGTCCATTACTCCCATTCATTATGATATGACTGATTACAAGACACTGGATTATTTTAAAAAATGGGACATTAAAAAATAATAGCAAAGACATTATGGCAGGTTTATTGTAAGTTGAAAGATATAACAGGGATGGAAACCAGCAAGAAACAATTTATATCGGATTTGAGGACCGGCACAAAAGCTGAATCCATATTTATGGTAGCAAGGAAACAGGTTAGAAAAAAGAAAAACGGGGATGATTACTGCGCAGTTACTCTTCAGGATAAGGAAGGAAGTATTGAAGGAGTATTGTGGACGGAGATTTATCTCAGTGCTGGAAATTTTACTGAGGGAGGTTTAGTTTCAGTAAAAGGAGATGTAAGAGAATATAAGGGGAGCAAACAACTTGTTATAAGCTCTATAAAAAAGATTGAAAATAAAGAAGATATAGAATATTCAGATTACATAAAGACTTCCGGAAGAGATATCGATGAAATGTTTGCCGGGATTAAAAAATACACAGCCAGAATTAAAAATCCTTATCTAAAGAAACTGATTGATTTGTATTTTGAGGATAAAGAGTTTGTTAAGGATTTTAAAAATGCTACTGCGGCAGTACGTTATCATCACGCCTTTAAGGGTGGACTGCTTGAGCATACACTGTCAGTAACTGAAATCTGCGATGCTATTTCCAGGGTCTATCATAATTTGAATTATGACTTGCTGATTAGCGGAGCAATCCTTCATGATATTGGTAAAATCAGGGAATACAAGACAGCAGCAACTACTGAAGTAACTGATGAAGGGAAACTTATTGGCCATATCACCATCGGGTATGGATGGGTTTCGGAAAAAATAAAACAGATAGATGGTTTTCCCGTGGATTTAAGGGACAGACTTCTTCATATAATACTAAGTCATCATGGTCAAAAGGAATTTGGCTCTCCTAAAAGACCGAAGATATTGGAGGCTTTTATAGTCTATTATGTAGATCACATGGATGCTGATATAGGCGGGTATAATATTATATTGGAGGAAAATAAAAGCGGCAGTGACTGGTCGGATTATGTTAAGAATTTTAAAAGGTCAGTTTTTTTAAAAAAACTTGAGCTGCCTGGCGATGAAGATATCAGGAACATCAAAGGAACAGCGGCCGGTAAACCGGATAGAGACAGTACGAAGACTCACGGGGAAGAAAAACAGCAAGAAGAATTGTTTTGATATAACATTTTACGGCCCTTCTTGTCCGGCAGCTGCAAGGTTTTTTAAATTAAAATTTATTGCTGCTGATAAAAAAGTTATATGAAACCTGCAGAGAATTTTAAAATATAGAGCTTCTTAAAAATTTTATTTCTTAACTTAAAAGTCGAAGGGGTTCCTGCATTTATGGGTGGAGAATTGTTAAAAGAAAACAAGCAAATATTGCAAATATCAGGCAGAGTATTATTTTAAGCAGTATTTAGGAGCAAACAGGTAACATGGATATTATAAAATACAGAAAGGATGCTGAATCATTCTTATATAAAGTGGATAAGGAGTATTACCTTCATTTTTCAGGGCAGAAGGACAGCATTAATATAAGTGGTATTTATGATGAATATAAATATTTATTTAGCAGGAAGAGCATTGACTATATTAAAAACATAAAGAATAAGAGTACCGGTGAAGAAAAGAAGAAAGCTGCGCATCTGCTAAAATTCTGTACCGAAGGTTTCATTGAGATGCAGGCAGGGGACTTGATTGATAAAATTGCAGAAGATGAGGCGCAGGCGAAGATTGATATAGAAGGCAGGAAAGTGCCTTTCAGATATTCTGAGATCCTGATGGTAAATGAGCCGGACAGGATAAAAAGAAACAGGATTGAGGATAAGAGAAGTAAAAAGATAGCAGAATCCTTTAATGATACTTTATATACCTATTGGGATATTCTCCACAGGGAGGCAGTAGAGTTAGGATTTTCAAGTTACAGTGAACTTTTTTCGTATTTGAAGGAGGAAGATTTCTACAGCCTGGAGGTTGAGATGGAAAAGCTTCTGAATCAAACTCAGGATTTGTATGAAAAACATTTCACCGGTCTACTGAAAAGGGAGTTGGGAATATTCCTTAAAGATTCCCGGAGAAGCGACTTTGCATTTATAAAAAGAGCAAAAAAATATGATAGATTCTTTAAAAAAGATAATCTTATTTCCATATTTACAGATACTTTATTTGAGATGGGGATAGATATAAGTAGATATGGTAATATTCATTTAGATGTGGAGGAAAGAGAAAACAAATCACCAAGAGCATTCTGCTGTACCCCTAAAGTGCCGGAAGAGATATATCTGGTAATTATGCCCGGCGGAGGCTGGGATGATTATGAATCCATACTTCATGAAGGCGGCCACTCTCTGCATTATGGAAACACCAGTTCAAAGCTTGATTTTGAGTACAGATGTCTGGGAGATAATGCTGTAACGGAAGGATATGCTTTCTGCATGGAACAGCTTATGCAGAACCGTGAGTGGCTGGTTGATTTTTTAAAGATGAGCAATGAGCAGGCAAGAGAATTTGCATACTTTTCGAACCTGGTAAAACTCTGGTTCTGCAGAAGATATGCAGGTAAGCTAAAATATGAGTTAATTCTCCATGATGATAAACCTATAAGTGGTAAAGAATCCAGTTATAAAGAAATTTTATCTGCTGTAAATTTAATGAAATACACGAAAGAAAGTTATCTAAAAGATGTGGATGATGGTTTTTATTGTGCCAATTACATAAGAGCCTGGATCTTTCAATCACAGCTCAAGGAGTATATGCATAGAAAATTCGGTTATAACTGGTACAGAAAGAAAAAGGCGGGTCTTTTCCTGAAAGAACTCTGGAGCTTCGGACAGAAGTATTCCGTATCTGAAGTTTTATCGCAATTGGATTTTAAAAGTCTGGATATTAGCTATCTGATAGACTCACTTATAAATGAAATCAGAAATTTTTAAGAATGCCTGATTTTATTATTCATTTATATATTATAAAATATCTTTAAAATAGGTGAAAGGTCATAGAAAGGATCGCAATTGGAATTAAAACAAAAGATAAGAAGTATTCCGGATTTTCCCAAGAAGGGAGTGATGTTCAGGGACATCACCACTCTTCTGGCAGACGGAGAGGCATTTAAGTATTCAATAGACAGGATGGTTGAATATTGGAAGGGGAAAAAGATTGACGCAGTATTGGGCGCTGAGGCAAGAGGCTTTATATTCGGAGGGGTCATTGCTTATAAGCTGGGTGTAGGCTTTATTCCGGTTAGAAAACCAGGAAAGCTTCCCTACAAGACATGTCAGGTTTCGTATAGCCTTGAGTACGGGAAGAACATTTTACAAATGCACATCGATGCTGTAAAAAAAGGCGATAAGATTTTAATTGTAGATGACCTTGTGGCGACAGGTGGTACTGCGAGAGCTAAAGCGGAGCTTGTTAAAAAAATGGGTGGAGAAGTTGTTGGATTCTGTTTTTTGATAGAGCTGGAATTTTTAAATCCAAGGGAAATTTTAAAGGGTTATGATATATTTTCGTTAATAAAATATGAATCGGAATAAAAAAAGATTGGAATGGAGAGGGAGGTGATTATATATGGCTAAAAAAGAAAAAAAGGAGAAAAAAGGCAGTAGAGGAGATGGAGAAGATAAAGGATTAAAGGATAAATTTGTGGGGGGAAACCCTGGTGAGAAGGAAGAAACCAAAGAAGCCGAAAAAGAGGAAAAAAGAAAGAGAGAAGAAGAAATAGAAAAAGAGCTCCAGGAAAAGATTGATAAAATAACCACCCAGGACGTCATAAACCAGATAATGATGTCTCTTTCCAGCTTTGCTTATAAGAAAATGGGAATTCCTGTTGGAGTAAATGATAAATATAAGGACAGGAAGCAGGCGAAGCTTGCTGTAGATGGTTTTGATGCTTTACTGAAGGTTATAATTGATGAAGTGAGCGCAGAGGAGAGGGAGAATTTAAAGTCTTCTTTATCTAATTTGCAGATAAATTTTGTTAAAATGTTTCCATAATTATTAAGTCCCGGGTGGGTATTAGGATATAGGGCGAATTATTAATTGATGTTATTAGTTGATGATTAGCATATCTGGTTTTTCTTGATATAACCTCTTGCTTCTTTTATAGCTATTTTTACAGCCTCTTTTGCAGTATTGACTCTAAATATAAATGGAGTATTTTCGCTGTAATAGGGGCGGGCTTGCCAGGTCTTTAGTCCAATTATAGGTTTATTAAAGGTTAATGCATAGCCGATTTCAGAAAGAGTGCCGGAACTTCCATTGATAGCTATTACAGCATGTGCCGAAAGTATGATGGGAACATTTCTGGCGTAACCTATTCCTGTAGGAATTTTTATATCAACATATTTATTGGCATCATTTTCATCTTCAGTAGGAATGATGCCGACGGTCAATCCTCCTTCTTCTTTTGCTCCTTTGCATGATGCTTCCATCACCCCACTTAAGCCGCCGCAAATTAGCACAGCTCCGTTTCTGGCTATCTCCTTACCGACTTCATAGGCAAGGTTGTAAATTTCACTGTCTACTTGACTTCCGCCAATTACCGAGATTTTTATAATATTTTCTTTTTTCTTCATATTTTTTTCTTTTCTCTAATAATCTGTGTTTTATTTAATTGCTGTTACATTTATGTTAATAGAACCTGCACCGGATATTGCCGACTGCATCTATAGGAATACCAGGTGTCAACTGCAGGTAAGTATTTTTAACTCTTGTAGTAATTTTATAAACTGCTGCAGCGCTTTCTACTTTTAGTCTGAATATTTTTTTGAAGTAAATACTTCCCTGTGGAAAATTTTACTTAAATTTTAATAATTAATACAGTCTCTTAGTTCTAATTTAATATTTGAGTTTAGCAAGCCAGTAAGGGAAAGTCAAATATTGATTTTCAAAAGAAATTGGTTATTTGACAATTTGATTTTTAATAGATATACTCATATATGTAAAAATACAATAAAAATATAGCAAGAGGTCAAAACATGGTAGAAAGAAAGCAGGATTATTTTAGAGTTCCTATAACTATGCCTTCGAATATGGTGTCATTCTTAGAGAATCTGGGTATCGAATGTAGAAAATCTGGCGGTCATAAAATAGCTAATACTGTGATTGTTAGAAGTACAATAAAACTTCTAATGGATTTAGACATGGATATTTCAGGTATAAAATCAGAAGAAGAGCTTGTGGATAGGGTAAAAGAAGCTGCAAAGAGATATTAGGGGATAATAGTATCAGTCTCCATTCTAAACTTTAGCAATATTGATATTCTAAAGGTAATTTATTTCTGTAAACATAATATTTTTTAGTATGCTTTCAATTGCTAATTTATTTTAAATTCTAATTATTTATAATATTAGATGCGGTATGCACTTTTTGTATACAAATTGAATTATTTTAGAAGATGGGAGATTGACCAATATGCAGGAAATAAAAACTGACCTGCTGATTATCGGTGCTGGCCCTGGAGGACTGAACGCGGCATTGTATGCAAGGAGAGCAGGGCTTGATTTTGAAATTGTAGAAAATATGATGGCAGGTGGGCAAATAACAAATACAGCGTCTATTGAAAACTATCTTGGCTTTAAAGATGATATTTCAGGTTACCAGCTTGCGCAAAATTTATCGGAGCATTGCAGGAGGTTTGATATCAAGGTAAGGGAATATTTTACTGTAGACTCTATTGAGTTAGTTAACACGAAGAAAAAAGACAAATCTTATCATTTTAAGTGTATTGGCAATGAAAAGCCAATATGGACGAATTCAGTAATAATGGCTACAGGAGCCAGTCCTGGTAAGCTGAATGTTAAAGGAGAAAGTGGGCTTATTGGCAAGGGTATTTCTTTTTGTGCAACCTGCGATGGAGCTTTATACAGGGATAGGGAAGTTGCTGTTGCGGGAGGTGGAGATACAGCTATTGAGGAGGCAATTTTTCTCACAAAGTTTGTAAAAAAGGTGTATGTAATTCAT
>Ga0307928_10003379_pt1 | contig 12171 bp, 12 predicted proteins | sample AceLakmetagen232_FD_201815 | JGI IMG/M metagenome (GOLD analysis project Ga0307928, IMG submission 201815) | Saline water microbial communities from Ace Lake, Antarctica - #232 | ecosystem: Environmental > Aquatic > Non-marine Saline and Alkaline > Saline | place: Antarctica: Ace Lake... | reverse complement strand
CTTATGCTAATACCAGACATGCCCACACCATAAAGATTGTCGTCCATAGTCATTATATTGACATCGTTATCATCATACATTCTTAGCGTATTATCTAAGTGAGCAAGTGCGATTCTTTTGTAATGACCAACTTCACCTGTATCTGTTTGAATCGTGCAACCTGTAATTGTTCCACCTGCTGTGATATCTCCTGCAATTATTGACCCAGCCACAAGCAATGAGGCATTCATGAATTTTCCTTCTTCAAAAAGATAAATTTCATCTGCAGTTGAATCATAAAATGCTAAAAGATAACCGTCAATACTCAAGACAGGTCGAGCATTGGTATGTTGAAGTTCTGTCGTTGATAGATTGGGATCAAAATAGATATAGGCATCAGTAGTATCCCCTGCATCAATAGAATAAGAATTTCCTCTAAAAAACAGGACACCTGATGTCCATTCTGCTTTTGAATTTGTTGAAAAAACAAGACTCACAGTTGGCTTTGCCGAAACAAAATCATCATCAGCAACAGTGCTGGTAAAAGTTATATTTTCTTCGTCGGAATAATCTGATTCGATTCCTGATACATAATTTCTTGTTTTGGCTTTAATATAATAAGTACCGGCACCATCAATGTCTATGATAAGATATTGATGAAACGGAATTTGTTTCTTAACAATTCTATAAGTACCGCCTACCTCTTTTTTCATTGCTATTATCACTTCAAGGGGATATAAATAATCTGGTTTCGTAAAAGTAACATTGATTTTCTTTACGACAGTCTTATCTTCGGGAACATAATGTTTAATTAAACTGATGTTGCTGATATTAGGTGGAATATCATACAGTTTCGAAACATCCTCAGTCCCAGGAGTTTCAACATATCCTTTCTCAATTCCAAAATCGGTATAAATAGAATCGTCGTATTCTTCAAGAACTAATTCTAATTCATCGGTAGAAGTTTCAGAAATACTAATGACTCGAAATTCCTTATCCGTCCAATTTGGCACTGGATGAGTAACTGTGCAAATAGAACCAACAGCTGCATGGCAATGATTGATTGAAACAAGAAATGAACAGGCAAATCTACAATGTTTGGATTTCTGAAGATAGAAGTTTGACATCCTTGAGGCTTGACTTTGATTATTAATTGAATAAAGATTCAATTCTTTAATGACTTTTCCTCTATCAATTTGGTCTATTTCGTCCTCTGCCTGAACCCAAACCTTCTTAAAATCTTGATTCTTATCAGCATAAAAAACTCTAACAAAATTTGGAACATTCTCTTTCCTAAATTCATAATACGAAAAACTTCCTTCAACAATATTATCTGTATTGAAGACAAAATCAGCATCTGGTGATTCTTCTTTTTCAATTCCAAGATGAATTTTACCATCAATATAATAAAAGAAACCACCAAAACTTGCCAAAATATCTTCAAGGGCACCACCCGCTTCTTCCGGAGAATCAATTACCAAATTGCAAGTAAATCTGGGTTCGCTTTCTCCATTAGCATTTGTTATTATTTCGTCACAAATAACAGCAACTGCTTTAAATGACGTATCATCTATTAAGGTGTCACCTATCCCAAGTGCGGATCGAAAATTAGTTAAAATATAATAAATTACCCAAGCCGGGTTTGAATTGTAAGTAGTTTGCCAATCAAGACCAACAGTATCCCAATTCTTAATTTTTAATGCTTTGATTTCTGCTTCGATTGTAGGAACGGCACTTCCTATTTTCCCCCCAGTATTGATAGTCATTGCAACATAAGCAGTATTCCTAAATCCACAGGGAGTGCCTCCACTGTAAACTATTTTTAAAAATGGGTAACCTTCTTCCGATTCTTTAGAAAAATAACGATGAAGAAAATTATCAGCACCAGCAGCCTCACTATTTTTCATAATTATAGTTGCCGTTCTGGGGGCAGCTTGTGCATTCTGAATATAAGTTATTCCAGTAGCATCGAAAGGAAACACAGAAACAGAACCTTTAGTTGTATCTCTATATTGGTAGGTATCATCTTCTCTCTTTCTCCACTCCCCTATTTTATCCACAATCGCTGGTTTATTATTCCAAGTCAATGTACTTTCATCCCAACCCTCATCCGCAGAATCTATTGAGTAAAGATAAATATCACTTGTATTCACACTTGCTTTTTGTGATCTAATATGGAGCTCGATGCTATCTATCGTAATTCCGTCAGGAATATCATCCAGATCAAATTTTAAAAAAGTATATACCTCTTTACCTGTGGCAATACTATTTTCAATTTCAAGTAAAGTAGAATTAAAGTTGGTTGCGGGGTCACCCTCTTCAACGTAGGCATCTGATATGGTATAAGACCTAACTATGCCTTTTTCAAATATAGAATCTCCTGTCTGATAGGAAGTTCCTAAATATTCATTAAGCGTAGGAATGTCATCTTTAATATCATCATATTCCACGTTGTTAATTTTTAATTTTATAATGCTTTCAATTTCACCTTCACACAAACCGACGGCCATATCATATTGGTTTCCAACTTCATCTTCTCTATAAATGATATGACCTTTTACTTTGGTATGACCAAATGTCAACGGCAGAGGTAAATCATAAGCAGTCTTCTCCTCATCTTCCCTTGTTTTATACATTGGAGAGTAGATTTTCTTCAGCCTCGAATTAGCAACCGATGTGGTATATATTGATCGTGCAATAGAAAGAACTGTAAGAATAGTTCCTATCATTTCTCCTCTTTATCCTCTGGCAAACACATAAATCCTCCAAAGTTTGCCCAATTATCATGTTTGTTTCGACAATCTTTTGATGTCTTATAACATCCTCTTGTAATAGTATAAGTATCGCCCACATTAATCGAATGAGGAAATGCGTTGTAAAAGGAGGCGGTATCAGTGCCCGCCACAAAGTCTTTCACTTTTCTTTTCAAACCATAATTATCAGAAGCAACATCCGTAATTTCTACAACGCCTTCATTCCAATAATCATCTTCTTGTGTCAATGCGGCATCTACCAATAAGGTTTCTAATGAACCAGCGTCTGCGGTACCTGATGTTTCGTGGGCAATGGATTTGGTTAATGTGATACTGTTACCATCAGCACCCCCTACCATTGCCAAAGTCGATAAAGTCAACGTATTTGCCGTTACCAGCGCAACTAAAAACGTTCCGTTATTTGCCGGATTAGCTGCCCCTATAATTGTAACTTCTTGGGGAGCATCAAATCCATTTGTTAAAAAACCCACATCAGTATCCGTAATATAATCTCCCCCAGCACTTTCATGAAAAGTAAAAGTAGTATTCGTATATGATTTTCCTGCAAGACAATCAATGCTATCAAATGTATGTGGGCAATTGTTCTGGTATAATCTTTTTGGTATTGTTCTTCCAAATTTATAAAAAGGAGATAAAACATCTATCAAGACTCTTCCCTCATCAATTTCTCCAACTTCCATTTCCCCTTGAAAAATTATTATTTCATCAGCAGTATCTATCAATAAATTCCCAAAAATTCTTGACAGCTTCAAAGTTCTTCCATTAAAGTCATGATTCACAAGATAGTCGGTTGAAAATACCAAGTCAGAATTATTAAAAGCAAATTTAACTCTATCAACCTCAAAAGAAACTCTCGATATTACTGAAGGAAATTCTATTCGCCAAGAAGAATAAATAATACTGCTACCGGTGGGATATTCAATATCTTCTTCCCTATTTGTAAATCTCAAAGTTGTATCATCAAGAGTAATTGTAACCAAATAAATTGGTTCATTATATTCTTTTTGGGCTTCTGTCTTCGCTGCATTAGAGATATTCTTTGCCATAGTTACAAAACCTCAATCAAATCGATAGTTTTTGACGCCCCAGTGCTTGGTTTAATAAATGAATTTTCGAAAGTGTCTTCAACAAATCTAACGGTAAAAACTTTATAAACAATTAAATCCGCATTGGCAGATTCAACAACCAAATCTTCTGCGGCTTTGAGCTTAATAGTACCAATATCAGGTACTGAATCAATTTCATAATAACCATTACTTTCAACAGAGCCCGTATCATTACCCACACCCGAACCAGAAATACAAACATAAGCGCAATCTTCAAATTTAAAATTACCAAATTCAAGGGACGAATCAGTAATGGTATCTTCTGCAGGAGCATTTTCAACGCATGCAAGTCTGGTGCCTTTAATTTGCTCTGCATAATTTGGAAAATAAAAGGTTGTATAAGCACCATATCTTGCATCAAAGAAATTTCTAATATCTCTTTCAATTGTTTCAGTAAGATGATTATAATTGAGAGTAAAAGTTCTTCTATTTGCAGACCATTTTTTTCTCCGTTGCTCTTTCCCGCTTTCAAAGGTTGTGACTGTTGTTTTCCAAGCAATTTTAAAATTATATGGTTCCATAGCTTGTGGTTCCCAAAGGGCTGGTTTCCAAATATTCATTATATAAGTTTCCCTGCTTTAGATGCTATTCCTTTCCATAATTCACTATCACCTGTGACATTCAACACATTTTTAGCAAACTTTTCAGCAGCCATTTTTGTTGCCATATTAACGAATGAGTATGTAATATCTTTAAAGAATCCGTCCATTGTTTCTTTGAATCCTCTACCTTCTGCGATCATCCTACCCATTGAATTGCCCCAAGAACTGGTCATACGGTAATTAAAACTTTCCCAATTCTCAGCCAATCCATCTGTCATTTCCTTGGTGCCCTTTTCAAAAACAGGCAATTCACCTAACACCATTTGTTTGGCTTCATACCAAGACCTTCTTACTTCTTCACCCGGAGCCATTGCTCTACCCCTCAACCCAAGTCCTTCCATACCTAAGGCAGGACGGCCAGCAGCTCTTGAAGCCTGGAAACCCGGTGCAAAATAAGAAGGGGGGGCTGTGGGGGCAACGGGAACAGCTGGTGGTCGGGGTTTAACTAATTCTCCCTTAGGACTATAAATGTACATTGGAACTGGGGCGGCCCCGCCTGTTGGATACTCTCTCTTTCCACCAGTAATTCCCATTTCACCAATCCCTCTTCCCATTCCAGCTTGTGGAATCTTCTTAGCTGCCTCTATTATAAACCCAATATTTTCAGCTATTGTTATAAGATTATCCGCAATTTGGGCAACCCCACCAAAGACAGTTTTGAAGACATCCCTGCTTTCATATATCCATTCTAATCCCTCAGCAATTTTTCCAACCCATTCCCCTATTTTAACTTTTACCAATTCCTTATTTGTTTCAAACCATCCGAGAGTTGATTTTATTACGTTTTGAAGCACGGGTAAAAATTCTTCTCCTGCCATAACTTTAAGGGCTTCCCATTGCATTTTTAAACGACCAAGTTGGAATGCCGTAGTTTGTGTCCTTTTTTCGTACGCCTCTTGAGTGAGTCCCAAAGAATTGAGCATTATTGCATAATCTTTGGCATATCCTTCAGCATCACCCATTGCAGCAATTATGCCTTTCAATCCCCTAATATTTGGGAATATCGCAGCAAGCTGCTTTTCAGTTGCATCGGTAAGTTTTTCCATTACACCTATTAAACCAATGGTTCTTAAAGTATTCGATTCCAATTCAAATCCAAAGTTCTTGGCAGCTTTTGCCCCCGCCTCAGTGGGTTTCAAGAATGCCCTTAAAACACCGGCTATCGCTGTCATAGCCTCGTCAGTTCTAATTCCTGCTCTGGTTATGGATGCAATATTCGCTCCTAATTCTTCAAGGGATAAACCGGTTTTGGCTGCCAAAGTAGCAACCTTTCCAATTGCAGGAGCCAGTTCAGCGAATGTGGTCTTTCCACGCTTAACTATTCCAAACAAGATATCACTTGCATAACCGGCTTGTTCTGCTGCCAATCCATAAGCATTCAGAATAGTAGTAATGGCATCTGCCGCTGTTCCGGTATCTGTCAGCCCAGCAGTTGCTGCTTTTGCTGAAACTTCTAAAACTTTCAGTGCTTTTTCGGGTGCGATGCTTGCTGATAATATATCATATAGACCTTTCGAGAGGGTATCTGTAGCCTCACCAAATCGAATTGACATTGCCTGTAATTCTTCTTTATATTGGGGCATAATATACATAGCAGATTTATCAAGCATAGTAGATACCATAGCAAGTTGGGATTCAAAAGCAACAGCAGGAGCTATCACACCTTTCAAAGCTCGCTGAATACCATAAATAGAAATAGCACCAACAAGAAACCCTTTGAAACCAATTTTAGAAAAGACTCCTTCTATTTTTCGAGCAGCTTTCGCAGCTCTGGTTTCCGCTGTTCTCAACCCCTTTACCAATTTACTGCTATCGGTTCGTATCTCAGCCCAGGCCTCAAGCAAACGCATCCTTAATCTCCTCTACAGATTTAATCAATGTAATTTTTTTCCTTTGATTCTTTACTTTATCTGAAAAATATTTCTGGTATTTATCACGGTTTTTATTAGTTTTCATGTGACAACTTCTGCATAATGAAATCAAATTTGAAGGCAAACAATTCTTTCTTTTATAATCTATATGGTGGATATCCAGTTTTCTAATATTTTCAGATTCAGGCATCCCGCATAACTGACATCTATAATTATCTCTAATTCTAATTAATTCCTTCAATTCATTAGTAAAACTTCTTACATAGTGACGAGAGAGATTTGAAGACCCTTCTTTCCATGCCCAATGATCTAAACCTCTGGGAAGACTCTCTTTTATTTTTTTTACATGATTATCACTAAGACTCACACCCCTTCGAGACTCACCACTACTCTTACCATATTGTTTAACTCTTGGATCAGTTTCTTTAGTTAGACCTTTATTCCATGGTATTTTGCCCCTACGTCCATCACCCATTTTCTTTAAAGCTTCTTCAGAATAAATATCATTCTTTCCCTTATTCCATGCTACTTGTCCTTTATGTCCATCAGAAATATTTTTTCTCTGTCTCTTGGTACATTTTATTCCTCTTCTGCCATGATCCTTAATAAATCTGTTTCCTGGTTTTGCCAACTGACCACAACCACACTCACAATATTTTGCTATAGGAATAGGATTTTTTCTCCGACTATGCCCTTGAATATAATCAGGGATACCATGATATTTATGGCGTAATTTAACTGTTATTTCATTTCCACAACCACATTTACAAAGCTTCATTTTGTTTCGCTTTCCTTTTTTCTATCCACATCAATAAAATGTCTTGCCAATGTCACAACTTTCAAGAAGACATTTCTTTTATTTTGAATTTCAAACAAATTCAGAACTATATCAATTGCAGCAAAGCTAATATCCACAATATCACCAAACCCTGTCAAAATTAACTGATTTTTAACTAATAAATAAACCTTCAATGCATCCTTATTTTCAGGTAATGTTTCTGGGATACATTTATCGCAGGGAGGGTCTTCATTTTTCTTATCATATATAATATGACAAATGTCGCAAGAGGGTTTATCCCTCAACCGACTCACGACATCTATGAGTTTTTTGCTTCTTGCTCCTCTTGTTTTTCTTTGAATTCGGTTAGCTGATCCAGACAGTCCCCCACAAATATGGCAAACTTGAATTGCTTTTTCATGAGGATATTTTTATTCTCTTTCGTACATGGAATTTCTTTTTCTTCGCTATCCTGTAAATCTGTCCAATCAACAATGGAATAGTCCCACATCAATTCTTCACGTAAAGCCTCATTGACTTTTATGTCATCATAAGGTGCATTTCCTCGAAATCTTCGTCTCTTAACAACCGTTGCATCATCAACTACCTTCAGTGTTTCAGCATTCAAAGCTCTTAAAGTAATTCCACCGTCTTCATCAGGTTTGTTGTCTGGCCACGGGAAAAAACACCCGGGGTTTGGATTTTCAGTATCAATTTGCATGACTTCTTTCTCCTTTCAATTTTGATGCTTTATGTTTATTTCTAATCAAATTTTTTATTCCTCTCCAAATCCTAATATCATTAACATAAACCATATTACGATTATGCTTATTCTTCAAGGTAGAACCCTCAATCTTAGGTGTGTTTTTTCCAATACCCACCAGAAAGCTTGCATACAAAACCAATGGTTGCTAAACCAGCTTGATCCGTACTTGGGCCGTCTATTGATACTACATAAACATTCCCAGCAGACTTCTCAAAGTAATCATCATCACCATCACCAAAATATAGATGCAAATCTGTTACTGCGGCTTTGTCTATCCATCTTGCAATGAGGTATGCTTGCCCAGTAGGAGTATCTAATGGGTCATAGTTACCACTAATTGTTACAATGCCCCCGTCTCCTCTGCCTGGAGTGACTTCTAAAAAATCATCTCCGAATGATGTGCTGGGAAGCATTTCATTTTCCATACCAGAAATAGACCAAGCCCCCATTTCAAGGACCTCACTTGAATTTACCTCTACCTTTCCATTATATCCAGGTTCGACTGCCATAATATTTCACCTCTTTCTTTATATTTTAAACTGCTATTAATCTAACATTTGCTGTGGGGCCTTCATTGGCCAATGTATCCGAAACCGTTATCACATCGTCAGCAACATTTGTAATTGTTAATGATGCGGCATGATCTGAACCATCCACATTATTCAAAGTGCTTCCTCGAACAGTAACTTTATCTCCATTTTCAAATCCCAAAGCACCAAATGCTGTTCCACCCACTTTAGTTATGGTATCCCCAGGAGTGACAAACGTAAGGCTGCCAGAAAAAGCTGCTTTTGCCTCTTTCAAATAACCGTGCGTAACTTTCAAAGAGAATCCTATAGTACCTATACCTGACTGATCCGTACTCGGGCCGTCAAGTGAAGCAACATAGGTGGTCGTATTTGGGCCTTCACAAAAGAAGAAATCGTTCGTCCCATCACCGAACCAAAGTCGAATAGAATTTACTGGTGTTTTGGCATTCCATGCTGTAAGCAATGCTGTTTGTCCGGCTGCATTAGTTGGGTCATAATTACCAGCAAAAGTCGCAATGCCACCATCACCCCTTCCGGGGGTGACTTCTAAAAAATCATCTCCGAATGATGTGCTGGGAAGCATTTCATTTTCTTGCCCGGTCATTCCCCACGTTCCCAATTCTGCAATCAAATCGTCTCCCAATGTACATTTTCCTTTATAACCGCTTTCGACTGCCATAATATTTCACCTCTTTCTTTGTATTTTAAACTGCTATTAATCTAACTTTTTTCCTTTTCTCTTTTATGTTAATTGAAAAATACTTCTGCCATTCGAAACGATTGGCATTTGTTTTACTATGACAACCTTTACATAGAGAAATCAAATTAGAAGGTAAATAATTTTGTTTATCATAATCTATATGATGAACGGAAAGTTTCATTAGATTCTCTGCTTCAGGCATCCCACACAATTGACATCTATAATTATCACGGTATCTGATTAATTCTCTTAATTCATTATCAAATTCTTTTGTATAAGGAAGATGAGCTATACCACCCATCCAACTTCCATTTCTTTTCCCTTTCAGTGCATTACTTATTTTTGCTTTATGCTCTTCTGAAAATTTTAAACCTATATTAGTAGGTATTGTTTCCCCTGAAGCAAATTTTCTTTTTTTCGTTTCACTCATTTTTTTCTTAGAATTTTCGGAATGACATCTTCCTTTTCCTGCCTCACTTATTTTCTTTTTTGCCTCATCAGAATGACGTCCCCCCAAAAACCCATGATTTTGTTTTAGTTTTTCTATGCATTCTTTAGAGAGTTTTTTTCCTTTATTTCCTTCACTTATTCTTTTCTTATGAACTTCAGAAAGATGTTTTCCTTTCCAATAACCAATTCTTCCTTTTTGACCATCACTCAAATGCCTTTTACGTTCTGCAGAAAATTTTACACCCCTGTGACTTTCACTTAAATGCTTTCTATGTTCTGCAGAGAATGGATGTTTAGATTTACCTTTTAATCCAAAACTTATTTTTCTCTTACTCTCTTCCGAATGATGAAATCCTTTATTCATTTTCATTTCCTATGTTTTTTCCAAGAGAACACGATAATCGATATTATATTGATAAACCCCATCTTCCAAAGGTAATAAACTACTTGTTTCTCTTAACATACTGACCAACGTATAACCAACTAATCCTTCCAATGCACATTTATTATAAACATCGTCCAATTTTTCATATAAATCACAAATTTCATCGGCAGGGTCATCTGCTGTTTCTCTGGACGAAAACAAACTAAATTGAATCGTTGCATTCTCAAATTCTTCTACAAACGCATCATTAGGTACATTTGACACCAAAAAGAATATACCGTATGGAAACTCAGTTCCTTGGGGTGGTTCGTAAAAGTGAAGCTTGTTAGTCAAAGCAGCCCGCAAAGCAATGCTCTCCGCAGTTGCATCATTATATCGGGTAAAAATTGCTGTAAATAGTGCATTCATCTTACTCTAAACTTTGCCTTAATTTCGCCTGTATTCCTTAAAACTGCTGGGCGAATAAATGGTCGGGCTCTCATTTTGGAAGTTCCGAGTTCAAGGTGCTTTCCATATTTTAACCCCGTTCCTATTCTTACCAAATGCTTTGATTCATCAACATCGTGAGTAATACTTCTCCTCAAAGTTCCAGTTCTAACATGAGGGGGCTCCCCCGGAGCTGAAGAAGGGGGGCTCTTGCCTACCATACTTTTCTTAATATCATTTTCTAACAGTCTTCCAACATCACCAAGAATACGAATAAGATTGTTATCCAAAAATTTTAAAAAAATACGACGATTGCTTTTCATTCTCATATCAAAATAACCTTTTCAAATCTATATGAAGCCACCGATCGAAATTCATTGGATTATAAACAAATTTCACCTCGTATGTGATTCCTTCGAATTCCACCCGATCCTTCTCCAAAATGTCTGACACTCCACAATCTAATCTATAATCAACATCGACACCCACTCTTTTAAACATCTCAAGCTCTTCACCTCGTATTGGTCTTATCAGCCCCATAATAGTTAGATGGGTTGACCAATCATCAACATTTGCCCCCATTCCACTGGTAGTCGGAATATTACGTTTGATTATGACATTTTCTTCAAAATAATCCTCAATAGCCAAAATACAGTTCCTTCTTTAGTAACAAAATCCTTTTTAAAGGGGCTGTCGTCAATTTTAACAGGTTTTCTCATCATTATGCATAGTTTACTATGGGTTTTCGATTTCAGCCCCTTATTTTTGTTCTTTTAAAACCTTTTCTCAGTCCACCACCGGCCAGTTTGTGTCCAAATATTCTTCCTCATCCACAATATCGTCATAAGTGGTGGCAAGATGTATATCATTTAACATCCAAGTATCAAGTTCTTTTTTCAAAGATTCAGGATAATCGCCAGCGAAAGTCACAGAATAATCACCCAGTTTCTCTGATTTCAGTCCTTTACCTTTTCTCTCTAATTCGTAGCCTATCAATTTTGCAACCGGAAGTTTGATACCTTCCGGAAAATCCATTCCAGTAATTACTTCGAGTTTTATATTATTTTCAACAGATTCTTCTATCAAAATTTCATCGTCTCTCAAAGTGAGTTTATTACCAGCAACTTTCTTGACATTATATTTCCCATCATTTCTTTTGCTACCATTTACTCTAACATTAATTCCAGTTGTAACCGTAATTGATTCTCCAGCCAATTCTGCAATTAGAGAACCGGTTGCCACCTTAATCGTGTCTGTTGTATCATCGGTTGAAACCGAACAAATTGTATAAAAACCATCATTCGAAGCGGAATCCAATACTGATATTTTTTCACTCTTCTTAAATCCAGTGGCAATAAAACCGTCTGTCGCAGGAACCGTTATACTGTCTTCACCAGCTCCACCATCAATAAATGCAATGCTTATGCTTGTTACACTATTTTCTTCAATATCATCATCAAAATGATTATCAAGAAATGCTGAACGGTAATCTTCAATCCATGTGCCATCCTCATTCTCAAAAGAAATTGTAGTTGCTTCCTTCAAAGAATGACCCACCTTTTCAAAATTATTCTCACAATATTCAATTACAAATGCCTGGATAATCGGAATCAAAGTTTCAATATTGCTATCCCTTGATGTATCTGAAGAGAGAATTTGAAGTATTGAACGAACCTCTGAAAGCAATATAATTTGATCTTCCCAAACTTCGGGTGGCTCAAAGAAATCTTCTATTACAAAAATTACACTATCACGAAGAGGCAAATCCACACCCAAGCCAGAAGTGTAGGTACCTTTAACCAAT
>Ga0307928_10003377_pt1 | contig 12178 bp, 10 predicted proteins | sample AceLakmetagen232_FD_201815 | JGI IMG/M metagenome (GOLD analysis project Ga0307928, IMG submission 201815) | Saline water microbial communities from Ace Lake, Antarctica - #232 | ecosystem: Environmental > Aquatic > Non-marine Saline and Alkaline > Saline | place: Antarctica: Ace Lake... | reverse complement strand
CCTGTTATAGCTTCTATTATAGGTTTAAGCTTTTTCTTTCCTGATCATTATTCTGACTTTTCACTTATTTTAATTCTGCTAATGGTCGTTGCTTTTGTTGTTATGGTTTTTATTAGTTTGTGGATTAGTGTTTCCCTGCTAATTGCAATAAAAGAAAGAGAAAGAGAGGTTGCAATTAAAGAACTATTTTCAATGGCGCGTCATAGGATTGCTTCTTATTTTTGGATTTCTTTATTAGAAATGCTCATTGTTTTTGGCGGGTTTTTGCTTTTTATAATCCCTGGAATTATTATGAGTATTTGGTTTAGTTTGTCGTTAATTGTTTTTGTTTCAGAAGATCTGAAAGGAACAAAAGCTTTAGCCAGGAGTAAACAATTAGTAAAAGGGCATTGGTGGTCAGTTTTTTGGAAATTTATTGTTTTTAATGTTATTATTATGGCAATCAGTATAACTGTTGGTCTGATTCCTTTTATTGGGGGATTTGTTAGTATGCTTCTTGTTCCTTTTAGTATTATATTTTCCTTTTTGATATACGAAAACCTAAAAAAAATAAATCCTGTTGAATATTCCCCAAACATAGGAAGAACATAGATAGAAGTAATGTTATAACGGCTTGTTCACAGAGCCGAAAAAAATGATTGAGATTAATAATTTAACCACAAATTCTGTTAATGAAGAATTTTTGAAAAATGTTGCAGAGATTGTTGCAAAAGGAGAAAACAAAAAAGATTTTTATCTGTCTATCGTTTTAGTTGGAAAAGCGAGGATTAGGAAATTAAATAAAAAATATCGCAAGAAAAATAGAGTCACAGATGTTCTTTCTTTTGGCAAAGATCCGAAAATTCATTTTGTAAAAGAATCAAACACTAAAGAAGAATTGGGAGAAATAGTTATTTGCCTAAGAGAAGTTAGAAAAAATGCGAAAAGAGACAATTTAGAGTTTGAAAAAGCATTAGCTTGGGTTTTGGTGCATGGGACTTTACATCTTTTGGGATATAGTCATGCAGAATCAGAAATTGAAGCAGAGAAAATGAGAAAAAAAGAAAAACTTTACCTTTCTTTAATTTAAAAACCTTTTTGGTCTAAATGATCATTGATCATTGATTATTGATTATTAATTACTGATCATTGATTATTGATCATTGATTATTGATTATTAATTACTGATCATTGATTATTGATCAATAATCATTCATAAATCATAAATATGTCAAAATCTAAAATTATCACTGTTCTGGATATTGGCTCAGGGTCTATAAAAATTCTTTCTGTTGTTAAGAAACCCAATGATTCAGGCTTTGAAGTTTTATGGCAAGGCGAAGAGCCTTCTTTTGGCGTAAGAAAAGGAGTTGTCGTTAATGTTCTCAAGGTGTCAGAAATTGTTTCATCTTTGATTAAAAGGGCAGAAGAAGAGTCTGGGCAAAAAATGAACGAAGTTTATGCAAGTGTTGGCGGAAGTCATCTATTCTCCGCGTTTTCTAAAGGATTGGTCTCTGTCTCATGCGCTGACCAAAAAATTTCAGAAGAAGATGTTGAGAGGGTGCTACATCATGCTGAGCGAACATTTCCTTTGCCTTCAAGTAATACGAAGATTATAGATGCTTTTACAAAAGAATTTATAATTGATGGAGAGGGAGGAGTAAAGGATGCTGTTGGCATGAAAGGAGTAAGATTAGAAGCATCTGTATTGGTTTTATGTGGGCTTACTCCTTATTTGAAAAATTCTGATCAGGCTATCGCAGATGCAGGTTTTAAACTAAATAAATTAATTCCATCTCCGTTAGCAAGTTCACGAGCAGTAGTTACTGCCCGAGAAGAAGAATTAGGAGTTTGCGTATTAGATATTGGAGCAAGAACTACAAGTATGGCTGTGCTTGAAGAAGGCATGCTAATTCATTCATCTGTTTTTCCAATTGGTTCAGGCCATATCACAGATGATTTAGCTACTTGTCTAAAAACAGATATTGACACTGCTGAGAAAATAAAGGTAGAATTTGGAAGTTGCTCTAATAGTTCGCGGAGACCAAACAGAGCTGATAAAAAAATAAAAATTAAACCTTTTCGTAAAGACATTGGAATGGGTAATGAGGATGAAGAGCTTATTATTTCAACAAAAAAATTAACTGAAATTATTGAAGCAAGGGTGTCTGATATTCTTGATTTAACAAACAAAGAGTTAAAGAAAATTTCTCGACAGGGCCTGTTGCCGGCTGGAGTAATTTTAACGGGGGGAGGATCAAAAATGCCGGGGATTATAGGATTAACAAAAAAAGAGTTAAAGCTACCTTGCAGAATAGGAATTTCACAAGAAATACCTGCTTTTCAAGAGGACCCAGCATTATCAACTCTTTATGGTTTGGCTTTAGAAGCCAACGATGATATGGAAAGAGAGGAAGAACCGTCATGGGTTTCAGGTAGAGTAAAAGACAAAATTAAAAGAATTTTGAGAGTTTTCATCCCCTAGGCTGATTTGTTATATAGCAATTATTAAAGATAAGAAATATTATGGATACAAAAATTAAAGTTGTTGGAATCGGTGGTTCTGGAACGAATGCAATTTCTAGGATGATGAAATGTAACATTAAAGGTGTTGAATTAATTGCTTTAAACGCTGATATTCAAGACTTACAACCAACTAAAGCTCATAGGATAATACAAATTGGTAAAAAACTTACAAAAGGATTGGGAACAGGAATGGACCCTGAAATTGGCAGGGAAGCAGCCGAAGAACAGAGAGAAGAAATCAAGCAAGCTTTAAAAGGAGCTGATATGATTTTTATTGCCTGTGGATTAGGTGGTGGCTGTGGGTCAGGGGCATCTCCAGTTGTTGCTCAAATTGCTAAAAACTTAGGCGCCCTGACAATCGCTGTGGTTACAAGACCTTTTTCTTTTGAAGGAATTCAGAGGGCTGAAATTGCCGAAAACAGCGAGAAAAAATTAAAATCAAAAGTTGATACATTAATTGCTATTTCAAATGACAAATTACTTGAGATAGCAGAGGAGAGAATTACGGTCTTAGAAGCTTTTTGGCTCTGCGACGAAATATTAAGACAAGCCGTGCAAGGGATTTCCGATTTAATTATTCTGCCTGGAATAATAAATATTGACTTTGCGGATATTAAAGCAGTTATGAAAAACTCAGGCTCTGCTCTGTTTGGAGTAGGAAAAGCAAGAGGGCCTGGACGTGCTAAAATAGCTGCTAAAATGGCTCTTAACTCTCCATTGCTGAATATATCTTGCAAGGGAGCAAAAGGTATTTTGTTTAATGTTTCAGGCAATGGAGATGTTAGTCTGTCTGAAGTGGATGAGGTTGCAAAAATTATTACGCAGGAAGTTTCTCCTACGGCAAAAATAATTTTCGGAGCAATTCAAAACGAAAAATTAAAAAAAGAAGAGATTAAGGTAACCGTAATTGCCACTGGATTTTAGGGCTGTTCCTTGAATTACAAAATCAACGCAAAATGACAAAATCCAAAATATTCTTTTATTTTTGTTCTTCGTTTATATTTGGAATTTTTTTAAATTCAATAGTTATAAAAACTCAGTTATTAGAACTGGGTTTTTTGTTTGTAATTTTTGGATTTGTGTCAGCGCTAATTTTAATTTCTATTTTCTGGCAACAAAAGAAAATAGTTTTGGTTGGATTTTGTTTAATCTTTTTAGTTTTCGGCATATGGTTGCACGGGACAGCTGAGCTAAGAATTATCAATAACGTATTAAGCCAATATAATAATTTAGAAAACAACGTTGTCCTGACAGGAACAATAATTGAAGAGCCTGATGTTAGAGAAAATAGTGTTCAAATAGTTCTCAAGGTTAGTAGTATTAATAATGTTAATCTTATTCCTTTGGGGGATAAAAATAGGGTCGGAAATGTTTTGATTCTGGCTACTCGTTATCCTGAACATAAATACGGCGACGAGCTAAAAGTTATGGGAAGATTAGAAAATCCTCCTGTTTTTGAAGGTTTTAATTATAGAGATTTTTTAAGCAAAAAAGAAATTTATTCTCTTATCCGTCGTCCCGAAATAGAGTTATTGGAACAGGATTCTCAAAAAATAACAATTTTGATTCGCAGAAAGATTTTAGATTTTAAGAATGGGCTGAGGGAAGTCATTTACAGTAATCTTTCCCCTCCGCAGAGTTCAATTTTAGGAGCTATGCTTCTGGGGGACAAAAGCAGAATTTCAGATAAGCTAAAGAATAAACTGAATATTGTTGGATTAAGGCATATTACTTGCGTGTCTGGTATGCACATTGCTATTTTAACCACGATCCTAATGAGTCTTTTGATTGGATTAGGACTATGGAGGCAATCTGCTTTTTATATTACCGTTATTCTCATTGTTTTGTTCATTACAATGATCGGATTTCAAGCTTCTGCGATTCGTGCCGGAATAATGGGATTGTTGTTTCTTGCTGGGCAACATTTTGGACGGAAGTCTTTTAGTCCGCGTGCCATAGTAATAGCAGCAGCTATAATGCTTGCTATAAATCCTTTGCTTCTGTTAAACGATATTGGTTTTCAGTTATCATTTCTAGCAGTAATTGGCATAATTTATTTTCTGCCTGTTTTCCAAAAATGGTTTAGAAGAATTCCCAATATCTTTCAGTTTAGAAATATTTTAGCAATGACCCTGTCGGCACAAATTTTTACTCTTCCCATCTTGATTTATAATTTTGGTTATGTGTCTCTGATTTCTCCAATTAGCAATGTTTTGATAGTTCCGCTTCTGCCATATATCATTGGGTTTGGTTTTTTGTTTGCTCTTACGGGAATATTCTCGCAAACTTTAGGTTGGATTTTATCTTTACCTTGTTGGTTTTTACTCACTTATCTTGTAAAGATTTTAAATCTTTTGTCTCAAGAATGGGCTATTAAAATTATTGAAAATGTCCATTGGATTTGGCTTGTAGTCTTGTATTTGATTTTAGGAATTATTGTTTGGAAAATAAGTAAAAACCGAGAAGCAGATTTCCTAAATTATTAATAGAGCTGGTCAAGACCCGGCCTTGACCAGCTTGAATAATTTTTATAGAAAAATATTTTTCGGCAGTTTTTTATTCTATGGAAATTTTGATAAATTTAGGATATAATCAAACTACATAAAAAAATACATATAATTAGTTTGATTTCAAGGTTCTTGAGGAGCGAAGCGACGAAAGGTTCTTATAATCATTATTATAATTATAATAATTTAATGGTTTCTTACTGATCGAATTAATTCGCTATTTAATTTATGAATAATCAAAAAAAAATGTGGGTAGTTGCTGTTAACATGGGATACGGGCACCAAAGAACAGCTTATCCTTTGAAAGATTTTGCACTTTTTCCTAAAACTATTGAACATAAAACAGGGAAGACCTTTGAAGAAAAAATTATTATTGCCAATGATTACAAAGGAATTCCATGGAAAGATAAAAAAATTTGGGAAACATCTCGAAAATTTTATGAATCGATCTCAAGGATGAAAACGATTCCCCTGGTAGGCGATCGGTTATTTTCTTTTTACGATAAACTCCAAGAGATTCCTAAGTTTTATCCTCATCGGGATTTATCCAAGCCTAACTTTTCTTTAAAGTTATTGTTTTATTTGATTAAAAAGGGATGGGGCAAAGATTTAATCTCGAAATTAAAAGAAGCAGCTCCGCATCCTTTCGTTACTACTTTTTTTATTCCTGCTTTTATGGCAGAAGCTTTTAACTATCCGGGGGAGATTTTTTGTATTGTCTGCGATGCTGATGTTTCGAGGAGTTGGGTTTCTTCAAATCCCTCAAAAAGCAGAATTAAATATTTTGCGCCCAATTCTTGGGTAGTTGGAAGACTTAAATCATACGGAGTTAAAGAAGAAAATATTTTTTTAACTGGGTATCCTTTGCCTCTAGAAAATATTGGGACAGAAAAGAAAGAGATATTAAAAAGAGATTTAAGGTATAGAATCTTGAATTTGGATATTAATAAAGAATATAGAAAGGCATACAAGCCATTGATCGATAAATATCTTGGAGTTTTGCCTGATAAACCAGATCATATTTTGACAATAATGCTTTCAATTGGAGGAGCGGGCGCACAAAAAGAACTTGCAATGAAGTTTGTTAAGAGTTTGTCTGAAAAAATTAAATCTAAAAAGATCAAGATAATTTTATCTGCAGGTAATCGGCAAGCTGTTAAGGAATATTTTATTAATAGGATTAATAAACTTGGACTTGGAAAAAGTTTGGGCAATGAGATAGAAATAATTTTTTTCAAAAATAGCGGCGACTATTTTAAAGAATTTAATGAAAAATTAAGAAAAACAGATATTCTGTGGACAAAGCCGAGCGAACTTTCCTTTTATTCTGGATTAGGTTTGCCCATTGTTGTTGCGCCCCCAATAGGATCGCAGGAACACTTTAATAGAAAGTGGCTTGTTAGTTTAGGTTCAGGAATTTTAGAAGAAAATTCTAATTATGCAAATCAATGGCTCATTGATTTTCTTCTGAGCGGAAGATTTGCAGAATCCGCAATGCAAGGATTTTTAGAAGCAGGGAGTTTAGGAACTTATAATATTGTAAAAATATGCTTTGGTTCATAGTTATAATTTTAGCCTATTTGCTGTTTGCGGTTACGAATTTAGTTAATAAATTTATTTTAGCAGGACCGCCTAACCCTAAAGGTTATTCTTTTTACGTTGGAATTTTGTCAATATTGACTATATTTTTGATTCCTTTTGTTGGTTTTTCAATTCCTAGTTTCTATCAAATTTTGCTTTGCTTGTTGTCAGGAGCGGTTTTTATTTTTGCTATTTTAGGACTTTTTGAGGGGTTGGAAAAGTTTGAGACCTCGCGGGTAATCCCTGCGATTGGGGCAATTTCTCCATTATTTATATTTGCGTTAATTTTTCTTTTTTCTGGAGGAAAAGAAATTTTAAGCATTAAAGAAATGCTCGCATTCATTTTGCTTATAGTGGGGGGAGTTTTCATCACATACAATCCATCTGCCAAAGTTTCACTGAGAAGCCTTAAACTATCAGCAATAACATCTTTTCTTTTTGCTTTTTCTTTTGTTCTTGCAAAATACGTTTACATTATGCTTCCATTCTGGACAGGCTTTATATGGATAAGAATTGGAACATTTTTGGCGGCAATATTTTTTATTTTCTTTAAAGAAGTTAGGCAAGAGCTTTTTGGAAAAAAGGTTACTTTTGATAAAAAAACAGGAATAATTTTTGTCTTCAATCAAGCAATAGGGGCAATTGCGTCTATCTTACAGAATTGGGCGATTGCTTTGGCAGGATTAATTTATCTTTCTATAATAAATGCACTTCAGGGTGTTCAATATGTTTTTTTGTTTATTTTGATGATGTTGATTTCTGTAAAGTTTCCCAAAAGATTTAAAGAAGATTTTTCCAAAAAAATTATTTTGCAAAAAATAGGAGCGATTTTAATTATAGGTGCGGGATTATCAATTTTAGCGTTGAAATGAAATAGAGATGATATTTGAAAAAGAAAAGCAGAAGGCTAACAAGGTTTTTGGAAACACAAAGATAATTCTATTAATTTTTGTTTTAATTTTTACAATAGGGCTTATTGTGTGTTTTGTTGTAGGTCATAACGAAAACAAAAACGAAACAGAAAATCAAATTCTTGTTCAAGAGGAGAAAGAAGTACAAAGCCGTGACAATGATTCGTTTCTTAAAAATCAGACAGAGGAAAAATTGAATAGTTTAAGCTTAGAACAGAAAATTGGGCAGTTGTTTATAATCGGCTTTAAAGGTAAAATTATATCTAAAGAAACTGAAAATTTGATTAAAAATGTTCATCCTGGAGGCATACTTTTATTGGAAGAAAATATTGAAGACCAGAAACAGTTGAAAGAACTAATTAATTCTCTGCAAGAAATTGCTTTGCAAGATACTGGATTGCCTTTATTCGTTGCAGTTGACCAAGAAGGCGGGATTATTTCTCGGATTGATTGGATAAACAAAATTCCTCAGTCTGAAATTCAAAGCGTGATTCAAGCAGAACGAATCGGCGTGGACAGGGGTACTGAGCTTAAAAAGCTAGGAGTTAATCTTAATTTTGCTCCATTGATTGATACAGCTTTTAAAAATGATTTTATTTTCGAAAGGTCTTTTCAAAAAGATTACATTAAAACAGGGGAATTAGCGCAAGCTTTGATTCAAGGACAGCAACAAGCAGGAGTTTTTAGCACAATGAAACATTTTCCCGGATATGGGAAAATTTCTTTTAACCCTGAAAATGAATTAGCTTATTTAGACGAAATGCCAGATATTTCTCAATTTCAGAAAGCATGTCAAACGTTTCCGGAAATGATAATGATTTCAAATGTTGTGTATGGAGACATAGAGAAGGATATTCCTTTTAGTTTTTCTGAAAAGAGTATTAAGCTTTTAAAAGAAGAAATAGACGGAAATTATTTAATAATTTCTGATGATCTGGCACAAAATTCTTTATTAAACGAGTTTTCGTTAGAGAAAATCGTTGTTTCTCCTATTAAAGCCGGAATGGATATATTGATTTTTTCTGGTTGGAGAACGCCTGTTATTAAGGGAATCAAAGCGTTTCAAAAAGCTGTAGATAATAAGGAAATTTCAGAAGAAAGAATAAATCAGTCGGTTCTAAAAATTATTAATTTAAAACAAAAAATTTAGTGAATTTAAATTTTTTTATTAAAATAACATTATTGGTGTTATTAGTTGTTTTTATAGCCATTTTTGGTTATTTTTTTGTTGGGAAAGCTAAGCAAGCGCAAGATATTAAATGGGGAGTTAATTTTTCTCAAGAATATTCCGAAAAATTGGGTTTGGATTGGAAAGAAAATTATTTAGCAATATTAGACGATTTAAATGTGAGAGATTTAAAAATAATTACTAATTGGGATTTAATTGAACCAAGGCAGGAAGAGTATGATTTTGATGATTTGGATTGGCAAATCGAACAAGCCACACAAAGGCAAGCTAATTTAATTTTAGTTATAGGAATGAAAACAGGTCGTTGGCCAGAATGTCATATTCCTGACTGGGCAACGGATTTAAGCAAAGACGAACAACAAGAGCAGGTACTTCAATTGATCGAGAAAATTGTCCTAAGATACGAAAGCAATGATTCTATTTCGTATTGGCAAGTTGAAAACGAGCCGTTTTTTTCTTTTGGAGAATGTCCTTGGCGAGATAAAGGATTTCTTAGGCAAGAGATTGATTTAGTTAAATTACTCGATTCTCAAAAAAGAGAAATAATTGTTTCGGATACAGGTGAATTGTCATTATGGCTCAGGCCTGCCAAATTTGGAGATATAGTTGGGGTAACTATGTATAAAAAAGTATGGTCTCCAGAATTTAGGACCTATTTTGATATGCTTTATCCGTCAGTTTTTTATTGGCGCAAGGCTCAGATTATAGAAAAGTTTTTTTCGAAAAAAGTAATTTGTGTTGAATTGCAGGCAGAACCCTGGGGGCCTGTTCTGCTATATGATTTATCATTAGAAGAGCAAGAAAAAACGATGAACTTAAAGCAGTTTCAAAAAAATATTGAATTTGCTCAAAAAACTGGATTAGACGAATTTTATCTTTGGGGAACAGAATGGTGGTATTGGCTAAAGGAGAAACAAAGCAAGCCCGAAATATGGGACGAAGCTAAAAAATTATTTTAATAATTATATCTTTTAATTCAAAAAATTATGCTATCAATAATAATTCCAACCCTCAATGAAGAAGAAGGAATAGCAAAAGTTATTTGTTCTATTCCCAAAGAATTAAACAAGCAATCAGAAGTAATAGTCATTGATGTTTCAGATGATTATACCCCAATAATAGCTGAAAAATTAGGTGCTAGAGTGATTAAATCAAAAAGAAAAGGCAAGGGATTTCAGATGACAGAAGCAGTAAAAGCAAGCAACGGCGATGTGTTGATTTTTTTAGATGGAGACGGAACCGACCCACCAGAATATATACCTAAATTATTAGAAAAATTAAAAACAGCTAATCTTGTTTTAGGGTGTCGCAGTGTTAAAAATTTTGGTGGAGATGATCCTGGGATGAAAAAGGTTTTTGAATTTTACAAAATTTTTATTAAGCCTTTATTTGCTTCAATAGGATTTAAAGTATCAGATCCTTTGGCAGGATTTAGGGCAATAAAGAGAGAAGACTGGAACAAGTTGAATTTAAAAAGCAAAGGGTTTGAAATAGAGACAGAGATGAATATAAGGGCACAAGAAGAAAATTTTGTAGTGAAAGAAGTGTATATTCCTAATCTGAAAAGGTGCGGAGGGCTCAAGAAGAGCAAATTTATGAGAGACCCTAAATCTTGGTTTAGGATTTTAAAAATGATTTCAAAGCATCGTAAAAATAAAAAATTAGAATCAAAAATGAAAGATTTTTTTAAAAATTGATATTAAATTTAAAAAGTTATGCTATCAATAATAATTCCAACATTAAATGAAGAGAATAACCTTTTGGAGCTCTTAAAATCAATAGAAAAGCAAAATTTTAAGGATTACGAAATCATTGTTGCTGATGCTGGGTCAAAAGATAAAACCTTAGAAGTTGCTAAAAAGTATAATTGTAAAATTACTTCAGGCGGTTTGCCTGCCAAAGGTAAAAACCAAGGAGCAAAAATAGCCCAAGGCGATTTGTTATTCTTTTTAGACGCTGATGTCGTTTTGCCCAAGAATGTTTTAGGAAAAATTCTAAGAGAATTCACGAAAAGGAAACTCAAAGTTGCTGGTTTTTGCTTATTGCCATCTAGTAAAAGCAAGCTATCTAAATCAATTTTTACTCTTTTTTACAATATTCCAGTTTTGGCTTTGGAGAAAATTTTGCCACATGCTGCAATGGGGCTTTTGATAGAGAAAAATATTTTCAATGAATTAAATGGTTTTGATAAAACTATTACTTTGGCAGAAGACCATGATTTAACGCGTCGGGCGCAAAAATTAGGCAAATACGGGATTTTAAAATCATCAAAAATCCTTGTTTCAGACAGAAGGTTTAGAAAAGATGGTTGGGCGAAAACTTATTCTAAATATTTATTCTGCGAAGGACATATGATTTTTTTGGGTCCAGTCAAATCAGATATTTTTGAATATAAGTTTGGGCATTATTTGAAAAACAAAAAGAATAAGCTATAATTAACAATAATGAAGTTGCTACAATTACCTAAAATCAAATTATTAAAAGCGCATTCTCCAGCAAATAGTTTTTTCAAGAAGGTGAGAAGCAAAAAAAGAAAGAAAGCTTTAAGTTTGATTGTTTTAGTAATTTTTATTTCTTCTGTTTTTGGTTTTTTGGCAGGAATTTTTTCATCAACATATTTTTATTCAGGAATAAAAACATGGCTTGAAGAATTTAATATTAATTTGCTTTTAACGACAAACGAAAATCAGAACGAAGCTATTAACAGGCAGTATTCATCGGAAATTCCCCAAGAGCAGGCCGTGATTAATGTTGTTAAAGAATTTTCTCCAGCTGTGGTGAGCGTGATTATATCCAAAGATGTGCCTGTTTATGAACAATATTACAATAATCCCTTTGAAGGATTTTTTGATCCTTTTCAATTTCAAACTCCGCAATATCGTGAAAAAGGCACAGAAAAGAAGCAAATTGGAGGAGGAACAGGTTTTATTATATCTGAAGACGGAATGATTTTAACAAATAAACATGTGGTTTTAGAAGAAGACGCTGAATATACAATATTTACAAGTGAAGGCGCAAGTTTTCCTGCAAAAGTTCTAGCTAGAGACCCGCTTCAGGATTTAGCAATTTTAAAAATTGAACAAAACCAAGAAATAGGAGAAGAAGGCGAGTTTGTTTTAGAAAAATTTCCAGTTGTTAAGTTTGGTGATTCAGATAAACTTCAAATTGGTCAAACGGTTATTACTATTGGAAATGCTTTAGGGGAGTTCCAAAACACTGTTTCGGTTGGAATTGTCTCGGGTTTGGGGAGAACTATTAACGCTTCTGGAGGGAGTTTTTACGAAACACTTGAAGATGTTATTCAGACAGATGCAGCTATTAACAAAGGAAATTCAGGCGGACCGCTTTTGAACCTAAAAGGCGAAGTAATTGGAATAAATACAGCTATGAGCATTGAAGGAGAGAATATCGGTTTCGCAATTCCGATAAACAAAGCCAAAAGAGACATTGAACAAATTAAAACTTTAGGTGAGATTATTTATCCG
>Ga0307928_10003374_pt1 | contig 12183 bp, 12 predicted proteins | sample AceLakmetagen232_FD_201815 | JGI IMG/M metagenome (GOLD analysis project Ga0307928, IMG submission 201815) | Saline water microbial communities from Ace Lake, Antarctica - #232 | ecosystem: Environmental > Aquatic > Non-marine Saline and Alkaline > Saline | place: Antarctica: Ace Lake... | reverse complement strand
GATGATAGGGTATTTAGAATAGGTTTAAAATTTAAATCAAGATTCTGAAAAAATCGACAATATTTTGTCAAAATCCTCAAAATCTCAAAAATCCTCAAAATCCTCAAAATCTCAAAAATCCTCAAAATCCTCAAAATCCTCAAAATCTCAAAAAACCCAAAATCCTCAAAAATCCCAAAAAAGAAAATAAAAATTTAAGAGAATTGAAAAAACTTTGATTCTCAGAAACATTCAAAAAAATATATTTAAAATTTCTTATATATATTTTTAAAAAGTATACAAAAACAGAATGGAGAAATCCACAACACCCCCATTAAAACAGCAAAACTCGCACCCTCACCCTCGCCAAAGCGGGAAACACATCATATACACCTCGCTAATTATCTTTTTTTACTCCCTACACTATACCCTTCTCATCTTAATAATTACATAACATTATATATTTTTAAAAAGTATACAAAAACAGAATGGAGAAATCCACAACACCCCCATTAAAACAGCAAAACTCGCACCCTCACCCTCGCCAAAGCGGGAAACACATCATATACACCTCGCTAATCATCTTTTTTTACTCCCTACACTATACCCTTCTCATCCTATGAACTTATGTTTTGTCTCATGAAAAATACAAAATCACCACTTTTTAATATTGATTCTGGAAAAGTTGATGGGTCATTATCAAGCGTACCAATAAATATATTCTGATACATCCCTTTAACCATCACGAACATACTTTCACGAGATGGTTTTGGTGTTTCGAACATAAGTTTAACCGAATCCCCTATATGAATCATTCCTTTTTCATATTTATCAAAAAATTGTATTGTATAACTCATATTTATATATACAATTACTTTATATAATTAATATTATCCATCGAGTTATACCAGCATGTTTTACATGTTACAATATGCTTAAAATATTTAGAAAAACGTTCATATCTTTTTTTATTCCTTCTAAAAACAATGTTATATGAACATTCATTATTTTCATCCTTTGTTTTTTTCCCGCATATAATACAACAATCACTCATAAACCCCATTTTTTTTAATCTTTCATTAATCTTATTTTTCTTACTACATGAGTCACATATAAAATCTATAAAAAGCTCACTAATAAGCATGTTTGGGTGTATATATCCAAATGTAATCGAATAGGCCATATCCTCACATATAATTTTTTTACTGCAAACAGTGCAATAGTCACATTCAATGATATGTTTACCGTATACTCTATAATCTTTATTCAGTTCCGCAACATGTAAAGATGATGACATTCCAGTTACTTTTTCTTTATTTCGTATTATGTTGTATTTTATAGATATTTTCATTATTAAACTATATATAGAAAATAAACAACTTAAAAAATATATTATATATATTATATATAGTATTATATATGGAAGATAATAAAAATAAATTATTTGTAAATTTTGACGATTATGAAAGTGATACAGATGAGGAGTTTATAAAAAAAATATTAAGGTGTAAAAGAAGGGTGGAAGGAAAGAAAAAAAAACCTATTAGGAGAAAGAATAAAAACCCTGTTATTAAAAGTGTTTATAACGAAGAAGAAAACAACACAGAGGATTATTATTTAAGTATGGATGATGATAAAAAAACTACTTCTGATTATATAACTGATAATAAGAAACATTATTTAAGTTCTGATGAGATGGACGAGAAAAAGAAAAAAGTCAAACATAGAAAAAAACATGATTTTACTATTAAAAAAATACCAGCTGATAGGTTCACAAAATATGTATTAAGGTATTATAACAGTTCTCAAGTTGAATTAAAAGCAACAACAAATAATAAAACTTGTTATTTACATGTAGGAGATAGAAATGTTTTTCTATCGCGTCCAGATAAAATAAATAATTCAAGGATTGAAATAGATGGTGTTGGTATATTTAAAGTATATGACTTGTTAGATGAAGTTAATACAGGTGATGATGTTAAAATGAAAGATATAATACACATGTTAAGTAAAAATATCATTCAACCACCATATATATTTAAAAAAATTTATGATGTAACACATGTTATCAATGAAGTTATATATTTAATATTGAATGTTATGATTTAAATTATCTATTAATAAAAACTTTAAAAAATATATTATATATAGTATTATTATATAAAATGTGTGGTGAAGAAAAATATTTATTTAAATGTAGGAATTGTTCCGTCTTAAGAGATTATTTTACAAATTATTTTAAATTTGTTGATGATACAAAATACAATGTATGTAAAAAATGTTGTGCTAATGAAGAAATCTTTTATAAAAGATATGTTAGACAAAACAATAAAAAATGGGTGAGTGAGAAGGAGAAATTTATAAAACATGATTTTGAACAATAAAAGATATAAAAAATAAAATATATATAGTTATTATAATATAATGGGTAGAGCAAAAGGTTCAGAACAAAAAAAATTAAGATATAAGTTGTTTTTATTTAACAACAAACTTAAAATATGGGAAGAAGATGGTGAGTATACATCAACTTTAAAGATAGGTGAAAAGTTAGGGTTAAAGAAACAATGTGTATCTAGAATCTTGTCAGGAAAGAATAAGTTTTTATCAAAGATGTATAAGATAGAAAAAATTAATTAATCAAAAAATAAAACATATAAAAAATAAGTTATTTATTATTATATAAGTATAGTATAATAATATTGAGATGGTTAATATTTCGAAACAGATAAAAAAGAAATTTTATAATTCATTAGGTTTTAGGACACGGAAAGACTTTTTAAAATTTATCAGAGCTAAAAAGCTATCTGGTAGAAGAGTAAATACTGTTCAGGAGCTTAAAATAGATATAATAAACGAAGTTGTTGATTCAAAAAAGAGCACACATTTTACTAACTTAAAAAATGCTCAAAAGTTCAAATTAACAAAGAATAAGGATATAAAGAAATATGATATAAGTGAGAAGTCTATAAAAGCTTTTGGGCAATATAAAAGATTTAATATAGATTTGGTTGATAAGAAACCACCTCAGACAATTAGAAAATTTTATGATAATGTGAAATTTTATAAAAATCTAATTGGTGCTATCGGACAAGAGGGTAGAGCATACGGACGCTTTAAATTCGAACCTCAAGGAGGTGGTGCTCCTGAATGGAGACAATTAAAAATAACATCTTTTGATAATTTTGTACAAAGCTACAATGATGTAATTAATAAGGTAGAAGGAACAGAGGGGAGTGATGTTATAGCTCAAGGGTATAAATTAAGAAATGATTTTTTTGTTTTGTCTAAACTAAATTACGCATTTGCAGGGGGTGGAAAGTATAAGACAATAGATAAAAAAATAAAATCCAAAATTTATATGGTTAAGAATTACCAAAGTACAGAAAATAATTGTCTTATCGCTTGTGTTAAAGGATATTTAAACGATAAGAATATTAAGACAGAGAAGTTAAGAACTGTTAGAAATAAGCTTAATGAAAAATACAATATTGAGAAAGGTGTTTTCATGACAACAGAAGATATTCCAAAAGTTGAAGAATATTACAGTGTAACAATAAATGTATTTAGCGACGATAAAGTTAATGATTTTATATACAAATCAAAAAAAAAGACTAAGCATAATATAAATATATTATTAGTAGATGAACACTATGTAATTATAAAGAGTGTTCAGAAGACGAAAAAAAGAATAGTGAAAAAGTTCAAGTATTTATTTTATGATATTGAAACAGTGTATGACAATAAGGACGACAATTTTTTACATCCGTATTCAATAAGTTTCTTTGAGATAGACCCAGAAACAAGAAAAGATTTTATATTTACCGAGAAGGATTATGAGAATGCAAAATGTTATACTTTACTTGATACTGACAAACCAGTTGAAGAGTTTATAAAATATGTTAAAAGGAGTAGAGACAATTATATTATTATTGGTTTTAATAATTCAAGGTTCGACAATTTCTTTTTAGTGGATGAGGCAAATAGAAAAGGTATATTAGACAGTGTAATGTATGTTAACAACTCACTACTGAAAATGGAAATAAAAGGTTCTAAAGTAATAGATTTATGTAGATTTTTAAATCAAAGTCTGAAAAAATGTTGTGACAACTATAAAACCAACCCTAAAAAAATAGATGGTTTTTCTCACGATGAAGTTCAAAAAGCGTATGAACTTGATAAAACAAATAATAACTCTCTTAAGAAATGGATTGAAGATAATAATGAGAAGCTTATTAAGTATAACAAGTATGATGTATTATCACTATGCTCTTTATATTACAAGGTCGCCAAATGTTCAAAAGATGTATTAAAGAAAGATTTACATGAATTCGTAACTATCTCACAATCTTGTTACTCAAGATTAAAAGATATATGGAAATCCAATAAATTTGATGTTAAACCACCTAAAAATATAAATGATGATGGATTTTGTAGAAGGGCGATGTTTGGAGGAAGAACACAATGTTATTATTACGGTATGTATAAGGGTATATTTAAAATGATAGATGTTAAATCATTATACCCTTTTGTTATGATGTGTGAGAATAGTTTATTCCCTATTGGGCAATATAAGGAAACAAAAGAATATATTAATGGTAAATTGGGTATATATAACTGTGTTATTAAAAGTCAAAATATAGAGTGGGATGAACATATGAAAAAATATTTCAAGACGGAGGAGGGAAGAAAATATTATAAGGAATATGCACCGTGTATAATTCCGAAGAGGTCATTAAAAAAAGGTGATTCTCTTGATTGGTTTTATAGAGGAGAACAAGAATGTGTTTTGAATAGTGTTGATATTGAACAACTTAAGAAATATAATTGTGAGATTGTTGTTGAAGATGGTATATATTGGGATAATTCCACTAATCAATTATTTAAAGATTATCTATTCCCGCTTATGAATTTAAAAAATAAACATGATAAATACAAGGATGAGGGAAATAAAAAATATAATCCATCAGAAAGGTCATTCTCTAAATTGTGCTCAAATGGTGTATCGGGAAAAGTAGGACAGAATAACTTTGATGATGTTTTTCATTTTGTGAAATCACCAAGAGAATTAAAGAAATTTTTTAATAAAGTTAATCTTGATACTCTTGATTTTAGATGTGGTTCAAACTCATCTTTTTTTACAGCAAAACTAAAGAATGAGGAAGATATATATATAAACCCTAAGCCTTCATTTCTAGCTGGTTTTATATATTCATATGCTCGTAAATATATGTACGATACTATACTTTATAAATACTGTACATTATATCAGGATACTGACAGTGCCTTACTACCAATTGGGGAGTATAAAAGATTTGTTAAAGAGAACGAAAACATATATAATACAGGTGTTTATGGTTGCCTAGAAGAAGAATTGTTGTATGATACGGATAAAGTTTATTTACTACAGCCAAAATGTTATTGTGCGATAATGAAAAACGAGGATGAACCAAATAAATATAGATTTAAGGGTATTAATGGTTCTAACTCATACATAACAGAGAGTAACTATAATAAATTGAATAATAAAAGCATTGATGAAATAGACGGAAATGAAAAGAGAGAATTGTATGAGAAATTAGAAAATAAATGTCTAACCCCTAAAATGTATGAAGATTTAAATAGTGGAGAACGATTATACATATTTCAATCACAATTAAAAAAATCAAAGGAAAGCAACGGTGAGTTAAGATTTGGAGTATGTCAAAAGTTTTTAATTAAAAAGATATGTCTTAAAAAGTCTAAGAAAATATACAAAAAGAATATAGCGAAGAAGAACAAGAAAATTAATATCGATAAAAATCAAGTACCGCAATTATTAAAGTTAAGTGAAATTTGTGGTAAGAATGCTAATTCACAGCAACTTATATTTAAAATACTAATTTCTAAAAGTATTAAAACTTTAAAAAAAACGTGATTAAATTAATTTATATATAGATTGTATATAAATCAAAAAATGACGAAAGCTTATGTTATCAATTTAAAAAATAGAAAGGACAGATGGGAGAAAATACAAGAGCAATTTAAGGGTGTTCACTGTATAACTCTTGAAAGAGTTGACGCAATAGATGCGAATTATAAAACTAATGAAGATTTTCAAAATTACCCACCATATATTTATTGTGGTTTAAGTCATCAAAAAATCCTTAGAGAACACAAGGATGAGGGGAATATTTTAATCCTTGAAGATGATTGTGGTGTTACTGATAAAGATTATTTTTCGAATAAATGGCCTTGTATTAAAGAATGGTTAGATGACCATCCAGATGATTGGGATATGTTCAACGGCTCACCGACTAATATCGAAGATTATAATATTGAGAGTGTTGTTTGTGATAATTTGCAACTTGTGGAATTAAACGAAGGAATGACAACCCATTTTACATACTACAACAATAAATTTATTGATACCGTACTTGATGAATGGAAGGAAGAAAATTTTATAAAGTTTGATATGTTCTCATTCTGGGCAAAAAATGAAAAAAATGAACATAAAATAAAAATAATTACATCAATTCCTTATATTGTTTATCAGTATAACTCTTATTCTGATGTAGAAAGTGATGAACATGATTATACACCCTTGTTTATAGTATCGGAAAATATTCTAAAAAAGGGTTATATGGATAGAATGGGTACTGACTACGAATTACCAGAAAATTATACTTGATTAAAAAATACTACGTCGTATGTGGAATGAAAAATAATTAAACCCACATACAAAAAAATAAAATAAACACTATATTATATATAAAATGACTAAAAAAAAGAGTGATTTAGATGAATATATAGATTATATTATTAGTGTAAATTATGGTTGTAAATGTTATTATTGCAACCCACCACATATAATTTTCAATGTAATCCATTATATGAAAACCGAATGTGATTTTATTAAAAAACAAATTCAAGATAGAAAAGCGTATTTAAAACACTTACTAACTCATAAAGCATTTAGAGATTGCTTAAAAGATAGAATAATGGTTGATTTGAATAAGCCTTTAAAGTCGATTAATTACAAATATAATGTAATTGATTTTCATGAGTTTGACATAATTATATTGAAAGATTTAATGAAACAAGTTTAATTTTTTACATACCTTTTTATAATGTTTGTGAATTGTTTTTTAGTCATACGACCTATATCTCTTAATTTTTTAGCTACGGTTTCAATATCACTTCCTACATTGTTATTTCCAGCCATCACCTCACCCGTAAGAACAATAAGACGGTTTATTAATTCGTTTTCTCCAACCTGTCCGCCTGTTTTCATCATACGATATTTAACAGAATTTTTTGCTGGTGCTAATCCTGACAATGAAGTTAAATGTTTTAGTACTTGAACACTACCACCGCTATATTCTCTTTTTTTCTCTGGTGATTTGAGCAATAAATCGACTGTATCACTATCAACGGGTGTATTAACAATTAATTTTTTATTTTTGTCGTTTGACCTATGAACCATCAGATTTTTATTTTTAATTAAATCACGAACTAATATTTTAAGACCACCGAATAGTCCTGTTGTTGGGTGTACAGTATAAGGCTTATTTTTAAGATGCTTAAATAACCCACTACCTACAAGATCATTTTTTTTAAGTATCCCGTGCCCAGACCTTCCAAGTAAACCGAACCCTAGTTGTGGTTGTTGTAGTTGTTGTAGTTGTTGTGCTTTCAATAGAACAGTTGAAAAATTTGCGAATGTAGGATTATCAAATCTAGATATAAACTCATTGAAATCAGTTTTTTTTCCACGAAACTCATTTATTATTTTTTCAGAAAGTGTAATAACGTTTTCAAAAGGTAGTGTTACCTCATCCCTAAAGTTTTGATTATACTCTTTTTTTCTAATCTTTTTATTTAATTTTGTTTTCTCCGCCTTAATTCTTTTTTTTATAGCATTAACGTCTTTCATGTCTTTTACAGGTATTTTTACGATCATATCCATAATTCGGTCTACATTAGCTATAATACTTTTTTTATTATCTGTACTTCGTCTACGTACAGGTGATGACCTACCTTCAGGGAGTGATTCGGGCTGTTCCTGTGGCTGTTCGACTGTGTGCGGGCGTGATTGTATTTGTATCTGATTACGTTTAACCGCTTTCACTCTTTCCTCAGCTCTTACCTCACCCAATGATTGATTAAGAACATTTTTAACTAAATTCTCAACAGTTCCAGTATTAGATCTAGAACTACTAGAACCATTTTGTCTTGCTAGTTTTGCATTCAATGCTTTTATTTGTTTAGCATGCTCTTCTGCTCGTACTTCACCAAGTGCTTGGTTTAATACTTTATTTGTTAAAGAAGATGCAGCACCTGTAAGAGGAATATTTCTTATTGTTTTTTGTAAAGAACTTAATCCTGATGTGACAGGTTTTTGAAGGGTATCAATAAAAGTATTTAGAGCATCTTCACCTAAATATTTAGATAAAAGCATTGCTCTCGTTTCAGCCTGATAATCAAGTTTTTTTCTTATAAATGCATCTCTTTCTTGTTGTGACAATGTATTTAAAAACGAAGTCATTTTTACGATTATATATAAATAGTAACGAAAAAAAATATATCACCAAATTATATATAAATGGGTTTTGATAAAATAAACTGGAATAAAATAATTGATGATTGTTATGGTGAAGAAAAAAAATATATTTGTACGAGTCCATATCTTCCTAAAAGGTTTTTCCGTCTTTGTGTTTGTGGAGTTACAGGGTCAGGTAAAACAACAGACCTATTAAATCTTTTACTAAATAAAAAAGGTGTGTATTATGATAAAATTTATTTATACGCGAAAGCTAACGATGAAAGAAAGTACAAATTTCTTAAAGATGTTCTCAAGGACTGCGACCGAAAACTACATCAAAAACAATTAAAAAAAAGTGATGACCCTACAATGGAAACATCAAATAAACTAACCGATTTAGTACCATATGACGATATAGATGATGAAAAAATAAATATAATACTCATCGATGATATGGTGAAGGAAAAAGACCAAGACAAACTTGAAGATTATATAATGAGGATTAGAAAAAAAAACTGTAGTTTTATATATTTAACTCAAAGTTTCTTCGATGTACCTCTTTTTATTCGCTCAAACTGTGATATATTTCATATTTACGGTGGAGAAGATATGAGAAAAATAAATACAATACATACTATTTGTGGGATAGGTACAACAAAGGAAGAATTTAGAGATATATATGAGAAAGCTACAGCTAACCCATATGATTTTTTAAACATTGACAAAGTACCACCATATAAAGATGGTGTTCCATCGACAAGATATAGGCGGAATTGGGACTCACTATATTTTAATGGGTCTTTTATACCATATAAATATAATGAAGTAGGGAAAATAGAAGCTGAATAAATTAAAATAAAAAGGATCAAATTTTTTATTTTCATTCTAATTATTATATAAACAATATGAGTTTCTTTAATCAAAATGACAAGTATAAATCACATAAGTATGATACAACATCTCACGGTGTTTCGATAGGTCAAGGGCGTATTTTCGGAACTCTTGAAACAGTTGAAATGAAAAATAAAACACTAGATGGAGATAATAACACATTTTCTAATATCCCACCAACAGCTGTATCAATAGCGACGTTAGGAACACCTACGTATACAAATCTTGAACACCAAATAAATATATATAACTCTACCATGTATAAAGGGTGCACAATAGAACACTGTGCATCAGCCGATTGTATTGATATCAGTGCAGGAACATTTACCATACGTGCAAGTGATGAAACAACAGCACAACTTATTTCAGGTGACATAGAAGCAGAAGCAGATTTCTCATTAGATGCAGGTACGAATTACATATACATAGATTATAACAGTGGAACTCCCCAATTCGTAAAATATAGTTCAGAGAATAAGACAGAAACACATGTAAGAATTGGTATTGTGTATAAAGATGCAAGCGGGAGAATATCGCATATTCAAAATGGTGATTCTTATAATGACTTCCAATATAATGTTTCTCACGCTTTAGAGGAAATCTTTGGGCTACGTCGTGCGTGTGGTTTAGTTACTACAGAAGATGCAGTTGTTGATAGAGCTATAAACTGCACAGCAGGCGAGGCATATAAAGGAATGTTTGAATATTCTATTGGAGCAGTTGACAGCACAGTGAACTATGATATAACAGAGTACGTATCTACATCTAGTTTTAAAGTAAGTGGTAATCATGCATCTGATTTTACAATAGGTCACACCCTTTTAATTGATGGGTCAACAAGTAATGACGGTGATTATTTAATAGCATCTTCTACTTATGATGAAACCGATACAATTGTTGTATTAACGACAAGTACATTGACAGTTGAAGCTGTCTCTACGTCTAAAGCTTATTATCAGCCAATTCAATCCAAATACACATCTGATTCTGGTTCAACTTGGACAACCGTATTAAGTACTTCGCTTGACAATGAAAATTATAATAATACAGCAAGCGGTCTAAGTGCATTAGGTCAATATGGTGTTTTTTGGTGCTTTCAAAATACCCACGAAGAATACTTTTGTATCTACGGACAACAAAATTATGCAAATCTAGCTCGTGCATCTCTTGCAACTCTTCCAGCTGTTCTACCTGATGAAATTTCTGATTTTACAGTATCCGTGGCAAAAATCATATTCCAAAAATCAGCAACTAATTTTACTAGTATAGAAACACCGTATGAAACTCAATTCACAACATCGGCTGTTACGAATCATAACGACCTCGGCAATTTACAGGGAGGCTCAGCTGGTGAATATTATCATCTACCTCAAACAGCGTATAACGTACTAAGTGGGAGTAATCAAGAAGTCGCACAAGCAAGTACCCCAACATTTGGCGGGCTTTATCTAAATGGCGGGTTATATTTAAGTGGTGGTGTGAATTCACATATTAAGATGAATAGCAATACAAACAACGCATGTATAATTAGTGATTTAGCTGCAAACCAGTTTGTCAATATGTCAAGTCAAGATGGATCAGAATATATAAGAGTTAACGAAGACCTGAATATGTGGAACGATGCAAACATTGGGTTTTATAGTGGTACAGGAGCTAATAAAATATTATTCCCAGATGCGTTAGAGGGGGGTTTGACGATTGGACAGGGTGCAACCCCTTATCTCACATTCGAAAGTACAAACGGTACAGAGAGATCTATATTTAATGAAAATGCATGTTTTGAAAAAGATGCTGAAGTTCTCGGGGAGTTAGTGGCTGATGATGATTTTACTTGTAATGGTGATGCTACTTTTGAGGGTATAAATTGTAATGGTGGGCTTAGTGCCAATAAAATAAAATTGGATTCACAAACACATACAAAAAGCGGGAGTATGAACACATCTAATTATTCACTCCAATATATAGAAAATACAACAGCTGGAGGGGTGACCATGACTTTACCAGAGTATCCATCACCAAGACAATACATTGAGATTATTGATGGTGTTGGTAATGCTGGAACTTACACGATAACTATTGTTACAACGGGCTCAACAAAAATAAGCGGTCAAGATACCGTTAGTATAAGTTCAGATTATGGTACAATACAACTAAGGGCTGGTTGGCTTGGTAATTCTTATTATGTATTAGAATAATTTTTTCTAAATAACATATATATATATAAATGACGATTGAAGATGAATTAACTAGACTTGATATAAGCGACGATAGAGCAAAAGCTTTATACATGCACAAATTAGAGATGGGAAAAGAAGCTGTGAGGATACAAATAAAACTTGCAACAATTGAAAAAAAAAGACTGTGTTTTGAAACTCGTTGTAGTAAAGGTCTTGAGACATATTTAAAAACTTTGTAATAAATTTTTTAAAGCTCCATAATCTTCATACATATATTCACCTTATCCCTTAACTCGTACCTTTTGATATTATAAACATCATAAGATATCGGTAAACAAGCTTGTAAATCTTTATGTGGGATAGGAAGAGTACAACACAGGTTTATTAATTGATAAGCCTCGCCAGCGTTTTTATTACCATAGAACTCAATACGTGCGATATCATATAAAATTTCTGCATTGTGATAAAGAGCGATAGAATAGTTATATGCTTTTATAAAGAGTTCCTTGTAATCTTTTTTTTTTAATTTGTAACATGCCCTAGCTTGATATATAAGGAAGCTTAACATATCAGGAGAAAAAACCCCTGTGTTTCTCATTACATTATTTCTATTTA
>Ga0307928_10003373_pt1 | contig 12185 bp, 10 predicted proteins | sample AceLakmetagen232_FD_201815 | JGI IMG/M metagenome (GOLD analysis project Ga0307928, IMG submission 201815) | Saline water microbial communities from Ace Lake, Antarctica - #232 | ecosystem: Environmental > Aquatic > Non-marine Saline and Alkaline > Saline | place: Antarctica: Ace Lake... | reverse complement strand
AGGGATTGCGTTGCGGCTGTATACCATGCCGCATCCGGGCGTAGTATCAAACTACCCGCTAAACCCACGATAGCTTTTCGCTTGTGCTGTTCTATGCTTTGCACCATAGACGCGATATACCCCGATGGATAGGAGTAGGCATCGCATACCTGAATACAGTAACCGTCTGCAATGGTTGTCCCCGAATTAGGCGGATGCCGAAATACGGATACGTCATCGTGACCAGTCCATGTGTCCCGTAGCTCTGGCAGTTCTGTATTGAGCACATGCACGTGTAATTGATCACAATGTGGCAGCACTTGCTGTACGACAGCGCGTAGCTTACCAGGATCAGATTCAATAGCCAACAGCCGCACCGTGACGGCGTCGTCGGCTACGAGTGGCGTAATCGAGTTCATTAGAGCGATTCCTTGAGTCCTTTGCACCAGGCCTGAGTCATGGCGCCGCCTACATCGAGCACGACACGCTGACAATCCGCTGCGAGCTCCACGATGAACCGTTTACCCGCTGGGCCACCGGAGACCAGCACGAGCTGATTACGGGACTGCTGTACGAACTCTTTGGCTGCTTCCTGATCCTTCCAACTACTCAGGGGGAAACTTTCCACGTGTTGCAGTCCGTAGTTCTGCTTCAGGTTGGCAGCAACTGCTTCATGGTCTCTGTGCAGTACAATGACCCCACGCGCTGCCTGCAGGACGGGTGCCACACGGCCGCGCTCAGCCCACATGCGATGATAGAATACGTCAACGAACTGTTCACGGTTCTCGAAGTACGGATACAGATTATACTTGTGCCGCCACAAACCAGATACGGAGGGCGCAAAGAAATCCGCGTTATTGCCGGCCCACAACAGATCTTCGGCTACACCGTCAAGGTCAGCGGCTGTCAACCCGTATTTCGCCAGCCAAGTCGGGTCCTCTAAGAAAGATGCGGTACCCTCGCCTTTGGTCCTGGCTATAATACACTTTTCGCCATCTGCTTGCCGGACTACCGATGTAGGTATATTGGTCACGAGCCGATGAACGATAATTGCGGCGAGCGCCTCCGACGACATCGTGCGCGCACAGTAGCTCAGCTGTTCGTCAGTCAGGGGTTCCGCCATCAGTACCCGCCCTTGTTGCATTCCCCACGCTGCTTGATCTGTCATTATTCGTCTCCTACTATTGCTTGGTAACCAGGAAAGTTAAAGCGAAGGGATAGCTCATCCCGATCTTCTTTAGGCATTTTGCCCATCTGTTTGCGATCCAGTTTTCCCTTTTTGTAGATATTGGCGTAACGGTAAACCGGCTCGTTGTACCCGATGATCGCCATGTCTTTGTCCTGATTGGCTTGTCGACTACCCAGCCGTTCGAAGTCCCACGGAGACCAGTCAGGCTGCAGGAACCGTAGGAAGTAGTCCGTACGCCAGATAGCGGGCTGGAGCGATGTTCGATATTTCGCTTCAGGATTGCCCGCGTAGAAGTCACCTTTAGGCGTTGCCCCGAAATTGTAGGTGTTGTCGGACAAGTCCATCTTGACAGGTGCAGGATTTATACAGCCCAGTCCCGTTGCCTCGATCGCAAGCTCAGCTACCTTATGCCGGTCTACGTGTTCAATAAGCCAGTAGTCATCCAACAGGATACATACGTGTTCTGCGCGACTGCGCTCAAACACTGGGCGTAATGCGTTTGTCCAGTTCGCCATATCCTGGCTACCTGTCAATAGTTCCATCGTAAAATTGGCTGGTAGGTCGGGTATATCGCGGAACCCCAGCACAGTAACTTCCATGTTGGGATCCCAGTACTTGTTGAACAGATAGGCGAAACCCGGGATAAGGTGGTCATAGTTGTCGTGGGTGATTACGTACGTGCGCATGTGAAAAACCTCCAGTCTCTACGGATTACGCGGGCGTGTGATTCGGTTCGGGCCCACATGTTACGACGCAGGGAGCAGGTTAATGAGATATCGGGACGATCTGCCATCCAGTTGTTGTCGTGCGCCAAGACAATCATGGGAATACCCATATCCTGTGCGTAGCCCGCTACCTGATCATCGACTTTACCTGGCAGCATATCGTACCACGGCAACGACATCAGATCACCATGCCAGCCCATGGTACCGGTACCGATCATATGCACTGGTGTATCCTGATGCATCTTGGCAGCGTAGTTGTAAAGGATGTGACTCTCAGGGTTATAGGTGAACGTCTTGCCGTGGAAACCCACAATTGCCCTACGGCCGTACCGTTCGATTCCCTGCATCATCCGGTGTACGTAATTCAGGGGGTACTCGATGTCGTCATCGATGGTTATATGATAGCCTGGTGTGCGGTGTGTCAGGTAGAACTTACCACGGGCCCCGACTTCTTCGGGCGTACGCAGCACCGTGATCTTGGGATCATCCAGTAATGCGTAATGTTTCCTGGTGTAGTTATTCAGGCACAAGTCGAAGTTGTCACAGTAAGGCAACAGCGTTTCGACGGTGGCTAACATGCCTTCATCACGCTCAGGGATTGATGCCATGGATATGGTGATTATCTCGTCTGAGGATAGCGGGCATATAGATAGACTCATAGAAGTCCCCTTCGTTTTCGTTACGCGATCAGTCTTGGCAGCATGATTGCGTTGCCAGCTGTCACAGGTTCGTTTAATTCGAGCTGTCGGGAAATAACATACTTGTCCCATACCTCAATGTTAAGCGTCCAATAATGCGCCGCATTGATGTTGCCCGGCTGTTCGTTGGTAGACAAGTGCCCCTTCTCTCCCATTTCGGTGGTAAGTGATGCGCAGTTGAACATATTGAGGCTGTCCAACTTATTCGCTACGAGTATCAACCCCTTATGTATCAGCACCATGCCCCGATCCCGTAGGACATAAACCTGTGGAATTTCTTCGCCTTTCTTCCGCTTTGCCGTGTATTTGATCCGTATCCTATACTTGTCATCTTTCACGCAAACGATCTCATGCAGCCGGGTATAGAAGGTGAACACATCATTGAAGCCCAGCGCCGTGTAATACGGGGTAAGGAGTGCCTGCACTTCTGCTGTCGGGGTCACGTCCAATATGTCACAGAGGTAATGATACCCCGCTGCAGCTGGGGTATCGGAGTGTGCCAGCTCACTTACACGTAGCTTGGTGGGTTGCTGTGCCAGGACCTGCAGGAGCATGGCGGGAAGCACATGTTGCAACTCGATCAGATCCTCGTCGTGCAATTTCTGTACGGGTTGTTGTGGCAGCTCCTCAGGCAACACCACGAAAGTCGTGGCGGGGTCGACCATTACGCCCATCGCTAATTCACTGCTGATTGTGCTTATCAATCCAACGGGTAACTCCGTCAGGAGTTTCTGCAATCGAGCTGCACGTATGTGGGGCAGCTGGCGCAACGCTGGTAGTGTACCGAGCATCTGCAGTTCCTTGACGTGAGTAGTGTATGTAGTGGGCATCTGTATGGGATCCCCGAAGCCCGTGAACAGCGCATTCACTTGCCGGAACGTATTCAGCCACAGACCCGGCGCGGAGTCAACGTACAACAGATGGCGGGGCACGAAGGCGCGATTCTGGGTGGCGTACAGCAGACCCGTCATGAGCTGGTGGACTACGTGCCCTACCCCCGCCATGAACGCCGCGACCCAGATATTGTCCACGTGTTCCACAATTCGAGCGAATGCCTCCCGTGGTGCTGGTAATTCTGCGGTGGGTCTCAACCCGCCATATGTCTGCAGCACATGCTCTGGAATCTGGAAGATACGTTTTTGTTCCACGATCTCCTTACTGCTGGGGCGTAGCGTAACGTTGGGGAAATGCACATCAAAACTGTCATCAATACCCAGGGCCGCGATTTCACGGCGCAGGGGTTTGTTCTCTGCTAATCGGCTGATGATGTCGCGCCAACTGGTGTCCCGTCCCCCATAGAATGCCACGTAAGTATTAAGACCGGCGCGCCGTAGAATACGCTCCACGGCTGCCTGGAGTAATGCCGGTGTCTGGCAATCGGCCGATATAAGCTGGCCAGGCACATCCATGACCTGTGGTTGGCTGATATGGAACCGACAATTGTAGACCGTCTTATTGTCCCGTGTAAGGATACACTCATCGATGGTAAAGGGGATATTACCCACTAGTTGCCGCCCAGCCGTGCCACGTGGAATCCGGTAGAACCCGCTGGGGGTTTGCAGTATCTGGGTCTCATTGGCTAATGCGAACATGCCTTCACGGTACCGGGGAGCACGGAGTGCGTTGATTACGGGTTGTGGCAAAGGAACCCCGTGGGGCCCCGGGGCTGAGTGCGTTAACGCCTCCCGTTGTGCGTCTGTCAGGTCTACGTAATTAAGCGCCTGATATATTTCGGCCATGTTAGCGGCCTCATACAGCTCACGCATACGGGTAATGAGCCAATGCTGGAGGGTGTGGTGCCAGCCCCTGTGGGGGTCGAAAGCAGTAAGCTGTTTCGTTGGCAAGGTGTGGAGCACCGCTTTACGGTCATCGGGGGCGAGTACATAAATCTGCGGTGTGCAGTCCGTATTGGCGATAGGGTCTTGCGCATAGAAACGTAAGCCCTGCAGCAATGTGAGGGGCGCAGAGGGGATTGATACGATCATGATCTGTTTAAGATGATTGTAGCTGTAGGGCAACGGGAAGCTTAATGTGGCTATGACGGGCGGGGTGGCAGCAGATTCATCCGCGAAGCGTTTATACATCATACAAGCGGTTGACTCGTTCAGCCCGATGACAACGGCGTCCGTTCCGGGCTTGATATTTTCTTCCATGAAGATGCCTACGTCGTCGCGCACCACGTTGATTGTTTCCGGTGGCTGTGGTCCGCCCTCAAAGCTTTGCGTACGCAAGTACATGATCCGACCAGCGTAGGTATAGGGATAAAGCAGATGCGCGGCACGCCGGTATTTAGGCCCACAGAGACAACGCAGGGTAACGGGGATGTCTTCGTTAGCCACTAGACCCAAGGACGTCGGTAACAGGTCATTACTCCCGGGGTGTAGTATGTGCATCTCCGCCAATTGCTTATGCAGCCGTATGCCCGGTGCTGCTGTCCGTAGCTCTTTCCGCGCCGTAATCAGGTAGTTTGTTACGGCCGCCTGGCTGGTTTCTGCGGTGAGATAGCTATCGAGCATCTCATCTGTATAGGGATTGACGAGGGTATGGGCTAATTCGGCATCGGGGCGGAACAGTTTAGCCGCTGCCTCAAACCCGATATTCTTGGTTCTACTGGTGAGGGCCACGGCGTCACCCGTGAAATGACATGCGCTGTGGTTGCAGGTAAAGCGGGTACTGCCGGTTAATTGGTCATCGACAATGGACAATGTGCGTTCACTCCCGGGATGGATCGGGCAGGTATAACGCGTCCGTTTCTTATTGTCAGATAGGGGGCAGCCCAAGGCTGCTAGGAATTTCTGCCATTGGACTTGCATAGTTACTCCGTCTGCGTGATAATGTCTTCGTATCCACAAGTTAGCGCATTAAAGGAGCGAAGAACCTATGGACGTGCTTCATGACAACAGTTTTCGTACCTGGTTCCACATCGGTGATGAGCACCAGGATGTAATACCTAATTACGTTATGGATTATAGCTTGCCTACTAAGGAAGCTGCAAGCCAATTAAACGATGAGCTATTCGCTGATCCCGCTCGTCGGTTGTTTCCGATCGATAGCCCAGCGGCCACATGGCTCTCAGCTGCGTACTTCGACAAGCATTCTATGGCAGGTGAACTGCCTTACAAGATTGACGAAGAGAAGTTCGTGCACGAAGTCATTATGAAGGCGGCTGAGGTATACGGTGTTGCCGCCGATGTCAAGGCTATCGACGAGACCCTGCGTACCATCGAGATAGAGAAGACCGCTGAAAGCGATGACACTAACTTTGGCTGGCTCGTTACTGATAATGCAGGCCAAGTAGTCGAACGCCGGTACGCCATGTTCGATGAACGCGGCGTGAAGAAGGCCTCTAACTACTTCGCTGAGTATCGTGATCGGTATCCTGCCAAGACTCGTATGCACATTGCTCGGCGTATCATGGGTAAGGCTGCCGCGCTGGGCGTAGAGCATGAGGACCTGACCCCCGAAGTACTGCGCGAAGCCGGTTTCGGTATTCCGCGACAAGACATCCTTATGACAGAGTTGCTGGAACGAGCGCACCTGTGTAAGGACGCAGAAGTTGCGGCGGTGATCGCCAACATCAACGAGTTGATTATGGGCGCGCCCCCTGAAGAGTTTGCGAATTGCCTACAGAAGGTCGCCGAAGTCATTGACGAGTGTGATCAGCTTGGTGGGCTCACGCAGCATTACAACAAACGTATCCTGATGCCGGCTGACTTCCTGTACGACATCGATCTCAAGACAGCAGAAGCAGCTATCGAGGATGCAGTTGAGCTTGACAAGTTCAATTTCAGCGTCACGAAGCTGGCAGCACTGCATCCCGATGTGTTCGCATCCATTCTGGGTGCTGATTTCGCGACTGCAATTACGAAAACAGCTGAAGGCGAGGAAGACGCTACTATCGACGCGGGGAAACTGGCCGACAACCTGTATTCGCTTCCGCGCCCCGATCGTGTTGCGCTAGAGGAGCATCTTCTTACGCTGTTCGGATAAGGTGATTCGATGAGCGATGAATATGCGAAAAAGCAAGCGTTAGACTCCACTGAGACAGTGGCTACTGTTGTTAACGCGATTATCCGCACACAGTACGGCGACGAAGCCTATCTGTGGGATCCTAGTACCGTCTACCTGGAAACCAGGGCCGATTTCAAAGCGGAGCCGTCTGCTAACACCATGGACCGTTGGTCGGCCATGCAGGTTATAATGACGAGCGATGCGTTCTTTAAGCGGCCCGATGCGTTCTTCGGGATATGCAATACACTGGGGAGCGGCGCCCCATTCTTCCAGGTGTTTGATCCCGTGACCGTAGAGGAAGCTGCCTGGGCGATTACAGAGGTGGCGTTTAATCGTGAGCTGTTGCCATTCAGTTACGCAGTAAGGACTTACCTGAAGACTATCCTGAAGCAAGATGGTTACGAGGAAAACGATTACCCCGCCATCTTCAAAGAGGTATTCGAGGTTAAGCCCGATACCGGAGAGTTTAGAGCCCACCTACGCGAACTCAGTAATCGAGAGAACGTAGAAGTGTATATCGACGAGCAGCTCAAGGATATGGTATATCAGTTCAATCAGATCCCTTCGCTGTCAGATGTTGACGATATGCTGCTGCACCGGAGTAAAGAAGAGTACATCGGTACAATGGAGGTGTAATGTGTCCAGGAACGAAATAATCGATAAGCTACTGTCAGGACGCTATTTGCTCACCGTGATATGCGGAGGCACGTTCGCTTACCTGGCCTGCTCGGGTAGACTACCTGCCAAAGACGCGCAGACGATCGTAGCCATTGTGGTTACCTTCTACTTCACATCTGGCCCGCACAATAAACGGGCTGACGAGGGGCCCGTTGTAAATGGCTAACCCCGATAACAAGACTGATGAGTACGGCGACGTATTGGGCACGCTCAAGGCAGATGACGTAGTCGACTATCGGCTGCAGAAGCATCATACCCATAAGAAGCCTAAGAACCCGCACCTGGATCTGCGGCTAGGTACCATCAATACCGGTCTGTACTCCTGGGCCATACCCGGCGGTGAGTTACCAGAGGCGGGCAAGAAGAAGCTGGCACCACAGACCCCGGTGCATCCCCACTCTTACGGTACCTTTTCTGGGCCCCTGCGCTCTGGTTATGGTAAGGGCCGTGTGGAACTGGCAGAGAGCGGCGCTGCCACCATCTCGAAAGTTACCCCTGCCTCCGTGCACTTTACCGTCACCCGTGGTAATATGCCTGTACGATACGCATTGATTAAGGTAAAAAAAGGAAATGAGCGCGACTGGCTTCTGATACGTAAATCAGAGGACAAGCCGCCAGTAGCCACCACATTAACCGCTACGGACACACAAGACGCAGTCGCACAGGTAGCCAATATGAAAGAAGCAACCATTCAGATCACGGGCGGTAAGATTAAGCTGGCTGGGGCAGACATTGAAATCGGTGCGACGGTAACCAGTACCGACGGCGCTGAAGCCGTTCTCCGTATCCTGGGTGAGCTTCACCGTACGGGGATGGCGGGTCATTCACATTCAGTAGTAGTGGATCCCGACAGCAAAGAGGATGCGGTATCAGTAGGCTGGGACGGCGACGGCTCTGATCACATCAGTGCGCTTCGGATAGGTAAACGTAAACTGTCCCGGAAGAATATGAAAGCGTTACTGGCTGGTAATCTCAAACTGAAAGACTGCGCTGGTTACACTCCAGAGGCAAAAACCGCAGCGGATAGTAAAGGCGGCCGCTCTTACAGCTGTGTCATGATTGAGTTAAAGGGTGACTCCGCTAAGAAGCTTTTGAAGTTCGGTAAGTCTATACCCAAGAGCGAGTTGCAACCGCCTGATGATGATACCCCGGCACTGGAGACTGATCCTCATATCACCATCAAATACGGGCTGCTGACTGAAAGCTCGGATCGTATCAAGAAGGCGCTAAAGGAGTTCGGACCCGCCAAAGTGAAACTGGGTAAGGTATCCATCTTCTCTGGTGAGGACTACGACGTGGTAAAGGTGGGGGTGACATCCGCTGCTTTACGTAAGATGCGCAAGCCACTGGATGCCATGCGGAATGGGGATAAGTACCCTGATTACAAGCCACACGCCACCATCGCTTACGTAAAGAAAGGCGAAGGCAAGAAGTATGTGGGGCGCACAGACCTGGAAGGCGTAGAGCTGACGCTCGACACCATTGACTTTAGCGACAAGAATAACAATCACACATTCTTCAAACTCACGGGTACCGAGAAGAAAGCCACGCTCGATTACCAGCGGACCACGCCGGGGGAGTCTGAGAAGGATATCTCGACTAAGGACAAGCCTACCAGCCGCTACACCGATGCCCAGTTGACTGCCTCGAAGTACGGGGAGTTCAAACGTAAAAAAGGTAAGAAGATTCTGACGGGTAAGAGCCCACTTCGAATCATGAAAGAAGCAGTTGAAGCCAAGATCGCTAAGGTTAAGCAGGAAGGCGATACCGACTGGGCCGTGTACAATGAAGCCGAGACCAAGGTTTTAGGCCTCCACACAAGGCCTGAGGCCGCGCATAAGCAGGATCGTGAAGAGAACGGGGACACCAATGGGGCCGCTATCGCCAGGAAGACGGCACAGACCAATACACCCGATTACGGCGCCATGGCTGACTACGTAGCGCCATTGGAAGACTTCTCGCCCGCCGTATATAACGATCCCGGCCGTAACGCAGGGCAGGCCATCGGCTATGGGCATAACATCACACGGAATCCAGACCTTCTTGGCAATACCTTCCCCGACCTGGACATGGACGCCATACGGGGCGGCACCGCTACCCTGACACAGCCACAGGCCAGGACATTACTGGAGCAACACGATCTACCCCGTTATTATCAGCAGGCGCAGGGTTGGTTCCCTAATCTAGGTACGTATCCGCAGGACGTGCAGAACGTGATTGCCAGCTCAACTTTCCGCGGCATGATGGGTGATAGCCCCGACACACGTAGGCTTATCAATGCAGGCGATTGGTCTGGCGCCGCCGACGAGTATTTGGAAGCGGATGATTATCGTAACGCAATAGCACCGGGCAGTCGAACAGCCGGGGTGGCGCCTCGTATGCAACAAGTCAGCGATGCGTTCCGGACTTACGGCACACAATTAGCCGCTGCACCCGCCACCGTACCAGTCACCGACCCAGTCACCGACCCAGTCACCGCACCGGTTACCCCGCCAGCAGCGCCCGTAGCGGCCCCGACACCCGTAGCGGCCCCAGCAGCACCTGTAGCCACGGAATACACCATTCAGAACGGCGATAACCTGTCGACACTGGCTCAGCAGTACGGGGTCACGGTTGCAGAGCTCCTGCAATTGAATCCTACCATCACAGATCCTAACCGGATTCAGGCAGGCCAGACTATCAATGTACCCGCCACCGAGAAGACGGAGGCAGCGAAACTAAAGAAACCACCGGCTTTGAAGGTAGAGAAGGCTCCGGCTGTTGATGTACCCCCTGTCGGAGCTGAAGCCCCGCTTCCGCCTCAACAGGCACTACCCCCTAAACCGCCTACTAAAATCGGGTCAGCTGATACCGTGAAACTGATTGTGACCGATAAGGAAGGCAATGCGAAAGCAGAGCTGGACGCCGAGATCGCGGATACCCTACTTACTCGCAGAATAGGGCTTAGCAAACGGGCCGAGCTACCCGCAGGCCGTGGGATGTTCTTCGACAAGATCGGGGCTTACTGGATGAAAGACGTTGAATTCCCATTAGACATCGTATTCCTGAGCAAGAATGGGTCCGTTCTTGAGAAACAGCATATGCCCCAGCTCATACAGGACGCTGATCAGGCGCCGCTGTATGAGTCCACTGACAAGACTGCTGCGCATGCGCTTGAACTCCCAGCTGGCTGGTTTGACGAGCAGGGCATTGTACCCGGTGACCGACTTCAGGTGGCCCTAAGATTACCTCGACTGTAAGGATATACCCATGCTAATATCGTGCCTAGAACATGTGGTCAAACGTGTAGATGAACGCGCAGGCCTCAAATTGCACTGTGGTGTCGAAGCCGGGGAATCAATAGTATCTATTCTGCGCTCCGATTATCGATGGCGCAAAGTACGTAACGCGCATATAGTGGGTCAGCCCCGCTGCCAGATGTGCTTCATAGTGAAGCAACTTGAAGTGCATCATATCAAGCCATGGCATATTGCGGAGCAGCTGCGCTATGAAAGGGAGAACTTGATTACCCTATGCCGACCGTGTCATTATCGGTTCGGGCATTTATTGAATTGGCACGACAGCAATCCCTTTATACGGGACCTGTGTACGGTGGCGAAGAAGTTGAACCTGAGAATCGTAAGTTAAATGGAGAAGCAACATGAAATGGTATACAGTGGCAATCGCCTGTCTCGCAGCTGGAGTTATAGCTGGCTGCGCCCCCTCACATCATCCCGATCCCGCCTCGGACCCCGAGCAACCCGTCGAAGCAAGTGATCAAGTATCGATAGCGGTTGAACCAGTCGTTCCGGATAGTCCGGTGGTGACGATAGCTGGCTACTCAGATAGTGACTATCTCAAGAACAGCACTATCACATTTACGGGTACCGCAGATCCTATAATAGTCAAAGCGCAATTGACATTAGATCAGCGATCACCATAATTCAAAGGATAAAGGAGCGAATAATGAAACTGTATCAGATGCTGCTATTGATGTTGTGCATGGCTGTTATAAGCGGATGTACCGCACTCGGGGAACCCGTACAACCGGAACCCATGTTCTCAACAATGGCTGGCGGGAGCGTCTTATCCCAGATAGGGGCCCGAGGTGTAACAGAAGTAGGGGGTACAAATCTGTACTACCGCTATCTTGTCGTGCTTAACAGCAACGGAGTCTTCGATGTCTCGGTGCTGCCGTCAGCAGCTACCCAGACCACGGCAGTAGCAATAGTCCCGCAGAACGATACCCGTTACATCGATGTCATCAATGGTGACGACGCCACATCTGATGGCTCCATTATTTCACCGTACCAGACCTTTACGGGAGCCGTGGTAACCGCGGTTAACGATACCATCTTTATGTTTGCGCCCGGCACCTACCCCGGTGGCACAATTACTAATCCACTACTCACCAACGTGACACTTGTCGGTGTAGACAAGGCACAGGTCACGATTACAGAGATTGAGTACGATAACGTGATCGACGGTGTCGCCGCTGTCCAGGGCGTTACAGTCACTACCCTCAAGCAGAACCGGAATCGAGATCTACAGGTCCGATCCTTGAATGCAGACATCGGAACCATTTCCCGTACCTATCCTGTGTCGGCCACCAGCTTTTTGACGATTACCCGTGACCCGGGCTCCGTATTGCCTACGATTACAGCTAATGCCACCAATATCCTGACGCACAGCGGTACTTATGTGGCCTATACCGGAACCGGAGGGGCCTACACAACAGATGTATCGAACGTAAATGCTGCCCTCGACCAGCTAAGTACAGCCGTAAGTCAGACTGGCCAACAACTCCCGGTCGGTACCACGCTCGGCGACATCCTGCATTGGGGTGGCACCAACTGGGCCATAGTCACGGCTGGCAACACCAACGATGTCCTGTTCTCACTGGGTACCACCAACGCACCTGCATTT
>Ga0307928_10003372_pt1 | contig 12188 bp, 9 predicted proteins | sample AceLakmetagen232_FD_201815 | JGI IMG/M metagenome (GOLD analysis project Ga0307928, IMG submission 201815) | Saline water microbial communities from Ace Lake, Antarctica - #232 | ecosystem: Environmental > Aquatic > Non-marine Saline and Alkaline > Saline | place: Antarctica: Ace Lake... | reverse complement strand
TTTTCTTCCTCTTTCATGTAGGTGCGTCGGGCGGAATCAGCTCGAGAGAGGTCCCCCCTGTGTCGCTTTTCCGAATGATGGCCAACCATTATTGGTTGGCCCATCGGCATGCGATCTAGGATCGCGTGCTCTCGCTCGTAGGCTGATTGAGACTTTGCGGCGGATCGTTCAGATCGGCCCTCGTACTTTTCAGCTAGTTCCTCGAGGTGGTCCGCTTTGGCCTCGAGTGCCTCCTGTAGACTGGACTCGTGAATGTCAAAACGGACGGTGGCACCGGCTTTCTCGAGGACCTTCCGCACCCAATCAATATTGATATTCGTCTTTATCGCCCCAATGGTTTTTGGCCGATACCAGAACTTGCCCTTCCCATACCAGCGAAACCTCAGTTCTTTGATCGCTGTCTTGTACGTTCGCGTGTCGCCTTCAATGACGGTTCCACGTTCCGCAGAATGATGAAATGTCAGATCCGGTTTTTGCTCCGGTATGACTGTGACAGGCTCGGGGGTTGGTATTGGGGACGGTGGCAGCGGCATTGCTTCGTCCTCTCGATCTCTGATCTCTATCTCAGCGCGATCAATAATCCGGTTTTTTACCGCGTGATAATTAGATCGCCACTTGGACGATTCATACTGGCTGCTCGGACCTGTGATCCCTTCGATGAGTCCCTCGAGATAACCGGGCTGCGACCCTTCCCGGTTGAGTAACTCGTCTGCGGTTTCATCTGCCAAAAGTTGTTCAACGAACTTGTCAGCTCGAGGTAGCGACGGGCTTCGTTTCTTTTTCTCTGGGACTGGCGCCGGCGCCGGCGACGGCGTTATCTCTGGCAGCGGTTGGATCTTTCCGTGTTGCTGTTCGTGCTCTTTCAACAGTGCGACTAGCCACTTCGCTAGATATGATGCTGCGTCCTGCTTTTCGGGGGGCACGTCCTCTGACAATCCTCGGATAACATCGCCAACGGCAATAGCTCGGACTAGTTCACCTTTGTTGAGCAAATACAGGTAGGTGAGCCAAGGTAAATCTCGACTGTCGTCGGATACCTGCGTAATTGCCTTGTCGAGCTTTTCGCTAATGCTCATCCCAAGACTTTTAGCGAATACTGGATAGACCGCCCCTGGATATTCTCGAGCCAGTTTGACCCACGCCTCTGCCTGTTCGATGGATCTTCCACCCTTCGATCCGGTTGCGGGATAGTGGTAAGTGGATATCTGGTCTCCAATCGTCGTGCCTGTAAACCAGTCTGTGAGTATCAGATCCTCTTCTTGGAGCTTGGACGCTGCGATCTCGGTAGCTGCGTCTGCGTTCCAAACATCGAGATCTAGCCATCGCTTTACAAATCGCGGTCTGAAGAATTCAGCCCATTCCTGAGCGGCTTCCTTACGCTCCCCAAACGGATAGCGGACTTTAGCCTTCGGATCAGCAGCTATCAGGTTGACAGTCTTGAGAACTTCAGCGCCCGTTGCCTTATGTCTCGCGGCCTCCGGAAGTGGAACAGGGGCGACAAAGACAACCTCGTTGTCTTCATCAACAATGACGTATTCCTTGCGCCGGTTTGCTGCCTGACACATCCCGATTTCAGACTTGATCCTGTCTAGGCTGGTGCTCCAACTGCTTTGTCCGCTTTTGGACGGGACTCCCGATCTGGTTCGGAACCGTAGCTGGTATTTCTTCTGGGTTCCCTCTTCGGTCTCATCAACAGGTGCCTCGGAAACATCCTCTTCCATTGGGGGGGCAACAGGGTACAGAGGCGCTGCGTGTGGATCAGGGTGTGGAGGTTCCGGTTTCGGCGCCGGCGCCGGTTCGTCTCCGAGCTCGAGGCCGGATTGTTCGGGCTGTGCTTCCTGTTTGTCTACGATGACGAGGCGCGTATGCACTCCGGTCGTTCGGAATCGCCCTATCTTGAAAGCGCCTTCATCGTTCTTTTCGGTCTCCCCTCCGACCTCCTCGAGCCACTCGCGAAAATCTCTGTCCTTTCGACCGTTACGGAAAAAAGCCCCTTCACCCATGATCGAGACGAGGCGCCCGCCGGGTTTTAACATCCCATAGGCGCGGCGAACGTGGTCGATATCAGCGCCCTTTTCGAAGGGCGGATTCATCACGATCCTATCGAATGGGCCACCATCGAAGGCGAGAAAGTCTTTTCCGGTACAGTTGAGACCTTTCAGTTCGAGAATCTTCCGTAGTCCGTAGTTGAATTCAACGACCTCGAGGTCAACATCTGGGACAGCTTCCTTGATTGCGGTTGCAATGTCACCGGCACCGGCAGAAGGCTCGAGAACCTTCATTCCCGCTTTGATATCTGCGGCGGCGAGCATTCGTTCAATGACTGGTTCGGGAGTCGCAAAGAAACCCGGTATTCTGAGACCGATCAACTCTGCCTCGCGTCGGCGGATCTCGTGTTCGGTTTTGGTTGGTACTGGGCGCTTACCTCCGCGCTCATCTATCAAGCGGTGCAGTTCTTCGCGCGCCAGCGTCCATCTCTTTTGATCGTAGAGCCCCATGCTCAGTGAACGCCGAAAGTCTGTCAGAGACTCACCTACGTCCTCCCAGCGGCTCAACGTTCCAGCCTTCTTGCCAAGTTTCCGCAAGATCGCGAGGTTTCCGGCTGATTCTGGAGTAAGTTCGATCCTCTTCTTCGGCGTTCCAAACTGAGCTTCCCACAGCTTGACGATCCGTCTCGCTCTGTGAATCCCCTTGAGTTTCAGATTTTTGGTGTGCTCGAGCAGCGTGTTTACATCGTGGCGGTCTATCCACAGATCGGCCTCCTTTCGGTCGTGCAGGTGCTCGAGTCCCTTCCTGGTCGTGACTCCCCACAAGATTTCGGGCAGTGTTCCAGCCTCGCTGTTGTCCGCAAGAGCTAAAAGCCCGTGCTGTATTGATTCGAGATACCACCCGTATTTGACCATATTCGAAGCGATGCCTGCACGGCGCCTGGTCGGGTTTTGCTGGCCAATAGCAGGGTTCAGGTTGTCGTCGATCTTCGCCTGCATCCCCTCTGCGAGATCCCGCAGCTTTTGAGGTTCCGGCGGCTGTTTGTGGACCTTGGCTTTACGACCTCGCATCGCATTGCGAATAATCGCAACGAGAACCCCAATATCCTGATCGTTAAGCCAGGATCTCAACTCGTAGTCTTTTGATTCGTCTACAGCTCTGTAGATCGCAGAATAGATGCCTCGAGCTGTGAACAGTTCCTCGTGAGCTTCCCGCTCTCGAGTTTTCATCTTCTTGGCTCGGACCTCTTCTTTCGGTCGTGCCTTGCGAGTCTTTCCGGTGGTGACTGGCGCGTTGATTATCTTGTCGGTGTTGCCGGACTGGTTCATATGCCACAGATACGACTCCCAACGACCCTGAGCATCAACGCCAACAAAGTGAAGCTCCTCATCGAGTACTTCGAACTCTTCGTCGGCACGCCCGTGGACCTGGCTACCTCGAACGCTTCCTGCAATCGCGACGGCGTTGTTGCGCTCGGACCTGTTGTGACCAGTGATGACCCAACGTTTGCTGCGATGTGGAAATTTGACGACTGTGTTGACTGGGATCACGGGTGTACCTCTTCGTCGAACCAGTCACAGCGGTGCGATTTGACGGCTTTGGTGACTAACTGTGCTTTCGGACAGGACACATTGTCACCTATCCACTTGGAGGATAAGGATCGTTCGAGTAGGTCCGCTCTGATTGGATGGTGCCATCGAGTTTGTGAATCATGAGCTGACCGTTGGCTTTCTTGGCGAGTTTCCGTCCAGCTCTGACCGCTCTCGTCTTGAGCTTGTGCGTGCTCGAGGCTTTCTTAGAACCACCTCGAGTGACTTTCCAGACACCGCCCTCTTTTGTCACATGCCAGATTTTACGCGGGTTCCCCGCTCGACCGGGATTAAAATCAAACCCCATCTGCGAGGTTTTCCCTGTGATCGGCTCGAGGGTTCGGAAATATTCAACGAGGAGCTCCGTCTCAGGAATTTTCACAGAGGTGTTGAATAAATCGGGATCGTCCTTTCGGTATGCCAGCGCTGATTCAAGACGAGTCATTACTATGACCCAGTCTTCATTGGTCCAGAGCTGGCCCGTCAACATGCTCTCTAGCAACGCGGTGCGCTGGAAGTCAGCCGCGATAAGCAGCCGGTCTAGTTCGGCGTGCTCCTGTCGGGTGAGGCGGTACGCGGTGTATTTCTGAGGGTTATTCTGCCGCTGTCCAGACTCGGCTTCCTCCGCGATCTCTACCGGGAGTTCCCATATCCAATGATCGGGATCGTCTAGCGTTGCGTCGAGATTCTCGTAGTTTCCGCCGGCCTCGAGCTGCCGGGTAGCCTCTTCTGCGAGGTAGGTGAGGTTGATGTCGAATCCCTCGTTAGCCCACCAGCCTTCGTTGTCCATGATACCGCGCATCACACGCTTGACCTCTTCGCGTGTGGGTAAGCCGCCGGCGGTGCCTGTGCTGGCCATGGGGCGACTAGGGTTGCCGTCTCGCTTCTTGAAGATGCCCTGCACGATCCCCTCAAAACGATCCATCGGATCGCTGGCGGGTTTTGCTATCGGTTTCGACTTCTGTTCTTTGCCTTTGAGCTTTTTAGCCCACTCGACACCGGCGGCTGTGACTTCGGCTGGAGGCTGATCCATTCTGATATCATCGGGATCGATAACAAGTAGTCCGGCTTTCTCAAGCTCGAGCGCTTCGTCGGTCATTATATCGACGCCGATCTGCCCGACATTACCCTTCATACCGACCAGTGCGACAAGGGAATCGCGAGCTTCTTCGCTAAGTTTCTCACTCGGCCTCGCAACGACACCTGGAGCAATCGCAATGCCGGTTTTCCATGGTGGCGGGGGGGTCTGGGGTATGACTACCGGCTTTTTCTTCGGCGTGCTCTTGGTTTCCGGCTCGTTTGTCAGAGGGAAACCTCGTTCCACGATTTTAGGCCATGACAGCCCGTCGTCCGGAATATACCCCTCGGCCTTGAGTAGCTTTTCGCCTTTTGGGGTCAATACCCAACCGCCTGCCTTGCGTTTCTTCAGCCCTCCCCAAGCAATAACTCGCTCGAGGTGCGTTTTGACGTTTGCTCGGACTCGGTCCGGTACATACCCGTGTTCGCGGTACTGCTCGTACACAGCGAAGGTGTTGCGAGACGTAGGCTTCGGTGGCTTCGTTGGCTTCTTCGCCTTCGCTGGCTTTTTCTTATCTGGATGTACCCACTTGTATACATCGACCATTTCGGACTTGCCGGATGGCCCTCTCTCGTTTCTCGTAAACCACGCTATCGATGTGCTCTCGGACGCTTTTGCGCGGTCGAATGCTGTCTTAGCCTGCTCTTTTGTGTCGTAGTTTTTGTGCGTGTCTATGGCAGCGTGAAAATCATCTAGGCGGTGCTCTAATACGCGAACGGTGTAAAAAATCTTCGGCAGCTTCTTTGCGCTCTTACTGACTTTTCCGCCCTTGTGGAGATCTTCGACGTATTCTTTCCAGTCTGTTTTTGACGAATACGCATATGCTGTTGCCGTATCTGCTGCAACTGCGAGGGTCACACCGGGTACGAGTTCGGTTCCGATCTTGTTGAGTTCCTGAAGAGACTCTGTGATCCGGTCCTTTTCTGCTCGTTCCTTGTCGCTGTATCCTTTTGGCGGTGTACGCCTGCTGATTTTGATCAGTTCTTTTATTTCCTTTCTCTTCAACTCTCTTTCTGTTGGACCTGTGCCCTGGTCGCCTCCCGAATACTGCCGCTGAACGCTTGTCACTTGTCCGTGGTGATCGTCGCCTTTGGGGTTGTAGTCTTCGGCGGGAATGGGAACTGGTCCTTGTCCGTCTGCTGGAGCTTTCTTTCCGGTCTTGTCGTCGTCGGCGTCGTCGCAGATCTCCTGGGCCACCTTTTCAGCTTGAGCGTCAGTAATGGGTTTCCCGCTGGTAACGGATTCCTCGATCACTTTCCGGACAGCCTTGCGGCTTCCCTTGCTCATCACCGGCAACATCGCCTCGATCCGCTTCATCTCGCGGTCGATCTTTGACTGCTCTCGTTCTGCTTTTTCTTCTGCTGTGACAGGTGGTTTCGGCGGTGCTGGCTTCGCCTCTCGAGCTGCTTTGAGCGCCTCTTTCCGCTCGAGGACCGTGCTCTTGATGATATCTCGGACACCTTCAAAGTGAGGTATTCCTGCTTTCTTCATCTGGCCTACGACCTTTCGACCGAATAGGCTCTCTGTCTTTCCGTCCTTTTTCTTGTCCGCCTTGCCCTCGTTAGGTTCGCGCTCTGCCTCGATTGCGAGGCGTCGGTCGAGAGCCATCAAAGCCAGTTTCGCCTGTTTGGTGGTACTGCCCTTGAATCGGCTCGCGTTGCCTCGAGGGGCAACCACCTTGCGCAACTCTGCGACGATATCACCACCGGTGCCGCTCACGGGGACACTGCCGCCAGCAATCCGGATGAGTTCTGCGAGTTCCTCGAGGCTCCCACTGTTCGCAACACGAGTCACGACCTGGGCGGCGTTGAGGGGGGTGTCTGGATTCGCTGAACGGCCCATTTCGATCCTCTCTATTTTCTGGGCTTTCGGGGTTGCCCCGTCGCTCAGGGTCACAACATAGGGCTGTAGCTTCCGGTCTGCCCGCGACCAGTTCGCTGACGTGATAACGGCTTTTTCTGCCGCTGCACGGTCGCTATAGGTCCGCCCGACGAATTTGGACTGCTGGAGCAGCGCCTCGTCAACTGCGGGATACAAAACCGGTAGATATTTAGCCAATGATCGCAAACTCCACGCGCCTGTTAGTCTGTCGGCCTGCGTTTGTGTCGTTCGTGGCAATCGGCGTCGTCTCGCCGTAGCCTCGAGCGCTGAGTTGGTTAATTACGCGCTTCGTCCGCAAGTAGTCGAGTACCGAATAGGCTCGGCTGTGACTCAATCTGAGGTTGTAATCGTCGGCGCCGGCGTTGTCAGTATGCCCTTGAACCTCGACCCTCATCGCGGGGTTTGACCGCAGGATGAAGACAACGTCATTCAGTAGCGATTCAGAACCGGGTCTTAGATTTGCGCTGTCATAGTCGAATTCGATTCGACCATCGAGGGCGATCCGGTTTCCCTCAATGCGAGCTCGGTCAGGAAATCCTCCACTCAATCTCGAGTAGAGGATCGTGAGAGCCATAGCTGCGAGAGTAACGCCCCCTGCGATCTTCTCGTTCCTGCTAAACCTCGCCCACTGCGGCTTTTTCGGTAGGTGTATCCTGTAGTCCATGTTCTTACCTTACCTTTTCAATAGCCTTCGTGGGGCTTGTTCGGGTTGATGTAAAACTCGTATGCCGTCTGCGGATCTCCATATCGATTCTGAATGTACCGCAACATTCCGATTGCTTCCTCAAGGGCGTTCCCAAGGCCATCTGGGCCGCTCGGCATGAATCTCCGCTGATTCCTCAAAAGGAGCTGTCCAAGTCCGCAGGCACTCGAGCGAGCAGTGATCACGCCTGCCCGTAGCTCGTCCCAAACGAGAGGCCACCGGTGCCTGAAATGTTCTCGGCAGAAGTCCGCGCCATGTACCGAATTATAGGTACAGTTGGGGCGACCGACCCAACCGTGAGTTTCCCGCCGTAGTATGTAGTGGAGTCCTGGGTGATCAGCCCATTGGACAGGCATACCCGACCACAGAGCAGCGTTCCGGAAAAGCTCAACCGTCTCTGGTGCTCCCGGTTTGTACTGGGCTCGTTGGCTGGTGGCTGCGGCTGCGCCCTCTCCCCTAAAAAGGAAGTAGGCGCCGACGCCCGCCCCGACCGCTAATATCCACTTACCCGCTCCCACAGCCTGCGCTCCTGAAATCTGGAATGTTCCGCATAGAATAGATTGTGGAGCGGATCAGTTCTTTGTACCTATCGTTTCGTGCTTTGAGCCCACCTCTACCAGCTCCGAGCGAGTACATACCGACGCCGCGCTCGCCAACGTGTTTCACCGGATATCCGAATTCCCGCAACACGTCGCTGAGTCCATTCACATCGCTATCGACAGGATGGATAACAGAATAGAGCGCGTCGGGTATGCTCCACCCGTGGTTTGCAACGAGCAGAAAGGCGATTGTCGAACCTGCGCGGTCTGCGCCGTGTTGACAGTGGATAAACACCGTCTGCGGTGCGACCTGGGCGGATAGATCGAGGATCGCACACTCGTGTAAGAAGGTGTCCGACATTGGGATTCCCACCCAACGCATACCGGCAGCTCTGATCGTGCCGATAGTCGAATCAGTCGGCCTCTTCGCGGACATAACAAGTCGGATACCGTTTGCGTACAGAATCGCAGCGTGATCCGGATCGATCATCGCTCCTAAGACGTAGCCTTCATTTGTGCGGCGACCGTTGGGGATTCCGTCAATCGGTTGAGCTCGATGTCCGTTCAGTCCGAGACTTTCCGGTTCTGAATCTCTCAACTTGACTACGAGATAGACGACGCCAGCGGCGAGACTTGCACCGAATAGGTATTTGAGCATGACACGCCCCCCTATCCGGATATCCGACCGCTAACTAACACTCCGTCAACGGTGAATCGGATTTGCTTGGGTACGTCTTTGAAGGTTCCAGCCCATATGCGAAAGCGCGTGGTTTCGCACATGGAGAACGGAGCCACCGGCAGATTAAACCCGTAGGTTCCGCTACCGGTGTATCCGCTCTGTACGTTGATCGTAGACCGAGCGAGAATTTTGAACGATGAACCTTTAACGCCCTCGAATTGGCCTCGAATGAAGAACGTATCATCGTCGGGAACGGTATCACTTATGACGGTGATATCAGCCCAACACTCGTGGGCGGTTAGGTGTTTGGTGTCCAGATAACCGCTTTCTCGGTAGATCGTAGTCCCAGTGCGAGGCGCCTGAGCTGGGATCGTCGGGATATCGACAAGTAGTTCGTCCTGCCTAAAATCAAGGATCTCTCGATCTCCCCAACCTGGGTTGAGCAGCTCGGGGGCGATCAGGTAGCGTCCGAGCCTGCGCTCGATTTCAGCTAAACGGGTGTGGAGTTCTTGGTCCACAGCTTAGATTCCCAGCGGAGCGAATCTCTGCGTGTGGAAGCACACCTGGAGCGAACCGAGCGACCGAATAAACGGCGGTATCTGGCTCGGGTTTCCCGGCGGTATGATGGATATGTCCAGTCGCCAGCGCTCCTGTCGGGTGACAACAGGTATGAGCTGCCAGAAATAGGTGTCGTCGCCGGTGCCCGCGAAATGGGACAGCGGGATCGGGTCGGTCATAAACAGATCGCCCGGTCCCTCTCGACGGAGCGACACATAGATCCTGTCCAATCCTCTCACACCGAGATCATAGCCGGGTTGATCCTGGCCAGCCTGTAGGATTCGCATCCCTTCGAAGCTGGCGGTAACTCGGCGGACGAAACAGTAATCTTGGAAATAGAATCTGAGAGGCTGAACACCATTCGGAATATTGGTGTTGTAAGACACCGGCGAACCGGGATCTTGTGCCGTCGTCGTCGAGATCCTCGAGTAGTCCGTTACGACGTGAGAGGCCAGAATGTTTTCGACGCCGTCGAAGCCCGCCTGCCGCGCGTACCAGTCGTACTGCGCTGTGAGCTGGTGCTCCGTCAACATCTTGAACTGTGCCTCGTAGGCGTTACCTGGCATGTCCAGTGGAGGCGGATATCCGCCGACAGGGGGATTCGGTCCCTGCCCCTGTAACGCTTGTTGACCAGCGACACCATAGGCTCGCCTTAGATTTGCATTGATGTCTGGCATATCGATCTCCCTGGATTCCGGCGGTCAGTATCACGTCCACGGCTTCTAGCACTGGTAGGGTTGCAGCTCGAGCATGGGGATCGAGCTACAACCCTCGCAGCAACTCTACGAGGTGAGAGCCTCGAACCGCATTCCGTCGAGATACAGCATGGCCTGGGCGCCCTCAGTCTGGAGGATACCGTTCGCGCCGGGGACGGGCCAGTAAGCGCCGTTCCAGGTGAGGCCATCCAATGTCACGAAAATACTTTCTGGCATGGTTAGCAGAAAGTGGATTGTGATGGACGGGGGGAAATAAAGCTCACACCCACGTCGGAACCGCTTGGTGCGCATGTTGCCGTTGACGCCGTACTGAACGAAGCTGGCCGCGACGGTCGTGGAGACTGCCTTGCTCTGGTGGCCGAGTTCACCGACTGGCCATGCGAAGATCCCGCCCATGTCCCAGCGGTGTGTGTGCCGCTTGAAACTCACGGTCATGTGCCGTGTGAGCTGGTCCTTGAGTCTGGCCGGGAGGAACGGCGGCAGATACACGCCGCAGCACTCCGCGATATACGCCAAACCGCCGGGGAGGATGCCGCCCGGTCCCTCGATTGTGCATTCGGCATATCTCTTGGCGCGGTTGTACCCACCACCAACCTGGCCGACTGGCACCAAGAACAGATCATGTTCCGCTGCCGGGAGCTGGTGAGTCGCGGGGTTTTCCGTCCGCGCGAGGCCCGCGAGGTCGATGCTGTCGTACAGCGGTCCCTCGAGCACCTTTTTACCTGCGTCCATGCTTTTTCGGAACACATCGAGAGCTTCGCCCTGTTGAAAAATCGTCGGTTTCATTGTCCTCTTGCTCCTGCCCTATTCGGGTGTCGTTTTCCTCTGTGTCCTACCCTGCTTTCGCAGTATGCGGTCGTCTACTGGAGTAGTCCGGTTCCGCTCTCGTCTTCATACTCATAAGCTGAACCGAAGTTCGGTTGACGACTCCCGTACTCCTGCCCCGGTACGTGACCGGGTTGAACCGTTCCGTTCATTTCCTGCCCCGGCACTCGTCCTGGTAGCAGTTGCGAGCCCATTTCCATGCCCGGTACTCGTCCTGGCTGGATCACACCGTTGCGGACGCGGCGACCAGCAAAGCGCTTAACGCGCCCGGTCTGCGTGTCCACCTGGCCCGGTGCCATCGCGCCGGTTGCCTGGTCCTGCATCATCACCGTTTCACTGGAACCGGGAGCTTTCAGGATTCGGAACGCATCGTAGGAGCGCAGGAACATCGGAACAGCGAGTGCGATGGAAAACGGAGCAACCGGGAGGTTTTTCCACATATCCATTGCCCACACGCCGGCGCCCATGGTGCCGAGTCCGAGAACGCCCCAACCGATACCTCGAGCTGAGGCGGGGATCTTGTCGATGAGCATTTCATCGGCATAGCTCGTGACCGTGCCACCGAGGAACGCGCCTACGGCAACACCGATGCCGCTGTAAACCACCGGGACGACCTTGACGCCAGCGACGGCGAGGTCTTTGCCTGGGTTGGCCTTGCGGCGTGCTGGTTTGCGGCGTGCTGTCTTTCGGGTCGTTCTCTTCTTGCTCGGGTTGCTGGCGCGTTTCTTCGTGCCGCCTCCCTTCTTGAAGCGTCCGTTCTTGCCCCTTGCCGGTGTTCTCTTTGGCATGGTCGATTTTCTCCTCGGGTTAGATGATCGGCCCACGCCGAATTCTGTTTCGAAGGCTTTTCTCTCTGCCGCCGACAAACCGTCCATTCCTGGGTTCGTGGTTCGCGTGGTCGCAAAGTCGTCTGTGGGTAGATTAGATTTCACGGGCGGTGTCCGTCAAGTGGTATCACTCTCAGTGAGTGAGATCCTCGATTTACCGCTCGATTCCGTGTTCTGTGACCATCGGACCGGCGGCACGTTGCTCTATAGCATACGGCACACCTTGTAATGACGCAATCCAGATAGTTCGCCCTTTGGGGTCCGTGACCACGAAACAATCACTGAGAATGATACGGGTGCCGCCCTCGAGCTCAACGTCGATAGCGCGGCCAATAGCGTTGGTGTCGGCTGATAGGGTTCCAACCGGGTAGTCACCACCGGAGTCTAAGCGCAGGAAGTAGGGCCCTCGAGAACGGTTCTCTTTTTCGCAGGGGTGCTTGCTAAACGCATGGCGCCAGATCTTGTCTTCGCTGGCTTTGTGCGTGGAATAGCTGATCGCGATGAGTTCTCCGACTGGTTCGCCAGCGGTGTTCGCTGGCGCGAGTAGCTCATCGCTACGTTCTGAGTTGTCTCCCCAGTGGAGTTTGTTGTAGGTGAGGTCGCTCATTACCAGCCGGACATTACGGCTGAACGTTCCACGACGTTGGTGGTGTGGAGCTGCACAGCGGCTATACGATACGACGGAACCTCGAGGATTTCCATTCGAGTCGGTTCGCTGCGGACAATCCACTTTCTGAGCTGAATCCTGACGCGTTTCGCTAGGTCTGTCGCCCCGTGGACGTACCTTATGTTGATCGCCCGCTG
>Ga0307928_10003371_pt1 | contig 12189 bp, 12 predicted proteins | sample AceLakmetagen232_FD_201815 | JGI IMG/M metagenome (GOLD analysis project Ga0307928, IMG submission 201815) | Saline water microbial communities from Ace Lake, Antarctica - #232 | ecosystem: Environmental > Aquatic > Non-marine Saline and Alkaline > Saline | place: Antarctica: Ace Lake... | reverse complement strand
GTCAAGGATTAAGACTACATATAGATATTCCTTAAACATATGGCAAGCCTACCAAAAATAACATTACCTAATATTCAAAATGGAATCATACGCCCTCAAGCTGTTGATGAGACTTTAGTTCCTCAGAACACTTGTAGATTCGCTCAGAACGTCCATTTTGACGAAATAGGAGCAGTTAAGCTAAGAAAGGGTTTAACTCTAGTAAAAGCTCAAGTAGAGTCAGGAAGCCCTATTTTAGGCATGGCTAACTATATTGATAACCTAAGAACTACTTTTAGATTAATAGCTAAGATAAATACAAAAGTTTATTCATATAATGGTACTACATGGAGTGAGGCAAGGGCTGGTATTTCAGCAAGCAGTAAGGCACGCTTTACTAACTTTATTGATTTAACATATATGGTAAATGGTAATGGAGGAGATGCTTTACAGACATACGGAGGTACTACATTCGGAACAAGCAATGTAGCAGACTTGCCTAAAGGAGATTTCATAGAGAATTACCGTTCAAGAGTATGGGTAGCCGATAGTTCTACTGATAAGGTTTACTATAGTGACGTTGTCACAACAAGTAATACTCTTACTGGTGGTACTTCATTTATTCAAGTGAGTCCTCAGGATGGCGAACGAATAACAGCTTTAAAGCGTCATCCGAGGGCTTTATTAGTATTTAAAAACAATCATATATATAAGATTTATAGTCCTTTATCAAGTGACCCAGACCCCTCTATTCTTCGAGGAACTTATAGTCAAGAAAGTGTTATAGAGAGTAAGGCTGGAATGTTCTACCATCACCCTACAGCATTTTATCAATTAAACTTTGATGGACCACAGATAGAAATATCAAGACCTATAATAGATGTTATAGAAGCTATACCACGTTCTTATTATGAGAGTGTTAGTGGTTGGGAAGATGGAGACCACCTTTATTGGAGTATAGGAGATATTACTTTAGAGGGTCTTTCATTCTCTAATATGGTTTGTCGGTACACACTTTCTACACAGGTATGGACTTTATATTCTTATGGCTCAGAAATACGAACAGGAGGCAAGTATGATGATGGTACAACTATAATAGATGTGGTTGGAGATGATGATGGAAACGTATTAGAACTTAATAAAGGAACTACAGATAATACTAAAGAGATACACTTTGACCTTCAAACACATTTCTATTACCTAACTAATATTAAGAGTCAGTCTAAGAGTATAAATGAAATATCACTATTACATGAGAACGCTGAAGGTGCGCAACTACAATGGCAACAAGATGATGATGCCCCTAATAAATGGAGAGACATAGGGAGTCTAAAGAAAAGTGTATATGAGACGTTTCATTTTAAAGGTAATGATTTTGTAAAGATAAGATTTAGAATATTTGGTAGTAGTGTAGGTAGCCCATTCACATTAAGGGTTATTGAGTTATTATCTAATTTCTCAGATGATGTAATTAAAAAGTATGGCTAATTTTCAAGAACTAAACTTAAATAAATTATTATACAGGGATACACAAGATACCTCTGATGTTCTTCCTATTAGTGCAGAAGAGCAGAAGTTTTTAAATACAGAAAGTATTATCTTAACCCCTTCTGAGAGTTTTGTATCAGGTGAAATTCAAGGAGACTTAATCTTATTAGATGGATTATTAAGAAGTAAGAACTTTGTTACAGGTGTGAGTGGTTGGCAGATTGATGCAGATGGTAACGCTGAATTTCAGACTATTGTGGCAAGGGTAGATTGGGATGATGTAACTGATGGTACTGGAACTAAACCAGATGACAATGCTACTTTAGGAGCTACAGCTGGTACTGATTTAAAAGATAGTGGAGCAATTGTTTTAGATGATAGTGATGTTAAGAATGTTGATACGTTTACAGCAGGAGAGGCTATAGCTCAATACAGCGCAGTTAGAATAGCTAGTGATAGTAAGATATATAAGTCATCTTCTGTTGCTGAAGAGTTTACTTTAAGACATATAGGCTTTACTTTAGAGGCAATAGCAAGCGCCGGCACAGGAAAAGTTCAATTAATTGGATACTTAACAGGATTATCATTAACAGCAGGCTCACCATATTATCTAACAGACGGAGATTTTGATCAACAACAAATAGCTGTAAATACAAGTAATAATGTGCCTGGACCTTCTGGCGGTGACTACTATTATGGACAATCATTTACAACAGGAGCAGGAATAATAACTTTAGATTGGATAGAGATATTTGGTAAAAAAGTAAACTTGGGTACGTCAATATATTTTGAGATATTTGCAGTTGATGGCTCAGGTTTTCCAACAGGTTCAGTATTGGGTACTACAGACACATTGCAACCCCAAGATCAGTCAGTTGGTCAAGCATGGCATATACTACACTTTTCAACACCTATACATTTATCTGCTGAAACTAAATATGCAATGGTTATAATGCCTCAATACATAACAACAGGAATGGATGCTTGGGATTGGAGGTCTACCAACGATGGTTCAGCTTATACGGATGGAACTATGTTTAGATTTAATTTTGGCGGCACATGGGTTGATCTTGAAGACGACTTTTCATTTAAAACAGGAGTAACAAATGGAGACATAGCCACAACAGAAGGAACAACGACTGAGAAAGTAGGAATATCAACAAGTACATCATTATTAAGAATGCAAGATAGCTAAACATATGAAATTAAAACCAAACAAAAGAGACACTAACAAAGAATGGATAGAAAAGATTAAAGAGAGATTAAATGATAGAGATAAGATAGATGATGAAGAATTAAGATTTATTTTAAATAAGATTATAAATATATGCCAAAAATAACATTTCAACAATTTGCTAGTGGGAGTTTGAGTGACCCTGTAATAAAAAAAGCAATAGCTAGTATTACCAATAGTAGTGAAAATTACCCTAAGCACATCATGGAAGCTAATAGAAGTAATTTCATTAGACAAATGGGAGAACTACTAGGAGATTCAAGAGGCGAAAGTTATTTAGGTTGTTTAGTTAATACTTTCGATGCTTGGAAGAGTGACCCCTTTAATAACGAAGCTAAGCAAGCAAGAACAGAAGCCTTAAAAATAATTAAAGAAGCTTCTGAAAAGTTTTCTAATGCTGGTATAGATTTTGCGACAGTTACTCCATATAAAAATGCTTTAGAAAAAATTAGATTTACACCAGATTTTAAAGACACATTTCATCCTGTTAACTTAAATGATAAGGTAACTGTTAGTAGGGGAGGAGAAACAAAGACAGTCACTAGAGAGAAGTTTTTGAAAGAACTTGGACGTCAAGGATTTACCATTGACCAAGAAAAACCTTCATTATTTAAAACACCAGGAACAGGACAAGCAACTCCAAACGTAGACCAAATAGACCAAGCTACTAATGAATTTCAACCTATCAATCAATTAAAGAACCAAGGTATATCTCAAGCAGACCCTAACGCTCAAGCTAATGCTGGTTTTATTAATGCACTATATCAAGAAGGGTTTGGAAGAGATGCTACACAGCCTGAATTAGATAAGTTTGTAGGCAATTCTGTTAAAGATGCTTCTAATGTTATTCTAGGACAACAAAGGAGTCCATTCACAGGAGCAACTAGTCCAATAACGCCACCAGGAGACACCACAAGCCCCGTAGCGAGTGATACAGGAGTTATAGGAGATGTAAGCACTACAGCACCACCTGAGGACTTTCAAGGGCTTTTAGACGGCTTAATAGCCAATGACCCTTTTTTAGCAGACCAGTTAAAAAGCCCAGAAGCTAAGGCACAGTTTGGAGCTTTATCACCAGAGTTACAATCTTCTTATTTACAGCTTTTAAGAAGCCTAGAAGATAAAATTGAAGCAGGTGAGGTCATTAACCCAGATATTGAAATTAATCCAGAACAAGCAGCCAAATTTCTTACACAAGCTCAAAATGAACTAGACCCTTTTTACGCAGAACAGATAGGTAATATAAGACAAGACTTAGACACTTCTTTTACTAGACTACAAGATGATTTTGATAAAGGAATTAGAAGAGCAGAAGATCCATTTAAACAAAACCTTGAAGCACAAGCACAACAAGAAGCTGATAGAGGATTAGCCTTTAGTAGTGGAAGACAAGAAAGAGAACAAAGGTCAGTAGACCAACAACAACAAAGCATAGATGATTTTGCTACACAAGCACAAAGGAATGTACAAGACGCATCAGTATTAGGAGAGAGAAAGTTAGGAAGTGATGTATTTGGCACAATACAAAGACCAGACCTACAAAGTGCTACAGTAGGAACACAAGGATTTACAAGAACACCATCAAGGAATTTATTTACTCCACAAGGGGAATTAATAGGAGATATACCTAAACAAAGAGAAACAGCCATTAGAGGTCGTGCTAGTGAGCTTGAAAGTACTTTTAGAGGACAAAGAAACTTAGACTTAAATAAACTATAAATATATGGCAACTAAAGCAACATTAATAAACGATTCTGGACAAAAGAAAGTAGTCGATAGTGGTTCTAGAGACGCTCAAGACTTATTCGGACAAGGATTTAAGCTTATGGGAGCTAGTCCAGTATCAAATAACACCTTTAAACGTGATTTAACAGGTGCTTTTCAACGTAAAGAAGGACTAGAAAAGATAGGAACTCCTGGAGAAGCTAGTCAATTCTCAGATATTCAGCAAGTGGGGGAAGTAGGACAGCCAGGCTCTTTCTTGGAAGGAAGAAGAAATCCTTTAGTAGATGGAACTCAGACAGGAATAGAAACTCCACAAGCACCAGTAACCCCAGCTTCACCAACTTCACCAACTAACCCAGCTGATTCGTTTAACCTTCTTTTAGTAGACGCTTTGAAGAAAGCCCAGGGTGTTGATGGTTCTGCACTAGCTAAGAAACAAAGACTATTACAAAGAGCAGTATTAGGAAGACAAGAGGAGATTACACCAGAAGAGTTAAGGACTTTATCCCCAGCTCAACAATCTGCTATAAGAAGTGGAGACGTACAAGCTTTAAGACCTGAAATAGATGAACTAGCTTTTGAAGTTAAGAGAGCTGAGATAGTTATAAGTAATTTTGAAGCGATGTTTGAAAAGGCTAAAACTTTTGGAGAAGACTTTCAAGCTAAAATGGTTGCACCTGAAAATGTAGTTAGTAGTTACGCTAAACTAATTGAAAGTGGACAAGATATGTCTACAGTTCTTGCTAACGCTAATGAGAAAACAAGGCAAGCAGTATTAGGAATGGTTGATCCAGCTAAATTGCAAGCTAATGAATTGGAAGCTCAAAGAAGTCAATTAAAACTAAAACAAGAATTTGAAGGTAAAGATACAGGTCCAAGTATAGCTGAACAGATAGCAGCTAATAAAGCAGGCGGTAATATAGTAAATGGTAAAGTAGTCTTTGGAGATGGAGCTACTGACCCTATTACAGGAGTAGAAACTGACCCAACTAAAGTGATAGCAGGTTATAACTTTACCTCTTATGCTACTGACCCAAACTGGGGAAATTCTATTAATAATATAATGAATAATATTCCAGACTTAACAGACGCAACACAAGTTGATAGTTATATAAAAAGTATTGCACCTAACAGCCCTATTAATGGACAAGACTTTATAGATGTATCACAAGAAATGGGAATACCAGTAAATTTATTAGCTTCAATAGCTCAACACGAGAGTGGATTTGGTACTTTAGGAGTTGGAGCTAGAACACATAATCCTGGAAATGTTGGGAATACTGATGATGGCTCTCAAATAAATTGGGGTGATTGGAAGAATGGATTAAGAGCTGTTGCAAGGAACGCTAATAGAAGAGCTATAGATACAGATGGCACAACACCAACAAACGATTTTGATAAAAAAGCTTTGATAGCAAGACTAGGTAAGGCTATATATGGAACTCGTATTAGTGATAATGAGAGAGAATTTGTTGGTGAATTAGTAGCAGATGGAATAAAAGGAGGGAAAACACAGGCAGATATTGTTGACGCTTTCTTAGGATATAATATAGATAATAATAAAGAGTTTGCTCAAGGAGCTAAAGAGTTATTAATTCAAAACGCAGGCGATGATGGACTAGCTGGACAAGACATGTTCGGATTAGCTCAGTTGATTAATAACAACAAACTTGAACAGGCAATAACAAAGATTGAGTCAGTAGCTAATAGAAATGCTAAAGCATTAAGCCCTGATGACTTTATATCAGAGGCTACAGTAAGAACTGCTACTCAAAGAGCTAATGGCACAATTACTTTAATCGATGAACTTAAATCAAGTCCTATTGGTGTAGTAAGTGGTACAATGGAGAAGTTTTTAAGAAAGTTAAAGGGTAAAGACGCAGCTAAGATTGAAACTCAAATAACACAACAAATAGCTAAGATGAGAAATGAGTTATCAGGAAGTGCTGTTACCCCAGAAGAAGAGAAGTTTTTAAGACCTTTAGTGCCTGATTTAAATGATCAACCAGATATATTTATGCAAAAGTTAGAGAACTTAAAGAACGCCCCATTAGTGAGATATAATAATAATAGAGATAGTGTTGGCATGCCACAGTTAAATGAAGAACAACTACTTAGTAAAGGTTTAAGAGCTTCTTTATACGGAGGACAAGAAACAGGGGATACACAAACTGGAGACATAAGAGTAAAATTAAATTCATCAGGTGAAACAGGTAGCATTCCTGCTAGTGAATTTGATTCTAAGTTATATACTAAGATATAAAAATATGCCATTTATACCAGATACAAAAACAAATGGCTTTAAGCCAGATGTAGAACAAGAGCCTAAAGAGAAAGTAGGAAAGTTTAAAGGTTTTGTTAGAGACGCAGCTAAACCATTTTTAGAAACTATAGCAGCTGGAAAGACTGCTGTTCAAGGTGGCTTAGGTCTTGTAAGAGGAAACCAAGAACAATTAGGAAGGTCTTTAGAGGATATTGATTTTGGATTCTTTGGAACTGTTACCCCAGCAGGACGAGATATTGGAGAGCCTGGAGAAGTAGCAACATTAGGAGCTTTAGCACGTGAAGCAGGTGGAACAGGCTTAGAAGTAGGCTCAGAGTTCGTGGGAGGACGTGGAGTTAAGACAGCTGGTAAGCAGATATTAAAACGTAGATTGATTAAAGGAGCTACTAGAAGTGCTAAAGAAGGAGCAAAGGCAGGAGCATTGTTTGGTACAGGACAATCTTTAAAAGAAGGAGATAAAGCAGGTAAGGTTATAGGAAGTGGAATTGCTGGAGGAGTTGCAGGTGGAATTGCTGGAGGAGCATTAGGGGGAGTAGGCGCTTTAGCTACAGCAGCGGTAACTCCAATTAAAACTATTACTAATAACGTATCACCTTTACTTAAAAAGATAGGTAAAAGTATCCAAACTACAGTATTAAAACCAACAGCTAGAGATATGGAAAAAGGATTTAAGATAGAGAATATATTTAAACATGGTTTAGAAGGTAGTTTAGATGATACTTTCAATGCCTCTACTAGAAAGCTAAAAAGCTTAAGACAACAAGCCTCTCTTTTAAGAGAAGGTCAGGAGAAGGTAATTAGTATTCAGGATATAATGGACAAGACTGTAGATGATTTAGGGAAGGGAAAGTTTAAGACATTCGGAATAAATAAAAACATTAAGAATGGTATGGATGATTTTGTTAAAGAGTTTGAACTTTTAGCACCAGATGGAAAGATGACAGTTCCACAAGCACAAGAAACTAAAGAAGCTTTAGGAAGTTTTGGATCATGGTTGTTTGGTCAAACAGATTTAGATTTAACATCTAGAGAGAAAATAGCTAATTCAATGTATAAACACATACAACAATCTATAGAAAAGAATTCAGGAGCAGGATTACATGAAATTAATAAACAGATGTCTGAGATAATACCTATTAAAAACGCTGTTGTTAGAAGAATACCAGTTGATGCTAGGAATAATGCAATATCATTAACAGACTTACTTTCTTCTGGCTTTGCTTTACAGTCCCCTAAAGGATGGGGATTGTTTGCCCTTAACAGAATACAGAAGAGTGGTAAGGCTGCTGGAAAGATATTTAGAGCTGGAGAAAAGCTTGGTAACTTAAAGTCACCATTGACAAAATTAAAGAATGGTGTTAATACACAAAAAGAACAAATACTTTTAGAAGCACCGAAAACTATTTTTTCTAAACCCAAGAAAGATACATCAGGATTATTTACACAAGAAGAGGCTAGGAAAGCTATAGGAGGTGTTGAAAAACCTTCTTTAATTAAAAAACCTAAAACTGATATACCATCCTTAGCTAACAGAGAGACTAACTTTGCAAAGAGAGAAGAGCAAATTGCACTTCAAAAGCTTAAGCTAGAATCAGACCTACAACCATTTCCACGTTTTGAATTAGAAAGCAAATATCAAAGATTTAAAAAGATACTTCCACCTTCTAAATTAGATGGTATAGAAGATGCTACTCAGTTTAAGAATAAGTTTCCTGATGCAAGAGATATATTAGATGACTCAGACATGACAGTTGATGAGGTGTTTGATATGTTTAAAGAAAAAAGATTTATGGAAATAGATAGTAAAAAAGTATCTAGTAATTTAAAGGCAGAAAGAAAAGATTTAGGAAGAGAAAGAAAGTTAAATAAGATAAGATAATAATATGATTATAAAAATAATAATAGGAATTATAATAGCTTACTACCTTCTAAGATTTTTAGATTGGTTGGTTTGGGTTATATTTGGAGACTAGATTGCGCGGTTTAATAATTTAATTAGTGTCATATTGCGCAGTCATATAACCCTTATAAACATAGGGTTATTTTAATTATATAAAAAGCCAATGTCATATTGCGCGGTAATCAAACGAGAAAGATATGAGAATGTTATGAGAAAGATATGAGAATAAAGTATTTTATATTGTCAAAAGGTGTGCTATACTAATAATATAAAGATTTTACATGACCTAAATGGCTATAGCTGAATAGTATCCGTATGGATTGCGTGAATCGTAGGCTATGGTTTAATCTTTATTAGCTATCATTTAAGATTAGATAAAAGGCTACTTATTGAACTCAGTAGTTTTTTTATCCACAACCCTGCACTTGTACGAGTATCAAAAATATGCTATAGTGTAGATATACTTGTGAGGACTTTGGTTCTCCCGCGGTAAGAACTGCAGACAAGTATTTACAATCAAATGACTCGCAAAGAATACTACATTGAGTATTTTGACTTGCGAGGGTTAAATATTCAGTATAGTATTTTTTTTATATTTGTTTATTATCAGTTGTTAGAACTGTAAATCCTCAGCCGACAACACCAAAAAGGATAGGGATTAAGTACTGAGCAAGGACACACGATGACACCGCAGGTATTTAGTCCCCAGCTGATAGTAAATAAAGACGCCTTTCACAAATTTGTGAATGGACAATTTGACCACTAATTTAAAACGTAGTATAATATATTCATTAACAACTTAAACTTTTGCTTAAAAATACTCTCATAGTTAAGAAACCTTATCTAAGGGCAAACCGTAATAGGTTTGGCAGTTTGAGAGAACTGTTAAGCACCCTTGGATAAGGTTTTTTGATTAGACAAAACTATATGAAGAAGATAAAAAATAAGCTACATTATTTTAATAATATGGAAGGATGGATAAAAATACATAGAAGGATACTAGACAATCCTATATCAAGAAAACCAAACTACGCTTGGCTATGGACTGTATTATTACTAAAGGCAAGTCATAAAGAACATTCTTTTATATGGAATAAGAAGAAAGTTATTTGTAGAGAAGGACAGATATATACAGGAAGGAAGAAGTTATCAGAGGAAACAGGCATATCATCAGGAAGTATAGAGAATATCCTAAATTACCTAGAAACTGAACAACAGATTGAACAACAGAAAACAACTAAATTTAGACTAATTACAATACTAAAGTGGAAAGAGTATCAACAAACTGAACAACAAACTGAACAACAGAGTGACAACAGAGTGACAACAGATGAACAACAGAATAACACATACAAGAATGATAAGAATGATAAGAATGAAAATAATACCACTAACGTGGTACAGCCTGATAAGGAATTTGGAAATACAGATATAAATTTTCTTTTAAAGGAATTTGAAAATATAATGCAGTTTAAATCGTCATCTAGTAAAGATAGAATATTTGCTAATCACTTAATAAAGAATTTTAGTAGAGAGCAGTTAAGGGTAATGTTAGAGTTCTGTAGAGATGACGATTTTATAAGAGTAGGAAGTTTAGAAAAGCTATGGTTTAAGAGAGGAGATATTATTGCAGGACTTCAAAATCAAACTAATAAAGCTAATACCGTATTTGTCGGTTAAACAATATGTTCATATTAAAAACAATAGGAGGAGATAGATTAGAAATTACAGGAGAGCAATACAAGAATATAACACAAGCGAAAGAGAACGCTCTACTAATTCTTAAAAGTGGAGTTAGTATTAAAAAAAGTTCTATAGCTTCAATAATTCCAGATAACATGGAAAATAGAAAAGATCAAAAGACAGGAGTTTTATATGATGGAATGAGGGTGTTTAAACATTTTGGTCAGTGGGTTAATGCTGAAAATACAGAGACTAGAATTAATCCTGAATATTATCCAGAAGTAGCAAGAGACTGCGTGGCTACTGAAAAAGAATATTATATTTTAAAAGACTTAACTAAAGAAGAATATTATAAAACACTTATAGAAAAGGATTATAAAGAAAGACAAGGAAGTGGTGAGCTTAATCATATACTAAAAGAATTTGTTAAATAACTAAATAAAAAAGTATGAATTACAAACAAATAAAAATAAACAATAAGGATTTAATAGTAGATTTATCTAAAAGAAAGGTACGTTGTAATAAATGCAAAGAACTATTTAATTGGGCAGTAAATAGTACTGGCAAATATTATGCTATTGATTATGATAAAATTGATTATCATTCTAACAACTGTAATGAAAAGTTTTCTTCTACGTTTGAGAAAAACATAGACTTAGAAGATAAAAATCAAGATTATTTAAATAGTATGTAATCTAATAACAATAAATAATATGAATAATTTACAAAAAGAATTGTTAAACATAGAAAAAAAAATATTAGAATTAAAATTTGAAAAACAAGAAACAAAGTATAAAATTAGTTTAAAGAAAACAAGAGAATTAATAGAGTTAAAAAAGCAAGGCAAAACGTATGCCGAGATAGGAAGAATAAAAGGATTAACTAGACAAAGAATTCATCAAATAATAGCATAATAACCCATATCAACTAGCTTCTAAAATAATTAAAATAATGTGAATAACAAAATGACTAGAGACGACGAACTAATAATAATCTGTGCCTTACGTTATGCTTTTGGTAGAAATACTTACATGCCTTCTATAGTAGCAGACTATATTTGGCACAACATAGAAAACTATAGTGATAAGTTCATGGAAGATATTATAAGAAACATAGAAGATGAAACTAAATCACATATTAGATTAGAATGTCGTTATGATGAAAAAACGTGGAGAGATTTATTAACTAAATTACATAAAAATATGCATAAACATATATTCAAACAAACAGGTGGAGGATGTTCATATAAAGGAGAATGCGATATGAGCTATGAGTGTTCTTGTGGGGAAAAGATAAGAATAGCTACAGGTCTTATTGGTTATTGGAACTTACCATTAGAGTTTAAAGAAAGAGGAGATTTAACAGAAACAGAAAGGTTAGAAAGAGAAGGAATACTTAAAATGATAACTGGTGAATCAATTAAATAATTTAATACTAAAAGAATATGAACTTTTGTTGCTGGTGTGGTAAAACACACAAAGAAGAAAAAGAATGTTGGCTTAAAAGCAAAGAAGCATATGATACAATGTTTAAGCCAATGATAGATAAAATAACTAAAGAGGTAAAAAAATATGAATAGAGAAATAAAATTTAGAGCATGGGATACAGTAAATAATTGCTGGTTTAAGCAAGAAAATCCACAAGGTAATCCATTAAGCAAACATTTTCTGGATTTAAATGGTTGGCTTTGGAAAGAAGAAAACATAAACAGTAGTAATTCAGAAAAAAATGATAGTCTATCTAAAAAAGAGTTTATTTTAATTCAATACACAGGCCTTAAAGACAAGAACGGCTTGCAAGAAGTTTATGAATATGATATTATAGATAGAGAAGGTAATTTAATAGGTAATCTATACGAAAATGAAAAAATATACAAAGAAGGAACTCATCTCCTTA
>Ga0307928_10003369_pt1 | contig 12192 bp, 13 predicted proteins | sample AceLakmetagen232_FD_201815 | JGI IMG/M metagenome (GOLD analysis project Ga0307928, IMG submission 201815) | Saline water microbial communities from Ace Lake, Antarctica - #232 | ecosystem: Environmental > Aquatic > Non-marine Saline and Alkaline > Saline | place: Antarctica: Ace Lake... | reverse complement strand
TGATCCTGCTAATTAAATCTAGTGGGGGAATGCCATGCCACTTGAAGTCGTATATGACCCACTACTGCGGAAGACTCGTACACAGGATGAAATAAGAATTTCGTTAAAAGCCCAGTATCCTGATGGTACAACTTTTACTCCTGAAGGACCATTTAGTGCAGTACGTCAACAATCTAGTTCAACTTAATAAAAGGTAGAAGATGGAAAATATTGACCCAATCTGGATAAGAATCATACTAACAGCTATTGGGTTGTTTATTACGATTATAGTTGTTCTTGGTGGACTTTTTGGCTGGATATATAAATATCTTATTGCTAAGAAAATTGCTGAAATAGAAGAGAAAGTTAATGCTCAGGACGAGAAATTCCTGAATGATCTCAAGGATACCGTAGCTGAAAATTATGGTTTTAAAGCCTCATATCTAAAAGACTTATATGACTTAGAATTAAAACTTAGGAAAGATTTAGTTGCGAAAGAAGAATTCCAAAGCACTCAAAACAATCATCGTAATGATATTCGCGATATACATAATAAAATTGAAGGATACCACAGATGAAGTCTCAAATTCTTTTTTGCCAAATGAAAGCTGCTCCAGAAATGGAAGCTGCACTTGCAGAACAAGATTGTGAAGTAACCACAGTCCAAAACATATATGAAGCTATTATACGTATAGGTGGGCAAACAATAGATTTTGTATTGCTAGATTATTTTGTTGGCAACCATACGGCTGATAAAATTACAGATCTTTTAAGAAAATGTGGGATTCCATACAAGGTAATGATATCTCGTAAAGATAATGGAAAACCCCATCTGGATGATAATATTATGATTCTGGATAAAAATTTCTCTCCAGAAAAACTTGTAGGTATGATCCAGAAAGAAGTACAAGTACATAAAGATAAGACCAGGTAATTAAGTATTTTGAACAATAGAAAGGGGGGGTTATAGGGGGGTAAGTCCTCTCCTAGTCTCGTTAGAGATAGGAGAGTGTAAAATAGGTGAGATATTGAACATTTTATTTTTTATTCCAGTGATCATCTTCTTTACACTTATTAAGGGTTAATAAGGAATATACATTGGGAAAAAGAATCACATCTTTCAACGCAGACCAAGATCTTTTTGATTGGTTAGGGAAAAAATCTAAAAAGAAGCAACGATCAAAATCTTATTTTATCAATAAATCTATACGAAAACAAATGGAAAAGGAAGATGCAAAAACGAAATCAAAAGACAGAACGTAAAAAGCGCAAGAAACTTTATCTCAAGCACGGGCATCTGATTGGTTGTGCCACAGAAGATATACCAGAACAGCACAGAGCAGCTAAAGGTGGGCTAAGGTGTTTTAGAAACACGTATCCAAGAGACCCTGACGGCAACAAAATAAAAACCGCACCCAAACACCGCTGCGGTAATGTTTGTAGCAAGGGCAGTCTTTATTGTAGGCATCATGGCGGTGCTAACAGCAGGGCATTGGTAAACGGGCAAAGTACAGCACTGGATAAATACAAAGGAGCTTTTGATGGAAAATTGTCCAGTATATTAGAAACATTCATGAGCGATCCGGATATTTTATCCTATAACCGGGAACTGGCTACTTTGAGATTGTTGTTGGTGCAATACATTGATAAGTTTAGTAGGAACAAGCCGATTAGGAATTCTAAGAAGTTGGTTAGGTTAATACAAGGAGTATTGAAAGCAGATCACCTTGCTGGTAGTGCGGAAAAGTTCTTCACAATCAAAGAAATTGTGGATAACGAAAGTGAATTAACCGATGGTAATGTAATAGACAGGCTTTCTAGGATAATTGAAAATATTGGTAAAGCTATTGAACGCATTGAAAGGATGGAACGAAAGTCTGATTTCTATATGACTCCGGAAGGGCTGCGAATTCTTTTGCGGGGGATTATTGAAGTGATTAATACTTGTGTTGCTGATGATGAGATTAAAAAGAAAATTCGCCAATCACTACTGAATATCCAAACAAAGACGTCTGGAAGTGTTAAGGAAATACCAATCAAAGCAGAATGATGAATATAAAAGAAATCAGGGGAACAGTAAAAAGCTATTTTGCCTTAATCAGCAATGATAAGATGGCGGATAAGCTCAGAGCGCGGCGTTTAGCTACACTCCGTGAGGCAATAGATAAATGTTCCAACGTGTTAGTAATGGAGGCAGTGCGGAAGGAATTGAAAGGTACAAACGGAAGTTTTGTATATAAACTTTTCTTGGAAAACATTCTACTTACGGAGAAATTCTGATGGACACAAAAGAAATGCAAGTATTGGTAACACCATTAATTTACAATTTATTCCCGTTAAATGGATTGCAGGATTGGGAGACGTTATTGCGGTTTGCAGCAGCACACCCATTGTGGAAAGGCAATAAACACGGAGGTAAATGCTTAAAGGATAAAGAAGGGTGTTACCCTTGTTTAACTTGTTTACAGGGATTGGTGCAAGCTATAGGTGAACGGTTGGTGGAGCGCCTGATTAAGCAAGTCAAAAAGGATAAGGAGAAAGGGAGAAAGTTTGTACGTCAAAAGGAATATTTTTTCAGCTTGGATTTATTGAAGCAGAAAGCAACAGTCGAAAGATTGTTGGAAAAGAATAAGCTTTACAAACAATACAAGGTGGTTGTGGAAGAATCGTGGCAAAAAGACTAACCAAAAAAACGATCCGCGACCAACATTCCAATATTGACGACCCCTTTAAGGAAATAGCACAGGGGTTGATTAGTATGGAAGAAATATGGGAAGAAGAGCCGGTAGATATAGAAACCTTTATCTGTGATAAGAAATTCTTAAATCTTAAGTGGGATGGTTATGTGGGGTGCCGCCCTAAAGTGTTGGAGGCGGCGAAAGAATTAGTAAAGCCACAAGTACGTGAAGCTGTGTTACTTTGGGGAAAAGGATCAGGAAAAGATTTCCTAAGTTCAGTATTACATCTATATGGGATATACAGATGCTTATGTATGTATAGCCCACAGACGTATTATGGATTATCACCGGGGTCAGCAATATACTTCATTAATGTGGCTCGTAATGAGCAGCAGGCTAAAAATGTATTCTTTAAAGAGTTCATTGGACATCTGGAAAATTGTGCGTGGTTTGAAGGCAAATACAGTGAACCCGGCACACAGCAGGTAACTTTTTTAAAGAACATAATAGCTCTTAGTGGTAATAGTCAGGCATTTGGGTGGTTAGGGTATAATACAATACAATGGGTGGGTGATGAGTTAGCATTCTTCCTAGAAAAAGATAGTGATGAAAGCTCAGAATCTAAAGCTAAAGAATGTTGGGAAGCAGCCTTTGGTTCTTGTATTTCTCGATTTAAAGAACATTATAAAATGATCGCGATTACAACGCCACGGTTTGATGATGATTTTGTAATGCATAAATTCTATGAGCTAATGCATCAGATGCAAGAAGATGGTACAGCATTCGCGATGCAGGCAGCTACATGGGAGATGCATCCAAATATGACTATAGACGATTTCAAAAATAGTCTAGCCCGTGATTATCGGCGCACTATGCGAGACTTTGGCGCACAGCCAATGGGTGTGATTGAAACATTCTGGGGAGACCCAGATTTTGTGGATAAAAATCCTTGTGAAATATGTAAGAACTGCCCGCTATATGCAAATCGGGAATTGAATGAAGATCCGTATGCATGTTGGGATTACGAAGATTGCAGGGCAAATCCATATCAGGGCAATGGTAAATTCAGGGAGTGGTTTAGTGCTGAACCGGATTCTGATTATTATATCCATTTAGACTTGAGTAAAAATAAGGACAAGACTTCTATTGCTATGACTCACGTAGTAGATTGGTTGGATGTAGAACTAGATCCATTTGAAGCGCAAGAATTGACGCGGAAAAATAAAGATAATGATAAGATGACTGCAGAAGAAAAGTTAGATGAAGAAGATAGGTTTGAAGAAAGGCCAGTGATTAAAGTGGATTTTATTGCTTGGATAGACCCGGTAGCCAAAAGAGACCCATTGTTGCTTAAGAACAGTGAAATTTATTATGATGGCATACTAAAGTACATTATATACTGGTTACAAGATCATGGGTTTAATATAGTATTGGTTACGGTCGATAGCTACCAAAGCCACATGTTCAAACAATCCTTAGAGGACCAAGATATTCAAACTGAATTATTATCTTTGGACAGGACTGACGAAGTCCCAGTACAAGCGAAGAAATGTTTTGTCGAGAATCGCGTGGAATATCCTTATGATCGCATTTTTGCTAAGGAAGCTCGTCATTTGAAATATATACAGGGCAAGCGAGTGGACCATCCTACGGGTAAGGGCAAGGATATAATTGACTCAGTATTTGGGTCAGTGTATAATTGTGAGACTGAAGAGGCAGGGCAAGGCACATTTGAAATTTTTGATCTCACAGAGATAGAAGATTAAGTAGAAAGATAATTAAACAAATGCATATAGGGGATTGTCCATGAAGCGAAAAACAGTCAGTGCTAATTACGGTTTGCAAAAGAAAGCTAGTGGTTTTGTTGAAGGGTTTTTGATGAATAGTAGCCTTTCTGAACCTATGCTGGTACAGGTGTCTGACCAAGAAGCTTATGAACTATATACAAATAATGAATGGACTTTCAGTGCTATTGGTCGGATCATTGATGATTGTGTAAAAGTTCCAATTGAAGTGGTGCCAAAGGAAAAAGATAAAGAGATCAAAGGCCGTATAGCTGATAGAATAAAAGTGGTGCGAGCCTTTTTTGATGATCCTAATGATAATAAAGAATCTATGCGGGAAATCCGGGAAAAGTGGATTCGTGACTTTTTAGTGTATGGCCGGGGGGCTATGGAAAAGGTTAAGGAAGATGGTCGGATAAAAGAACTTTATTCCTTAATGGCTAAACAGGTTAAGATCAAGTCTGACAGGCAGGGCAATCTGTATCCTAAAAAAACCTATAAGCTTAAGAGCTTAGATGGTGACAGTACAAAAGATAAATGGTTTGATAAAGACGAAGTCATTTTTGTAGTTGATAATCCCGCCAGCCATACATTGTATGGTATTAAACGATTTGATGTAGTAGCTACAGCCGTCGCTACTGATTTATTGCGGGCTGCTTTCAACAGCAACATCTTTATTAATGGGGCGGAACCTACTGGTATCTTGTCAGTGCCGGGGCTTGGTAAAAAGGAATTGAAGAAATTTAGACAGTGGTGGCAAGCCAGTTTTAAGGGTGCGAATAAAGCTCATAAGATGGCTGTGCTAAACACCAAGGATATTGAATTTGTCCGGATGATGATGACAAATCAGGATATGCAGTTTAATGAATATGGTTATGAACTGCGTGGAAAAATATTTGCTGTGTTTGGGATGCAGCCTTTTATATTAGGCATAGTGGATCCAACCACCAGTAAAGTCAATTCGGCAGAACAAACAAGAATTTATAAAAGTGGTGCGTTAAAGCCTATTTTGGAGAAGGAAGCTTATGTATATACCAAGGAAATTATTGAGGATGGTTTTGGCTTTAAGGATCTCAAAGTACAGTTTGCCAGTATTGACTTAGAAGATGCTAAAACAGAAGCACAGATTGACCAGATTGACCTAATGAATGGTGTTATTACCATTAATGAAAGACGCGCTAAGACAGGTAGGGCAAAGGTAACATGGGGTGATACACCAGTTAATATAATGCCGGGTGGTGGACAAGTAGGGCCGGGTGGTAATTTAGTACCGCCGAGCGGGCAGGGAGGCAAAAAGCCAGCTAACCAAGCCAAGCCGCCTAAGCCAACCCAAAAGGTGATGTTGGATTGGTGCATGGATACATTTAAGATTCATTTTCTTGACGATCCAGAATTTGCTGTGGCAATGTTTCCAAAACTCTATATGCAAAAATTACTTAAAGAAGATGTTTTCCCAATTTTCCGTTTTTATGTAGAGAATGTAAAGCTCCTAGCGGAAAATTTTGAGGGATCCCAAGAGGAACTTGAAACTGAGATAGATAATCTGATTTTGAAATTGAAATCCTCTACACCATATTGGGAAGCCCTACTGGGAAACGATCAATGAAGAAAAAAATAATTCTTTCTACACTGAGTCAGTTCAAAAAATTTGGCATCAAGCCTGAATACAAATGTGAGTTTAAGTTAAAAGGGCTTGATACAACTTCTCAAGATTCTAAGCGTATAATTAAAGGTTATGCGTGTACGACCCATAAAGACCGGGTGCGGGACGTCATTACTCTCAGTGCGATTAAAAAAGCTAAAAACGATTTGATGCAGGCGGGGGCTAATACGGTCTTCTTTAACCACGACACTGACATGCCGATTGGGCGAGTGGTTAAAACTGTTGTGGACAAAGTTGGTTTGTTGACCACTATTGTTCTTAGCCAAGCGGACGATGTAAAAAATATTTGGATTAAGATTAAAGAAAAAATTCTGAATGCACTTTCTATCCGTTTGCGCCCAAAAAAAGTGGAAGTCGTACGAGACGAAGAAACAGGAAGGATTGAAGAATACAGAATTTTAGAAATGGAGCTTTTTGAAGTTAGTGTGGTAGGACTCCCCGCTAACGCAATGGCAACAATCAATGAAGCAGTTGGTAAATCGCTAACAAGAGCAAAAAAGGATTATAATTCACAAAGGAGTGAAAACATGAAAAAGGACAAGGACAAAAGGAATCAGACTATCAGTGAAGCCATCGAAGAGAAGATGGGCAATACGCTGAAGAAGCTTGCTAAGGGCCAGAAAGAGGCCACTGAGCAGCGTAAAACTATGGCCGAACAGATGAAGAGTCTGGCTAAGGTCGTTGGTACTTTGGTTAAGAAGGACGATGACGAAGACGAAGACGAAGAGGAAGAGAAAGAGAAATCCAAGAAACTCAAGAAAGCTAAGAAAGACAAGGGCAATGATAAGCTGACCGCCGAGGTTGCTGAACTTAAGAAGCTCATTAAGGGTCTTACTAAAGAAGACAAGAAACGCAAGGGTAGTCAGGAAGATGACGCCGATGATGAAGAGGAAAAGAAGAAGTCTGATAAGGGAGTGCCTGAGAAAATCCTTGTGGATGCTGAAGACCCTGATACCCTGAAATTTGTCATGTATGCAATGAACCACAAGTCTGTGTGGACTGGCTTGGAAGATGGCGAGCAGGATGAAGTTCGGGATCTTTACTTCCAGGTGATGGTCGCTAAAATGGTCGCTGGTGAACTCACTGACGATGAAGGCTAAAACAAACAAAGGTAATAAAGGAGAAAAGTGATATGGCTAACAATGCTCTCATCAGAAAAGCCCTAAGTGTGGCAACCAGCGGCGCGAGTATTAGTGCGTACTTGCCGGATCCATTGGCCCAACAGGTCATTGAGTATATCCGGGACATTAATATTATGCGACGGTTGCTTAACACTTTCACCATGAAAACCCGGACTTGGCGTAAACCCAAGCGAACTTCCGGGTTGGAAGCTTACTTCATCCCCGACGGTGTGACTGCGACGCTTTCGAGTTTTGCAGCTACCACCGTCCTGTGGACAGCACGGAAGTTGATGTCCTATGTTATGGTGGATGAGGAAGCAATCGAAGATAGCCAGCCGGATGTTGTAGCCCAAGTGCTGGAAGACTTTGGTCAAGCCGTTGGCGAAGCCGAGGAAAAGGTACTCTGTACTGGTGATACCGATCATACGGCTACTGCACCTACGCCTGATGCCGCAACGGATGATAACTGGTATGTGCGGGATGCCCGGTTGATGTTTGAGGGTATCTTCCCGACCGCTATTAGTGGTGGTAGCACTGCTGTTGATGCTGGTAGCGCGATATTTGATGAAGATATGATTAACAACGCGATCTATAATCTAGGTAAATATGGGCGTAATAAGGCGAAATTGTTTGGTTTGGCTCCTCCGGATCAGGCTGCTAATATTCGCATGAATTCCCAATTCAAGAATGCCAGCACGAGTGGTCAGGCGCTTGCCAGTTTCATTACTGGTATGGGTTCTGCTGGTGAGAAAAACGCCGTTATTACCATAATTTATGGTGTGCCTATCTATGAAATCCCGCAGGGAACGGCTGGGCAAATGGTGTTGATGCAGAAGGGTGCTTGTGATATTGGTGATCGCCGGAAGATTAAGATGAAGTCTGAAGAAGTGATTGAATCGGATCAGCGGAAATTCGTGGTTAGTGAACGTATTGCGTTCCAGTATAACTTTGAAGATCAGTTGGTTTCGGTTAGTGACCTAGATGCAACTGTGAACTTTGCGTAATAGTTCTGTTCTCCATTGGGGAAAAGCCCGGTTTATATAAGCCGGGCTTTTCTTATATAAGTTATGGCAGCTATGGTTATTGGGGAATATACATTATATACGCCGGAAAATCCAAATCCCACTACTTTGGCTAAGGCTGTGCAGATAGTGAAGGGATTGGATGGGGAAGATATAGTCGCGTTTGATTATTATTTTAAGACTGGGTTGCAGAAGAAATACATCTATAATTTTATCAACCCATATAGTGCGCTGGAAGGTTATTTAAATCCACCATATTTGGCTGTCAATAAACGATTCATACATACATATAGTCACAAGCATGAAATGATATTGGATCTGTTGTTAGAAGGTGGGAAAGTTAAGCAAGTACATGAAGCATTTGGCAGTGTAACTAAGGCAGATTATTGGGATGTAAAGCCAGAAGTCTTATTTACAGTTAATTCTTATTATTGTGAACAATTTTTCCATGGGAAAAGTGTTCTATACAGTAATGGTACTGGTTCTAGTTATGATCTGCACACAAGATATTTCCCACGGGATACACATGTGGCAATTATTATTCTATCTAGTACACCAGAATTGCTGATAAAAGCATTGGAAAGTTTGGTGTGCAATACGTTCCGGGAGAATACCAAGATTTATGTTGGGTGGGGTGGCAGTAATGCTGGTTATAAGCAAGTGGCAAAAGCGCACGGGGATTTGGTTTTTAAGTGGTACTGGCCGTTAAAAGGTGGGGGTAGGTTTAATTATGCCAAGCTACATAATAGTATTGCTCAGAGCATACAGGCAGAGAACCCAGCCGATTACTACATCTTGATGAATGATGATGTAGAAATTATAAACCACAATTTTATTGAAGAAATGCTTTTTGTGTCACATCAGGAAGAGGCCGCAGTAGTGGGGGCAGCATTGTATTTCCCAGAGAAGAACTATGAAAAGAGGACATTCCAACATGGTGGAGTATTTTTAAGCGATAGAATAAAATTGTTTGAACATTTTGCCAGAAAGAAATTGGCAAAAAAGAATTATGTACCCACCAGAGAGGTCAGCGCAGTTACTTTTGCTTTAGTAATGGTGCGTAGCCAAGTCTATCACCAACTGTTATTAGATGAAAAGTTTTATGGTGACTGTAACGATATTGATTTCTGTTTGAGAGCACGGGAAGCAGGGTACAAGATATGGTATAGTTCCAAGGCGGAAGCATATCATGTGGAAGCTGCTACTCGCAAAGATAATCCGGCTATGCAAAACGACCAGAATAGTCGGGTATTCTACAAAAACGAATACGACAGATTGAAGAAAGCATTTACGTTCTTGTGAAAATCGCCGGCAAAATTTGGGGCCAGACAGCAGAACTATTCAAAAACAGTAATGTAGAAATTCATCGTTTAGAAATTAAGACTGGATTTTGCAGTAAGCATAAGCATCTCCATAAATTCAATATGTTCTTTGTGGAGAAGGGGCAGGTGGAAATTAAGGTGTGGAAAAACGATTATAAGCTGGTGGATACAACCATACTTAATACGCACGATATACATGTGGTAGCACCGGGGGAATTCCACCAGTTTAAGGTGTTAAAGGCTGGGGTAATGTTTGAGATTTATTGGGTAGAGCTAACCAATGACATAGAACGTGAATCAATTGGAGGACAGGAATGAGAATTGCAATCATAGGTGGATTAGGATATTTGGGTTTTTCTGTGTTTACAAAGCTCTGTGGAACACACGATGTAAGTGTTATAGATACGAATCTCTATGGGAAGTGGACGGATGATGAAATTAAGAAGGTAATACCGGAAGAGGATTTTCTTAAGGAAGATGTGCGTAAGGTAGATGCTGGGTACTGGAACCAACATTTTGATAAGGTGATAATTTGTAGTGACATAGATGTGGAAGAATTCTATACATCCCGGCATTTGGATGATTATCGTAAACACTATCGTGCAATTATTCAAGCTTTACAGGATTTGGATTGTGACGTTTATTATGTCTATAGTTTGACTGGTGACCAGCAAGAAAAGTTTGTAGACAAGATATTGGACCATGATTCAGATACATTCCATACTATTCAATGCCCGGTCTTATATGGTACAGCTAGGGGGTTTAGAAGTGATACAATTATCAACCAAGCTGTGCTGCATTTCACGGTCAACAAGGAATATACTTTGATAGAAGATCCGTTCAAAGTTGTGGCTTTTGCTAACGTGTGGAATTTTGCTGAAAGTGTGGCAAACTATGTTGTTGAGGATAATGTTCAGCCAACATTAGAAAGTAAACTTCCGCTGATAATGATTTGTAACCTTATCCAGTGGATGTTTGGGGTAGAATACCGTTTGGCAGTGGGGGCAGATATAAGCGAGAGCAACCAAGTGCCGCATCAGGAAATCTATTTTGATGATAAGGATGGCTTGACATTATTCATCAATGAAATTAAGCAAGGTATGGAAAGAGGGTTTGCGGAAGAATTGTTGCAAGAGAAATATGATAATGCTCTTTGTGTACAAGAAATGGTTGCTGGCATGAAATACGGGGATATGCTTAAATGACACAGACAGTCCTTTATTATAACCGTGGCACAAAATGCACAGTGCGGATGCTGGTTAGTATCTTTTCCCTAAGGAAAGTGTGGAACGGCCCTGTTTTGGTGCTGGTGGAGGGGGAGCAGGAAAAGTGGTTTCTGGAAAAGCTAAAAGGGCTAGACTGCCAAGTAAAAAGCATACCACCCACCGGCCAGTACCCCCTATGCACTAAACCCACCTTACACAGATACTGCGATGCAGATCTAACCATGTTTTTGGATGCAGATACATTAGTAATGCAGCCTATAGATGAGTATTTTGATTACATTAAGAAATATGGCTTTGTTACTGGCAATTTCAGCAATTGGAAAACAAGGGGTGGGCAGATATCAAAAAGGATAAAGGCGTGGAAACCAGCAGTACCAAAATTGGTTCAGCCTGCATTGGACTATGGTACAGCTGTGAACACAGGTATAGATGGATGGGTTAAAGGTAATCCAATCCTAGAAAAGTGGGATGAGGTGTGCCAAAAGGGGTATGCTAAAGATTGTACGACTAGAATGGTAGATGAACTTGCTTGCCAGTTAATACTCCCACACTATAAGCATTATCTGGCAGATGTAAGCTGGGGAACAAGCGTAAAATTCTTTAAAGATGGCTTTATAAATTTCAAGGACATAAAGATTATCCATTACCACGGGTACAAACATGTTGGTCAATATGAGTTATGTAGACAATGGAAAGACACCTATTGGGAAATGAGAAAACTGGGTATCTTAACAGAAGATACCTATGGCGACAAATCACTAAGAAAATACTTGAAACAGGAGGGTCCGATGGCCGCTACACTGGTTACAGGAGTTGATAAGAAGTATCTCCCTAAGCTAAAAAAGAATCTCCCCGAATGGCGGGAAATGGATATTATCAAATATCTACCGCTGGTGATTTTTGTGCATGAAGATTGCTGGCACGATGAATATTGGGAAAGCCATAAAAAGCAATGGGATGGCGATATCAGGTTGGTAAAATGGACGTATCCTATAGCTAAGTCCCATAAGGAAGAGATGTTTAGTGCATTCATATTTGGGGTAGCTAAAGAAATCACAACTAGGTACTGGATTAAACTGGATGCCGATGCTACGCCAAAGGGTGAACATCTTAATATCCCTGCGGAAGCGTGGGAATCTACTGTTACAGGCCATTCATGGAACTATACAAAGGTTAAGCATGATACCCAGTATGCCCTTGATGGCATACATTGGTTGAACAGGTTAGACTTGTGGGCTAACAACATTAAGGATTTCAAAGGTACAAAGGCATTGTTTCTTGGTAAGAAAATCAGTGGTGCAAAACACAATCATAAGCGTATTGCTGGATTCTTCCAAGTTGAAAAGAGAAAGTTCACCCAACACCTTGCTAAGATTCTGGAAGAGAATGGTGGTAGA
>Ga0307928_10003368_pt1 | contig 12196 bp, 18 predicted proteins | sample AceLakmetagen232_FD_201815 | JGI IMG/M metagenome (GOLD analysis project Ga0307928, IMG submission 201815) | Saline water microbial communities from Ace Lake, Antarctica - #232 | ecosystem: Environmental > Aquatic > Non-marine Saline and Alkaline > Saline | place: Antarctica: Ace Lake... | reverse complement strand
ATATAACTCACGATGCCGAAGTCGATTGGTGCGACGTTAAAACATTGAAAGAAATAAAAAATCAATTTGGGAAATGAAAACTAAAACCATAATCTTCTTAATTATCCTCGCAATCATAATAGGAACAATCGGTCACCATTACTTAAACCCATTTCTTAATAATCGAATGGATTGGATGGCGTGTGAATTGAAGGGGATTTGTAGATAAGATAGATGTATTCAATAATAGACAAATTTATATAATACCAACTCTAAGATTATTTATGAAAACTGATGCTAAAGTTTTTTTTGCTGTTATGGGAATCCTCTTGGCAGTGTTTATTATTACTTTTTTGGGAAATACTTCTTTTACTGGAAATGTAATTAGTAGCCATAGTCGTTCTAATTGTAAAGATGTGCAAGTTCCTTATGATTACAAGGAAGAATATATTGATACGGTTCCATATTCAGATGAGGTTTGTGAGAGCAAAGAACTGACTTACAATTTACAAGATTTTGTAATAGATTATAATTCTTGTCAAAAAACAGAAGAGAGATGTCTAAAATATATTTTAGGAATTTGTTCCAAAAAGGAAACATATTGTGTAGAGAAAAAAATTCAATGTAAATTAGATATTACTAATTTGGATGATCAAAAAGGGTATTGGGGTGTTCAATTTGAGTTTATGTCAAGAGATGATCATAGTACTACGGTTGGTACTTCTAAGACTGGGGGATCGTTGTATTCACAAGAGACAGAGACATTTTATGGATCAAAAACATTTTATAATGAAGAAGAGGCGAGTAAAGATTATACCTGTAGATATAAAGTAACCTCAGCCCCGACAAAATTAATATGTAGAGACGTAACAAAATATAAAGATATTACAAGAACAAGGACAGTTACAAAATATAGAACAGAAGAAAAATGTGATTAAGGATTAACTTCCCGATTAATATTGATTGGAACGTTTTCGCAATCCTCGACTCATATATTCAATCACAATCAAACTTAAATATAATCATTACATTGAATATTTATGAAAAAAGTTTGTTTTGTTTTTATTTTTCTAATGATTGTTATGATTGGGAGTGTTAGTGCTTTTAACTACGGAAATGGACAAGGAGATAATTTTATTGATTTTAGAATTAGCGACGACCAATTATTAATTTATGTAAATGATACCGATAATCAAGAATCTTTTTATATTGTTTTTTCAAGAAGGGGTAAAAATGCATTTGCTATAGCTCAACATGGTGGAGGAATTGGATATTATAAAGATAATAAAAGATATTCTTGCCTTGGTTCTGGTTATGGCACAGAAAGTATAGATACAACATTCGGAACTGATGAGTTAAGTCTAACTGGAGATATACACTGTTTTTCTGATAGCGACGAATTATATGGCTCTTTAATTATAGATATACATGTTTCTTCTTCTTGTAAAAAAGATTGGTGGAGTTGTGAAGTCATTGGTGGCAACGTATATGTATATTCTCATACTATAAATAATTCTGATATAATTGGTTTAATAGATAATCAAGAAACAAGAATTTCAAACCTAGAAACAGAACAAGAAACTCAAAACAATAAAATCTCCGCTCTTGAATTATGGAAAACCACAATAACAACACAAATCTCAGACATACTCTCCTCAATCACAGGATTGGTAACAAGAGTTGGAACTCTTGAGTCAGCACCAACCTATAACGGAACAACTTCAAACGAAACAGGCGCAGGAACATGGGATAATTTTAAGAGTTATATAACCAGTTCAAAGAGAAAAAAGATGGTCTGTGGGTATGCAGAGGAGAATAGACTGGATACTATATCCGAACTGGGATATAATTGCAACTTGACCTATAAAACTTATTCTTCAGGTCGGGAGAGGGTTAGTTGTCGGTGTAAGAAGATATAACCAACTTCTAAACATTTTTAAAGTTTGAAGTCTAAAGATGTATGTGGTTAAAACATTAAGTAAAAATGCCATTACTATATTAAAATTAGAAATAAGTAGAGATGAGTCAAGGTTAAATATTGAGCAATCTAGATTTTTTGCTTGGATGGTTGCACTCATCGCGCTTTATTTTTTAAATCCCATAACCAGTGTAACGATTTTTTTCCAAACTTTTTTCATTATTATTCTGTTCTTAGTGAATGGCATGACACTCATAGAAATTTTAAAAATGAGGAATTCTATATCTAAACAATATAAAAAATTGATTAATCATTATAGGGCTCAAAGATAATTTAGTGCCTGCACTACTGTAGGTTGGGGTATTAATTCTGTTCCTAAATGAACACTTTTATTCCGTTCTCGTATTCCGCATTAAACGAAAGTGTTCAAATGGAGAACTCTTATAAGCCCTGATTTTCTTATATTTGTATGAATACAAAAATAGACGTTCACGAGAACAACAACTACAAAATTAAACTTAATGCTGTATCATTATGGAAAGTTCCCGAATCCACAAAGAAGGAAATAAAAACATTTATTGAGAAAGCACAACTCGGGCAAGTTAAGGAAGGAAAGAAGATATCTGAAAAAACCCTAAGCAAATACTTATCAGTATTAAGGCACGTTTTAGAGGTTGTTAATAAACCAACATCCAGCCTTACGAAAGGAGATATGGAGAAGATTGATAAACACCTAACAAATAAAAAACTAAAGAGTGCGGGTGATTTCAAACTAATTCTTCAAACTTTCTTAAAATGGAAATTAGGCGAGAGTAAACAAAGAAAAATATCGAGCTGGTTTGATGTTAAGAGAAAAATGAAAACACCTGATTATCTAACCGAATCAGAAATATTAAAATTGTTTAAGAGTTGTAAGAGTGCGTCTGAAAGATATTTGATTGCGGTTCTTTTTGATACTGGGGCAAGAGCAGAAGAATTTCTAAATATCCGATTTGAAGATATTCAAATGCCTGAGAAAAATATCAACTATGTAAAAATAACCCTCAAAGAAGAATACTCAAAAACAGCAGGGCGAAACATTTCACTCTATTGGAAGCATAGTTTAGAAGCTGTTCGTGACTATTTGAAAGAAAGAGAACAGGATAATATAAAACAAAACGAACAAGTTTTTAATAAGAACTACGACGCTATCAGAATGTTTTTGTTTAGGTTAGGAAAGAAAGTATTAAACAAAGAAATTTATCCTCATTTATTTAGACACACTTCCGCTACCTACTACGCCACAAAACTAAACCGACAAGAACTTTGTTATAGATATGGTTGGAAATTTTCAAGTAATATGCCTGACGTTTATATTTCTCGGGCTGGAATGGAAAGCAAAGAATTGGATGAGAAATTCAAATCAACAGAACTCGAAGATCTTAATAATAAATTTGAAAAAGATAAACTCGATAAAGATATAACAATCAAAGACCTCCAACAACAAATAAATATTATCGTCAGTAGCCCTCATTATTTTGATGAGAATTTAAGAGAAGCAGGTTTGCCTGTTCCACCTTCACCGAAGGAGTTTGAAGAATTAGTTAAACAACATAGGAGAAAGAATGGATGAACTATTTTGTGAAGAATGCGGATCCAAACAAATGAGGATAACTTCTAAACATAAATTTTGTATTCAATGTGGGCATAAAGACCCCTTCCAATCATACCACCTTCACCAATAAGTCTTCTTAGGTTTGCTTAGAATAAGCGTTTTATCGTCGGTAACCCTCTGATTTGGGGCGGAGGAAAACAAGAACCTCCGCCCCCAGTAAAGTATAAGTGTAACATTTACTAATCCGTATAAGGTGGTTTGCCTTTAATTTTTTTATTGATTGGGATAAACTTTTCTGCAATCTTCGTGAGTTCCTTAATATTGGTTGAGAAAGAAGAAAGTTGAATTGATTTCGCTCCGTCTACCCAAATTAAACTTTCCATCGGAATTTCTTGTTGATAGAAGTTTTGGATTGGTGGTTGTTTTGTTTTTGGTTTCATTTTAGTTAAATATCACATATTTAGTTTTAGGGTGGGTATACTCACTCATAGATATTCTCCGTTTGTGATTTTTTACCATAAAGTATCTTATTGAAATAACCTCATATCAGGGAAAAACGACTTGGGTAATTCTTGCCAAATCTCTATCATCCTCTTTTTATCTTTAAAGGAGAAGTTGTCATTTGTGGCATAACTATCCATTAAGACGGGGACAGAGTTCCCGACATGAGCAGCTATCTTAGCAGGAGAAACCCCAAGACTAAACATCCAAGTAACAAATGTTTTTCTAAGATTATGACTTGAGAATTGTTCTGGGCTTCTAATAAGTTCATGTTTTGTTTCTTGTATTGAAAATATATTAGCCTTTTCACAAGCCTTCTTTAATTGAATGTTCATTGCATTGGTAGATAATATCCTACACTTCTTTATATCACGTTTTAATTTTTTAATATAATCTTTACTTAATGGAAGAATTCTTGGCTTAGATCTTTTCTCACCTAGCTTTGCTCTTACCTTAGTTCGCTTGAGTATCATATTACTTCTATCTTCTGCCTCATCGAAAATTGGGTCTTCCATAAACCATCTTAGCTCTGCAATCCTCGCGCCTGTTTGTAGCTGTGCCATAGCTGAAAACTTTCCGTTCCTATTAAGATATTTATACATCGCATCAAACTCATTAGGATAAAAGTAACGTTTAGAATCTTCTTTGATTTTATTCCCCATTTTTAATTGTCTCCTTCGCCCAGCACTCATCGCAATAACTTACCGCACCATAGCAACAGTTGGCTGGGTTCTTATCACAAATATCACATCTATAATTGTTTAGTTCTTTCTTTTTTGGGTTGAATCTGTGTTTATTTTTCATTTTTATTCTTCCGACATCCCTAAGTTAGATTAATAGGGCGTTGATTGTGGTTTATAACTCATATATGGCAATTCTCTTAGAGATTTCCCTTCTTTTCATTAATTTTAGATATTATTTGACTTACTCGGCTTTGTGTTAGTTCCATCTCATCTCCAACTTCTTTTTGGCCTCTGCCTTTAAGTGTAACTTCATTATGGATTATAACTTCTTGAGGAGTGAGGATGTTTATATTGGTGGGTGTCATCTTTTGGATGAGTTTATCCTCCCTCCTCCTCTTGTCCTCTGATTTAGCTTTTGCTCTGGTTATAACGTTTTTAATAAACGCATCTTTCATAGCCTCATACTTATCCCATTCTTTTTTATTCGATTGTCGAGTATACATCTTCCGAACGGTTTTATTATCTCGGTGGAAATTCTTATGGTATGTTTTGCCTGTGAATGGAGAAGTTTGTAATCGTTGGAATTTAGACACAACTATTTTTGCCTCCTTATAAACTTTCAAACACTCGACGTAAACATTTCCCAACGCCCTCATGTGGCTGTCGATGCTCGGCCAAAGCGGGGCGTTTGCGTAAATTATTATTTGCTTCTTACGGCAAATATCTAATATTTTATTCATGTCCACATTTTCTCCAGACATCGCCCGCCTCGACGGAAACAAAACGTTTAATTCTTCTATTGTAATCTGGTTTAATTCTTCGGGGTTGGCATTATCTACGGCAACACAAAAATCTACAAAACTATCAACAATATCCTCTCTCTTCACATTGTTCTTCCCTAAGATTTTCATAGAAACTAATTCCATCATTCTACAATCTGTGGACGTCTTCCCGCTTCCTGGCAACCCAGAAGTAAATATCAAACTATAAAGTCCTTGCTTTTTTCTATGAACAATATAGTCTACGAGGATATCTGCCTCTGGATGTTTTAATAAATCTTTTGTTGTCATTGCCCTCCTTGTTAATGGTGCCGCTAAACATGTAAGGAAGGGGTTGAAACTAAGAACGCCTACAACAGCGAATAATAAAATAATGAATATCTTTCTTTTCATTTTACCATGAAGATTTGCCTTCAAAATAATCCAAGCTGTGGATTAATTTATTTAATTCCTCAAAAAGCTCATCGGCGTAAGTTAAAATCTCGTCCCAATAAGCGTCAATTTTTCCATCCCATGCTGGGGAATATACATAATCTACACTTTTGGGTTTTTTACCAAGACACATAATATTATGTCCCTTGTGTGGCATATAGACTTTACCAGAATAAACCCAAAATGCTTTTTCTTCTCCATCAACAGCACCCCATTCTCTACCTATTGTTTCATGCCAAGCATACTTATCAAAAGCTTTTTTCTTAGCCGTTTCATATTGTTCTTTCATCTCTGGGAAATCCTTTTCTATTTCTGGGGCGAGTAAATTCTTTAGAGCATCGACGGACGCAATAAATTCCTTCCGACTATCTGGGACGATTTGAGGCTTTGAGTTCCCATCTTTATCTAAAAAAAATGAGGTATACCCAGGTCTCATATCTCGACTTCTTAGATCAAGGCATTTTGAAATTTGAGCCTGAGCTAATACTGGCTTACTAAATTCAGACTTCCGACTATACTCCGAATCTTCTATCTCTTCTCCTTGTGGTAATGATTCTGGCATTATTTGTTTTTTCGGTTTCATTTCTTCATTGTTTTCAAAAATTTAGTTACGCAATCATCACACAAATCAATAATCTTTCTATTGAGAGTTATTGTTTGATATTTGATTTCATCTTGTTTTTTGAAAAGACTTTTTATTTGTGGTAATTCTTTTCCACACATATCACATTTTAACATTTTATTTTTTCTCCGTTTAATTTAGATATTTTAACACCCAGCCTAAGCGACTGGATACCCCCAATTTTTTCGCCATTATCGGCTGGGTGAAATTCGATTAGGTTATTTATCTTGGTATACCGATTTTTTTTCTCACGACACACTAAACACGCCAACCTAATACCTCGCCTTTTCGAAATATTGTAAACGCCATGCTCGGTTTTCCTTTTACATCGATTACATTTTGCTAGGTAGGTTTTTGTTTTCATTTTTATTTCCTGCGTTTCAAGTCCGCCGACTGTTGAATATAATACCGCCCCAAAAATAAAGTGGGCGGTGAATTGTTAATTTCCTGCGTTTTCTAATTGTCCTTCTTCCCAACGTTCTTGTTCTGCTTTTGGGTCTCCCTTCTCATCTGGGTCTCCATTATCAAACTCTTCTTTTCCTTCTTTACAAAGCTCTTCATATTTTGATTCTTTAATTTTAGCTTTCTTCTTACTCCATGTATTTATGAAGAAAATTCCACATCCAATTAAAACTACTCTTGATAACCAAAAGAATAAAGCAATATCTTCACCAAATATTAATGCTAATCTATCGGCAAATATAAACACTCCAAAAGAGATTATCATTAAAACAATAACAATCTTACTATTTTCTACTTTCATTTTGTACCTCCGTTTTGTTTATTAGTTTAGCAAACTTATTTAACCCACCACCATACTTACATTTTTCACAATAATATAAACCATGAGAATCTTTAAACTTAAATTCATTATTACAAGTTGGACAGTCCATAAAATTATATCTCTTAGCAAATTGAATTATTGAAATTGAATTAGCCCAACCTTTAACTTCTTCGAGTTTGGATTTATATAAAGAACATCCTTCACATTGGAATGGGATATTATTTTTGAATTGATATTTTATTAACTCTCCACAACTAAACGGATATTTTTTCTTAGGATGTTTCTCTATTGAATTTAACCAAGTATCCAACTCCCCCCTCCTCCCTTCTTGTACCATTACATATTGTTGTTTTAGTTTTTCTTTATCCGGCCTATTGAAAATATAAAGAGATAAGTTTCTGCTAATTATAGAATGACGTTCTCCGACAGGAAGTTTATGGGCCATACAATAATTCATAAATACACATGATCCCTTTGGTATTTCTGCTATTGTTGTACCATCAAATTCTGGGAGCTTTGTAGAATGTATTTGATCCCTAAACTTTTTATCAGGTTCACCACTTGGGTCATTCACAATATAAGCATCACAGATATTTTCTGGGTGACTTATGTTTGTAGTGCCTGGCACTCGTGCTATCCTTGAAGGATTGTAAACCTTGGTATCAAAATCTATTCCTGGCTCTTCATATAATTTCTTAGAACATGAAGCAAATATTTTTATTTTCTCTCTATTCTCAGGAGTGTTTTCTATCGGAGCAGGATGATGTAAAATCCAATACCCGCCACCAGAAAAATAAACCAATGGCTCTTCTAATCCATTATCCACACAATCTTGTTTATATTTTTCACACACTCTTTTAGCAACCTTCATATCTGAATTACTACTATGACAATCTACATCATGCCCAATGTTATTAATAAATGAGACATCATCATCTTCCGTACCCCCAGCACTTCTTTCATTAATCCCTGCATATATATTATATTTTTTATTATATTTTTTACAAGCATTAACAAATTCATCTTCTGAATGGCAGAAAATTGAGCTAACTTTTTTAGTCCCTGGGATTATTGCTCTTATCTCTGTTTCTTTCTTATGCCTTAAAAATCTATAATATCTTTTTATATCAATAATGTTCATTTTAAATCCTCCTTTGGAGATAAATCAGTATCCCAAGCCTTCACCATTCTAATAAGAATTCTCTCGGCTAAATCATAATCCTCTTGCTTCGGTGTAAATGTTGGGTCATAATCTTTAAACAAACATCGATGCTTCACTAACCCATCAACTAATAAATAAATATGATGTTCTGACCTAGGTTTCCATACTCCCTTCATTGGTTCACGAGCCAGCGCTGTAGTAGTGTTTGACAACTTCAAAACCTCTAAATCATCTATCTCACACGTAAAAGCATTACAAGAATCAAAGATTGTAAGGAAGTCATTCCTATTTAATTTATCCCCCCCTAGACTAAGACAAGACTCATCCCCCTTAGAATAGATTAAAGAAAGTGTTTTTTTTCTTAATAATAAAGTACTCTCTATCGCTATTGGTGTGTGTTTTTCTTTTTCTTTCATTTTTTTTGCTCCTTACTTTGTCTTGGGTTAGTCTTAGGGGAAGGGCGTAAAATACCATTTTCACCTAAAACAAGCGCCTGTTCTGCCTCATCTTGCACCCACCAGAGAATTCTACCCATGGCTGTCGCATCAATTAATCCAACATGGGAGTGGACAGTCGGCTTATCTGAACACGGATTACTAACAAAAAGAAACTTAGCATTTGCTTTAATAGTCACATGATTGGCATTACCTGATCCCCCAATCCTAGTTTTATGTTCTAAAATATCATTAAAATCTCCAAGAATATTTCTGTTTGTTCCTTCGTGTTTCTGTGCTTCTGCTTCAATCATTTTCCCAAGCTCATCAATAAAAGCCATTCTGTTTGCTGTACATAAATAACCTATGTCTGCTATCATAGATTTATATGATGGGATTAATCCTTTTAGCCTGTAAATTGTAGCTGCGGCAATATTAGACACTTTATTTATTCTCCAATCTAAAGGTTCAATAATTCCCATAGTTTTCCGAGAACCTTGTGGCCCCAATACCATTAAGGAAAATGGCCAGTTATCTCTCAATCCTTGAAGTATAAATGCCGATCTAAGCATTTCAAATTCTGGGGAGAAATTATTAATAGTTCCGAGTGGATGTTTAGCTAAGAAGAAGAGCCAATCAAATTCAGTTATTTCTTTTTCTTTTGTAAGCTTTACAAGTGCTTTTTTGCTTATTGTTTTTACGTCTGGCACAGCATCTTTACAAAAGAAAATCCTAGAGAGTTGTGGGATTTTCATTGTTTTACTAATCTCATTAAAATCATCAAGTTCCATAGACATTCCAGTTATAGTGCAACTTTGTTCTGGGAGCTTCTTCTGTGAGAAAATAAAATATCTTTTATCGTTGGGTGTCTTAATTACATATTTATAAAAATCAGAAGCAAATGTATCTTCTTGGGACCCATTATATCTCTTGTCAAATAATTCCCCAACCATATAGAAAGATTGTATTGTAACTTCTCCTAAAAGATTAACGAGTGGGAATTTTGGGTCGTTCTGTTTCGGTTTCATTTTTTTAATCACTAATCTCACTAACGGCATCCTAGTTTTACAATCATCAATAAGTTGAGGCTTCCCAATAATTTTATCTTTGGAGTGTGCAATAAAACACCACTTAGGTGGTTCTCCAGCATATTCTTTTCCATCCCCCCATAGTTTTTTCATGTGTCCTTTTATTTTATCCCATGAATCATAAAATTCATCCTCCGTCCAATTAATCTTATTTTCTTTTAATCCTTCCAATTCTTGTCTTAGTTTTTCCTCGGCCAATAATTCTTTCATTACTTCGTTCTCTGTAGGAATGTTTTGAGGCGCCGGCGCCTGCTGTGCTTCTTCTTTAATCAATTTTCTTTCAGCTTCTTCTTTTATTTGTTTTTCAAAAAGTCTTAATTGTTCTCTTAGAATTGTAATTTTTTTATCAGATTTCTTAACTATTTTTAATAGAACATCATTCTGCTCTAGTGGTTCCATGCCAACTATCTTCATTAATTTTTTCTTAATTTGTTCTGATGTTAAAAGTTTTATTTTCTTTATAGCCTTCTTCTTTATTATTTTCTTAGCAACAGTCACTAACTTTTTACTTTTCTTCTTCGGCATCTTTTTTCCTCCCAAAACATATCAAGCACTCGGCATGATTAGATTTAATTTTTAAAAAATATCTTTTACACTTAACGCATCTTTTGTATTTTGAATAATCTACTTTCGCCGGTAATTCTGATAATTTCTTAACAGTAAACATTCTATTTGTAGGAATACCAAAAGCATTCCCGCAAGGAGCACACCAATTAATAAATCCCCCCCGAATACCATTTTGGGATGCCCATGAATGACACGTTACAATCTCTTTTTTTTCTTTGGTTTTATCCCAACAACCATAGCACTTTCCAAAGAATGATGGTTTCATTCTTTCACCTCCGAATTTACAATCTCGCCATATCGACCATACTCATCTTCCCAAATCTTAACCGATATTCCCATTGGAAATGCTACGATTTTACTTTCCATCTTTCTTCTCCTTTGGAATAGTAAGAACTTTCTTTTGCGTTCCATTATCCAATAATACAAATTTTTCGTGAATGATACCAACAAAAACTAAATCTCTCATAATTTGTTTTACACAAGTATAAGCCATCCCTAATCCCTTCGCAATCTGATAACGATTAGTAGGTTCGTTTAATTCAACATATCTAAATACCGCCATTCTATTCAGTTCTGCTTGTGAAAAGCTGTGGTCGCTGTTCTCTTGTGCTTCTAACGGAGAATCTGTGGGGGTAGTAAGTGGTAATTCTTTAAAAAAATCCTGACCTACCACTTCGTTAGAAAGTTGCTTAGAAACGTCTACATCACCAATTTCTCCCATAGAATAAAACTTAAACAAAGCCCTCCGAAACATTTTTAAATAATGTGTGTGTTTGGTTATTATGAAAAGGTCGAGGTGTTCTAAATATATACATTGTCTAAGACTAAAAACTCAAGAGGTTGGTGGTTAAAAGACATCGAGGTTTGAGTGTTACTAGCACTCAAGCCTCATCTTTCATTTGAGTTATATCCCCCATTGATTTTATTTTTGTTAATATCCTTTGATATTCCTTTGGATCTTGTTCGCCAAATAAATCCATAGCCTTTATTAAAAATTCCTCAGCAACTTCTGAAATCATCATCTTATGTTTCTCTGCGAGTTCTCTTATGAAAAGATCTATATCTTTGTCAACCATGATATTCATCCTCTGTTTCATTTCTTTTTTTAAATTTATCTTTACCATTTGCTTTACATTTATTAGTAATCAATACTTATAAACCTTTCGCCTGTATAGAACAATATCAAAACCCATATAAATCTCATCCCCTTACTTAAACCATGAATCAAATCCAAGATCACGCCAACGGCAAGAATATAACTCACGATGCCGAAGTCGATTGGTGCGACGTTAAAACATTGAAAGAAATAAAAAATCAATTTGGGAAATGAAAACTAAAACCATAATCTTCTTAATTATCCTCGCTTGTATTGTAGGTTGGATTGGGAATTATTATATCGGTGATGCTGTGCCGAGTTGGGATTGGTGGTCTGCTGGGTTGAGGGAGGCTGGGAGATAATAAGATGAATACTTTTGCAGGAGAAGAAAAACAATGTTATGAAAATTTAAAAAAATCAATAGACGAACTCATAAAAGCAATTAATGAAAATGCTAAGTTATCAAATAATCTTCAATGGTGGATTATTATTTTAACTGGGGTAATGGCTCTTGGTATAATTGCAGGATTATTTTTGTAGATAAGTAAACCTTAAAA
>Ga0307928_10003367_pt1 | contig 12198 bp, 18 predicted proteins | sample AceLakmetagen232_FD_201815 | JGI IMG/M metagenome (GOLD analysis project Ga0307928, IMG submission 201815) | Saline water microbial communities from Ace Lake, Antarctica - #232 | ecosystem: Environmental > Aquatic > Non-marine Saline and Alkaline > Saline | place: Antarctica: Ace Lake... | reverse complement strand
TGTATCTTGGTCATCTACATATCCTTTTATACTAGAATTAGCACTAATTACCTTATCATCTATTGTTTCATTTAACTTTGTTTCATTAAAATCCAAATTATCTCCTGTTTGAGTAAACCATCCACTTACCCATCCAGAAACTCCATTCCACCAAGTTGATGAATTTACATTTAAATTTCCCTCATCTGTCTGAGTGATAAAAGTATTATCCGAATAATCTTTCATGGAAGTGTTTGCACTCTCAATTGCTGTGTTCATTTCAGTCGTGTTTGAATAATCTGCTATTAAAAAATTACTTGCATTATAGTATGCAAAATCTTCTATCTGAGTTTTAGTGTAATAGTCAGTTATAACAAAATCACTCGCATTGTAATAATTGTATCCAGCCAAAGTTACTACACTAACATAATCTGTTATCACAAAGTCAGAACTATTATAGTAATTGAATGCTAAAACTTCTGTGCTTGTGAAATAATCAGATATGCTAAAGTCGCTTGCATTATAGTATGCAAAATTCTCAATTTGAGTTTTAGTAAAATAATCGGTTATAATAAAATCAGAACTATTGTAATAACCAAATGCTATAATTTCTGCAGTTGTAGAATAACTACTTTGATTTGAGGTCCAAAGTGGTTCTGTGATTGGACTATAAATATCATCACCTCGAGATTCATTCCAAGATTGATTGTCATATAAATTAGTAGAACCTTCAGTTAGATCATCTGTATCTTTCACACTAAACAAACTATCGAACTGAGAACTAAACCAAGAAAGAACTATACTTAATGTTCCTCCATTATTTTCTAATTGAGTTGAGTTAATTGTATTCATATCATCCCAATATTCAGAGGAGTTAGATGTACTAATAATTCCTGTTAATTCACTTCCATTTCCTTTAAAATATTTAGCACTTACATTCCCATCAAAGGTTGCATTTACTCCATCAATACCAAGTACATTTTTTATATTATAAACATCTCTAAGATTTATATCTCCCTGAGGTGTAAAGTCACTAGCACCAACTAAACAAAGAGATAAAACAATTATCAAACTTAATAAGATTAATTTATTATATTTCATTTTAACATCAACACTCCAACTATACTACCAATAGCAGTAATTACAATTCCCATAACCCATCCAAAGAATTTTATTCCACCTTTCCATTGATTCCATTCATCAACTAAACCAATCCTTCCATTTCCTACAAGAATTTTATGAATATCATCTATCTTACTTGATTGATTTTTATTTGATTCCTCTACCTTAGAAAGTCTTTCAACAATTTTTACATAACCAGTATTTACCATCATATTAATTCGTAAGAGGTACCCCAAATTGCTCCACCATCTGTACTTATTTTTAGTTCATGGATAAGAACTAAATATTTATTGTAAAAGAATTCGTAAGATTGTCTTGGATTGGTTTTAATACTAACATTTCCAAATTTAACATTAGTACTTTTCTTACCATCTCTTTTCATAAAACTATAAGCACCTGCAAGATACTCACAAGCTAGTTTAACTAATGGATTTGGTGTATCCATATCATAAGGAGAATAAGAATAAGTTACATAAATATCAACATTATCTGGTGCAGTAGTTACAGTCCATTTACTTTCATCATGTGTAATTGTTAAAGGATTTGATTCTATCTCAACACTATCCGAATCTACAGTAAAAAGTGTTAAATCAGAAGTAGTAATAGAATCATCAAAATTAGTATCACTTAAATAATTTCCTTTCCAATTTCTAGTATAAAAAGTAGTATTAGAATTATCAATATCATTTTCTCTAGTTGAATCTACATATTCAACTTTTTCTCGAATTACTTGGATACTTAATTCAAGAGTTACTTCTTTCTGAGATTTAGAAATAAGATCATCTAAATCATCATCACCTACATCATTAGTAGAAAGTCCAGATAGTAATCTAACATCATCTGAAGTTGTCCACACCATCTTTGATTATCTCCGTTACCATAATTTTCATAAACTATAGTTACTTAAAAAGAATTATATATTAAACTTAAAGTAAATTCTTTCTAAGTTTCTTAACAACATCATTTCTTAATGGGATATTAATCCCAGAAACGAGTGCATCAACTAATGTCTTGAAATCTTTATAAATAGATTTAATATCTTCAACGGTTTCTTTTCCTATACCTTTGATTTCAACTAAACTATCTAATGTTCTTTCAGTAGTAACTATCTTAATCTCTTTCTCTACCAGTGGCTCTGGAACTATTTTCTTAATGACCTTCTGCCCACTAAGACCTTGTTTATAATCCCAATAAGCTTTTAATGCTTCTTGGGCCTTATCTTTATTCCCTTCTCTAACAAGGCGAATATAGTTCTCTATGAGCCTTACATGCTCACTCATTTTATCACCTACCTAAATGAATCATCAATTGCCATGACATCTACAGTGATTGTATCACTAGTTAAGTTACATCCATCAATATTGACGATACAACTAGCATTTGTCTTGGTTGTAATGAAAGTATATCCTGTAGTAATTGCTTCTGCTATAGTCGCAACTACTGTTGGCGTATTCTTCATCGGTTTAGGAAACGTTACAGTGGCAGTTCCATCTCCAGTGCCGTCTGTTGAAATATCAACAGAGCTAGCATAAAGATTTTGTGCATGTACACTTCCAGCGTGAAAACCTGCTCTTCCCATTTTTGTTTTGTTTTTTGTTTATTTAGTTAATTTAATTTGATAGGTAGGACACTTTAGACTTTTGTCTAAACGTGATTTACACCTGTCCTCCCTGTTTTGTTTCCATGTAAATAAAAGGAAACTAATAATCTATATTTTTATTCGTCAGCTACATCGAGCCAGACAATCGCATCATTATGAACAACACTACCATCGTAGTCTGCTGTTAATGTAATACCCTTCTGATCTCTCCATGGTAATTCCCATGATTTAAAGGTTGGCTTTTGACCCCACACAAACGTGTAAGCAGCTTTACCTTTCATAAGAATACACCTAGTCATTGCAACACCTACAGTGCTTCCATCTGGACCTGTTCCAGAAGCGACACTTTCAACATTGTTTGAAACGATTATTCTAGTACCTAGATAACTTCCAATTTCTCCTGAGCTTATAACAACTCTATCTCCATATTCTGAAGCATTTGTAAATTGTGAACTATCTCTAAGTGCTTGTTTCTGTCTTTGACCTATAACCATAACGAAAGGATCTCTTACATCATTTCTCCAAGGATTTTTTGTCCCTGTTGAAAGAGTAAATGTAGATCCACTCCAGTAGTATGACTTATTACCATTCAATAAAACTTCCGCTTTATTAAACAATTCAGTAGTCAAAACATCTCCAGTACCTAGTGTAGTATCAGTATAGGCGTCACCACCATATAACTGAATAGCACCTGCAGTACCTGCAATAGTTTCTGTTGCATCACCAAGAGCTGTAGCAACTGCTACATCTATCTTATCCGCTAGTGCGAAAGATAATTCTTCTCTCTTATCTGCGACTAATTCTCGAATATTTCGTCTATTAGCTAAATTTGTAATCCTTGCAGAAATATACTTTCTGTCAGGCGTAATTACAACACCATCAATATGGTTTGTACCATAATTAGTGATGTCACTAGTTGTTACTTCTGAAGTATCAAAACTAACATCAGCACCCTTAGGATAATAATTTCTATAATTAACTACATATTGAGCATTACCTTCTGGTAAAACCTTAACATCTACCGAATCTAGGAAATACATTGTTTCCTTAGCAGCGTCACTTAACTCTCCTTGCCATTTAACCCCTTGATTTCTGAAAGCAGATAGAGCAGTTCCTTTTGAAGTATCATTTGTTACTTCGTTTGCAAAATTTATATATTTAAATTCCATTTAACATCCAAGTTCTTTTACCAATCGGTCAGTTGTAGATTCATAACTATTGATATTATCTAAACCAAATTCTGCAGTTGTTTTAGGAGATGCTTCTTTAAGAACCTTAGCGGCTTCTTTAAGAGCTGTAGCAGCTTCAGTCAATTCAGAAACTTTCTCATCTTTGGATTCCTCCTTAGACTCAATTTCTTCTTTTTCCTCTACCTTCTCTTCAGGTTCTTCCTTAGATTCTTCCTCAGATTTATCATCTTCAGTTTCCTCTTTAGAGTCTTCCTTATCTTCTTCTTCGAGTTCAGCAACTCGAGCAGAAATAGATTCTACTTTTTCCTTAAGTGCAGATAATTCGGCATTTTTTGGTTCCTCTTTAGATTCTACTTCAGATTTCTCTTCAGTTTCCTCTTTAGATTCATCAGCCTTATCAACTTTTTCTTCTTCTTTTCCCATTGTATTTTTAGAACTTAACCTCCTTTCATTACTAATCAAATTTGATAATTCTTCTTTCTTAATTTCTTGATTTTTATGTGCATCTATTTCCTTACCTTCACTTGTTTTAGTAGTAACTTCATTTTCTAATTCAACAGTCTGTATTGCATCATTACAAATAACTTCTGTATGTAAAATTCCATCAGGAGATTCTTTTTTATTAAAATTAATCATTGCAGGTTTACATGCAGGATCATAGACTACAGAAAAATTCTCATAAAACATATCAACAGGAGTATTAGGTTCTTGTTCCATATATCCAAACCTTGCAGAAATTCCAAGTGGTGCTTTACCATACTTAAGTTTTACACCAAGGTCTCTATCCCAAATTTCTAAATCTCCATAAAGACTTCCACTAACTAATTTTGGGTTAAGAACATTACCAACCCATTTCTCTGCTTCTTTAGCATGTGAATAAATAAGTGAAGAATTTTTACTATTCCATTTAGTATTCTGTAAACTCATTTCAATAGAATTAGATCTTACATCTAATCCATTCCAATTTCCAGGACTCAAAAGTAATTGATTCTTAAATACGAATGGTAATTCTAAACTTCTAACCATAACATTTATAAATACTTATTACTTATAAATATTTATATACTGTAACTACTATAGGGGAATAAGTAAAAACCCTATTCTTGGCCTGTAATTATAGTTGAAACTGTTGAATTGGATTGAGATGCTGTAATGGTTCTCATTTTAGGCATGCATTTATTTACATTTTTCTCTGTTGTTGTATTTGTTGCAGTATATACTGTACTATCTATATCTGCCCAATTAGTTCCATTAGCACTACCTTGTATCTTAACCGTAACTGCACCAGTATTACCTGATACTGTTGTAAAAACAGTTTTCTCTTTAAGTCTTGAAGTATTAATTGTAAGACCATCTGTATCACTTGTTATTCCATCAAGATTCTTTTTATTAAAAAAATATGTCATTATTGTTCCTCCTTTTCATCAAGTTCTTTATCTGGAAATGGTTTATCTGGTATTTTCTTAGGTTTCCGTTTACTAGATTCTGAATGTTTCTTAAAAGCAGATTCATCTGGTTCAATCTCTTCAGCAGATAAAACATACTTTCTTGCTTCTTTAGGGGCTAAGATTCCACTTTCTACTGCTGATATAAGTCTATTAATCTTATCATTTTTTTCTTCAGCAACTATATTTCCAAAAGTCAATTTAGCCTTAGAACCATAACCATTTACCTCATCAAGAACATCTAAAATTAACTTATTATATTGACTTGCAAGATGATCTGCAATACTCTCAAGACTTAAATCTAACATCCTTTGTTGAACTCCTAAAGTAGACCTATTAATTGCTTCTCCAGTTCCAACAGAGAATCCTAATGCCATTCCAGAAGCTGCAGATTGATTTGTCCTTAAATATCTTAAGACTTCACCAATCTGTTCAGAATGTTTTACCTCAAGAGACTTAATTTCTGTAGGATTTTCAAAAACCATATACCTGGAAGATTGTAAATGTTGAAGAGTATCTAATGTGGCTTCCATTTGTTTTTTACTTGCATGTCTAGTTTCACTTCCTACATAACCAATTACAGGATATGCTGCAGTATTATGAATAGAATTAGTAGCAGCAGTTTCAATTTTTTTCTTACGTTTAATATCTAAATATGCAGGTTCAACAATACCAATAGACTCAAATCTATTTCCATAACTAAACATCTTAAAGTGAGCAATTCTTTTTGCAGCTAAATATATAAATTCTGTATCTACCTTTACATTTAAAGGAACATAATCTCCACTATCAAACTTAGTATTATATCCAATATACATCACATATCCAATAGGATTTTGTTCTGAATCTGTAACAATCTGATTATCTTCATTTCTTGCATAGTCCATTAACTTTGCATCAATCATCTTAAGATCTACAATCTCAGTATCACTTACATTATAAATTCTCTCAACATAAGCATGTCCATAAAGACAAGCATCATGGGTAATAGAATCTACTAATTGTTTATTATCCATCTTTAAACCTATAGTACCAATATTCTCAAAGAAGTCATTATATTTAGATTGAGCTTGTTTCTTATCTGCAGTAATCTCAAAACCTGCTTGCATTATAAGTTGTTTAATTTTATTAACTGTATTAAATGTTTGTGGATCTTGAAGATATGTATTTTCTAAATATTTTCTATCTATTCTTTTAAACTTAGTTTCATCTTCTACAGAAGCTGCAGTTCTAGGTTTACCTTTTTCTTTAGATGCTACAAAGTTAGCATATTTCCCTGTGAAGTTACTCATATATCCCATTATCTATAAACCTTAAATGGTTGGAAAGAAATAATTATATCTACAATTAAGTCTTTAATTTTATTTGTAAATACCCAATAAGCACATCCAAATCCAAGTATTTTTATAATGCTCAAATTAAATCCAAATAATGTTGCTCCAAGATTAATTAAAACACCCATTAAAATAATATCATAAACCATTTCCATAGTTGAGCTACAATCATCTGTCTTTCTAAATTTTTTAAAATTCTTATTATATGTATTAAGTTTAGCAGTAATTCTCTTATAAAGACTAAGTTTATTAGGTTTTTTAGGTATTTTTTCAATAATCTTATTTATCATACTAAACTAATACTATTACTACTTATAAAGAATTATATATTAAACTTAAGCATAAAGTGGAGATAAATCCATAGATTCATGTTGTGCCCCTTCATTAATAGCCATTGCAATAGAGATAGCTACATCATCATGTGCAGCATGAGACTCAATTAATTCAGAACCAGTCTTCTCAGACCTAGACCTTCTAAAGCCTGTTAATTGATCTTTTAATAGTTCTCCATATTTTTGGGCTTCCTCATCTTCTGCAGACCTAGGAATTACTAATGCTTTTCCTTGAAGAACATTTGAAAGTGTTACAAGTAATTTTTTTCTAGCTGCTGAATGAAAATTTTGTGGAACTACTGTAACACCTGCAGCTCTTAAATCATTTATAACCATTGTACCCATATTAGATTCATCAGCTACAATTATTGTTCCTAAATCTGTTTGGTAATGTTCCCATAATTCTTTAAGTCTCTGAACTTTTGCAGGTCTTTGCCAACCCTTATGTATTTCCATACTACAAATAACATATTGTTCATTTATCTTTTTTACTACTACAAAGGCATCAAAATCTGCCTTAGGACCATCACTAATAGCAAAATCTGCACCTATAAAATATTGAGCTTCTTTATCTACTTCTGTTGTAAATCCTATAGAATAATCATAGGCATCTAAAATATTTTGAATAGGAAAGATTGCATCTTCAGATTCACCAATTACTTCACACATATAATTTTTCATCCATTTCCATCTTCCCATTTCTTCCCATTTATCTACAATCATTTGAGTAGGGAATCTTTCTGGCCAAATAGATATACCTTTATCAAAATCTGCTTTATGTTCACCTTTAATTGGTCTTCCACCCATATCAATTAAAGAAACAGTCTTTTCAAATACATATCCTTTAGGTTTCATTTCTTTTAACTTACCAATTAATTTAGTTGGTCCTTCTGGAGTACTAATTATAATAATCTTCCCATGAGGATTCATACGAGATACAACATGATCAAAATATGTATCTGTTTCATCATAAGAATCTGCTTCATCTAAAATAGTTATATCTGCACGGTAACCTTTAATATTAATATTATAAGGAACATTAACCACCCAATGTCCATTCTTAGTTCTAATTTCTGTTTTATTCCAACTTGTATGAACATCTTGAGGAACAAATAATTCTTTTAGAAATTCATTATTAGTTATATATCCTTTCATTCTTGAAAGTAAATTTCCTTCTGATTGTTTTATTGTCTTTGAGATAAGAAGTATCTTTCTGTTCTTAGTTCTAAACATCTCCCAAAGGGGATACATAGAACCCATTATCTCTGTCTTTGAGAAACCAGAAGGTGCTTCAATTACAACTCTATCATATAATTGAGTTAATCTAAACCATCTTAGTTGGAATTCATGCATTCCCCCATCAGTAGTAACACCTAACATCTTTTCACAAAAGAATTTGAAATTAGTTCTACATTTAAAGAAGAACTCAATTTTACTCATTCCATTCAATATTTCTTCTTTTGTTCTCATAAATTATTTAATAAAACCCCACTTATAAAGAATTATATATTATTGATATTGTTTACCATTAAAACGAAATCTATTTTTCATAATATTTATAGGAAATATATTAAAGTCCCCAGTCTTATCATCATATTCAAATACTGCAAATTGATTAATCCAATTAGCTGGTCTACCTTTCATATATGCTGGTGCCTTATCACATAAACATCCAAGTCCATAAGCCATAATAGAATCTTGCATCTTCATAGTCATCATATCTGTTTGTGCCCTATGTGCATGTCCATATACTATATTACATCCTAATGAATGTAGATGTTTATTTGCATGATACTTACTTGTATAAAGTCCATGGGTAAAATAACAACTACCTAGTTTATATAATTTATTCATCTCTTTAAATTCTATTCCCCTTCCTTTTAGATTTAATTGTTCTTTTATTTCAATAAGACCTTCCATTTCAGGATTCTTATCTAAATATCTTTCAATACGATCTTCATGATTACCCTCTAAGTAAGTAATCTTCTTTGTATGCTTTTGTAAGAAATCTAGTTCTTTATTTAAATTATTCATTTCATTTTTAAAACGTCTACCTTCCATAGGTCTCTTTTTATCATAATCCCATCCAGATAAAGAGTTTATATCAGCAAAGTCTCCAAGTAATATAATTTGGTCTGCCTTATATTCTTTTATAAATTTCTTTACTGCTAGATAAGGTTTAGGTGTCTTTTCATCTATATGAATATCTGGTAAAATAATTACTCTTTTAATCATTTTATATCCACACTATATTTATCCTCGAAATCTGTATAAATAATTTTAACCCTGTTCTTCTCTTTTTCCTTGCTTGCTATGATGATTTTACTAAAAACATTATTATCTAAAAGCCATCGACATTTTTCTCTTTCTATTTTATCAAGATAGCCATTTGTTTTTACTTCTACTCCTATAATATCTGGACACATCATGGAAGAAACACCATAAATTGGCACCGGTAAAACCCCACCCCTATCTTCCACCCGAAAATTGAATGCAATAAAATCTGGAAATCCTGTTCCCATAGCCATTGGTATTCCTAGACCTCTGAATTTATGCTTTGAGGGGATTAGTTTGCCAGTTCCTTGTAATAGTTCTCCACCAGTAATACCTCTTTTAACTCCATCTTTAAATCTCCAGTCAAACTCAACATTATTAGACCACTTGGCAACAATCCATCCTTTTTCTTCAAGGTCTTTTCTGACTCTTAATTCAAAGGCTGCACCACTAGCACGACTCTTCTTTCCTCTTTTTACTTTAATTGGATCTTTCATTTTATTAATTTTAATATATCAAAAGTAATAGTAATCTCTTTTTTAAAATCTAAACGTAATGGAACTATCCAACAATCTTTATACTTTTTATCTAATTTTTCTTTCTTAATCTCATCCCAAAAGAACTCAGCTAATTGTTTCATTGGTATCAAATTTATCTTATCATATATTTCATTCATTATTTTCCATTTTGTCATCTTTTCTTTATCTGTAATAATTAAAGTAATAGTCTCTAAGACTTCAAATTTCTTTCCTTTCTGCATTATAGGGAGGTAAAAATTCCCAGTATCTAATATTTTAAACATTTAATTTTATAATCTCCTCAATCATTCCTTTAGGGATTGCTGTGAAGTCTACTCCATCTTTACTATCTTCTTGTAAGATAACTACAGCCATTTTATCTTCTTTAAAGAATTTTCCAAAAGTTTCTGTTCTAACTAAATGAGATTCAGGTGGAACATTACACATTTGAGACTTCTCTATCTTAGACTGTCCACAAGCATCTAACCAAGTTACTTGTACTATATCTCCTGTTTTAGCTTTCATTTGGAATTAATATCATTTTAAATTTCTTACCAATAAATCTAGTTGGAACGTTAAGTAATCCTGTATCAGTTCCTTTACGAACTATTTTATCTCTAACGTATCCTTCTTCCTTTAGTTCTATAAGTTCTAATTCATACTTAAACATTTGTCACCTCTTTTAAGAACTTAGTAAAGGGTGTATTTATGAAGTCTAAATTTGAAATAGTACAATGTCCACCTTGTTTAGTCATTATTGGAACTAAGTTAGGTCTAGTATATTCTGGACATCCTAATATCTTATAACCATTATTATAGTTATTTATCCAAAGTGTCCATAGTTCAAAAGGAATATTTAGTTTATCACATTGAGTCTTCATGTCTTTAAAGAACTCAATATAGAGTGAATAAAAGGTAGTTGATTGAATCTTACAAAACTCCGTAGTTTCAGCCTTATCTGTTAGATATACTTTCATTCCAGTTCGTCTGAAATAATTCGCTACTTTACTCGCATCTGGCCCTCCTATGAACTTAGTAAATGTTTTCATACTTACAGTTAGATTTGGATGGATACCAACACAGGGAGAATGTGTCGCATTAAGTTTCTTACTTGTCCCTACTGGAACAGTTGAATGAATTACTGTATATTTTGGTTTAAATTTATTCTGATATTCTTTGACAGAATCAACAAACTTATCTGAATAAGGAAAACAGATATGCATTATCTCGTAATTTTCACAGAGTACGGATCCCTTTTTATCTTTTATATCGTACACGTCTGGAGCATATTCATCAAAGAGGGCATTAGATAAACTTGTCCCTATTTCTCCTCCACCAATTATTAAGGTCTTCATTTTTCTTTAGGTATAACTACTCGATGTCCCCCTTTACATTCATATACCATAGTTCTTTTAGTTTCATCTACTTTCTCTAAAGTTAGATTACATCCATAAACCATGCATTTCATTCTATATCTATAGAGTTATTGAGTTTATAAACCTTTGGGTGCAAAATTTTTTGTAGAAATTTTTTAAGAATCAAAAGTCTAAAGTCTATTGTCTATGAAACCCTATAGGTTAGTCTAATGGATTTGGTGTATTTAAGTTTTGGTTATGACTATACCATATATCACATTGTTACTCCGTGAAAGTGAATACAAAACTTCATTACTATCTAATAGGAACATACATTATATAGTAATAACATAGGTTTATATACTTACTTTCCTTTAATATAGATATGTCTATTTAATTTATCTTGAGTTTACTTTATAAGTATATGTATAGTATGATATACTATATAAAATATACACAATACTTAAAAACTATATTATAGTTACTATATTACAATGGATATAATAAAGAACACACAAGACTTTATACTAAGTGAGTATAGTAAGGATAACAAACAACCTTATAGGTCTATGTATAACTTTCTTATGAAGTTGTATAGGGATACACATAAACAAATAGTTAAGAGTATTCAATTAAAGTATAATAAGAAAAGGAATAACCATATTATCGTAAAGGATAAACAAGACAACCATAATATAGTCAATAGTAACCATAATATAGTAGATAAGAACAACCATATTATAGTCAAGATACCTACACTTCCTATGGAGAATAACCATAATATAGTAACCCCAATTAAACAAATTGGTATATTTGATTAAATATAATATGGTTACTAACAAAACTACAATTAGGAGGAGGGATGAGATAGTGTCAATACTCCCTTTCTTCTACAATTAAAATGATAAAAACAATAAAAGACTACATAAGGAGAAAGAAAGAGTTTATATCCCTTAATCGAATTAATTTTAAAGTAAGGACATATACTCCTAAAGTGAATAAAGTTCGTCTATGGTCTTTATTTAGCTTTATAGGACTATGTATATTGA
>Ga0307928_10003365_pt1 | contig 12203 bp, 30 predicted proteins | sample AceLakmetagen232_FD_201815 | JGI IMG/M metagenome (GOLD analysis project Ga0307928, IMG submission 201815) | Saline water microbial communities from Ace Lake, Antarctica - #232 | ecosystem: Environmental > Aquatic > Non-marine Saline and Alkaline > Saline | place: Antarctica: Ace Lake... | reverse complement strand
CAAGTGCAGGGGGTTCAGGTATAGTTTTAGTTGTTTATACAACAGCAGACGGAACTCATACGGGAGGAAATTCAACAGGAACAAGCGGTAGTGAAACTTGGGTTAAATTTACTTCAAGTGGAACTTTAGAATTAACGGGATTTGCAGTTTCTCGTAGAATAATAATGATTGAATAATATGAAAAGATATTTAAACCAAACAAAAAATAATACAAAAGATTTAGGGTTAGAAAATAACTTTGCTTTTGCTTCTGATAAAAAAATGACACCAAACGGAATAGATATAGCACCTTACACAGACAAATATAAAAATAAAAGTTTTGAATTAGTAATTTATGATGACTATACAGAAACAGCAGATATTTGGATAGGACTAACAAGAAAACAACTAGATAAGATTTTAGTAGATGAACTTTTTAACGAATAATATGAAAAAGAAACCAACAAAAGGAATGATAACCCTCACTCTCGCTATCTCAATAGGTATGATTATTGTAGGTGGAATAACAACCTTTTACACAGTCAAGGGAAATACTGATAAAGAATTGAGTGTAATTAGAACTGGGGTTGCTTTAAATGAAAATAATATAGAACACTTAAATGAAACAATTAAAGAAATTAAAACAGGACAAGATTTATTATTAGATTATTTTAAGGTGTCAAGACAATAAAATTATGAAAATATTTAGACCGTTAAAGTCAGACTGGAAAACACAGGGTTTCGGAGAAAGTCTGGCTTGTGCAAAAATAAACAAATGGGGAAATTTGTTAATTCCAACAGTAATTAGAGGGAAAAAAGATGGTAGTTTTTGTGATGTTGGTTTTAAGGATTTTTATAAACTTATAGGAATGAACTCCCACAATGGCACAGACCATTCTTGCTGGTATGGAGAACCAATTTACTTCCCAGTTGATGCAAATTGCGAATGGTGGGTTAGAAACTATACTGATAATGATGGTGGTAGAGGTTTAGATGTATTCTCGGACAGACCTCTTGATATTGGAGAACTACCAAAAGAATGTGGAGAGTTAGCAATAAGCCAATATAACGGAACTTACAGCGAACCAAGATACGGATATGAAAAAGGAAAAGTCTTTGTTAAGTTTAGATTTCACCATATAAAAGAAAGTCTATTAAGTGATAGCCGAAATAATGTCGCAGGTAAGCCAGAGGGTTATCGTGATGTAAAGGTCAAGTTTGGGGACTTAATCGCCTTAGGGGACAGCACAGGGGCTTCAAGTGGCAACCATTTGCACTGGGGAATGAAGATAGTGGCTAATAATTCAGGAACACTTGATTATGACAACGGTTGGTATGGAGCGGTAGATTTTGAAAAATACTTTGAGGACATTTTTGTTTTAGATGTGTTAAAAGTAAAAGCCAAAGCAATGACCGCAATAGATTTAGCCAAGAAAGTAATCTTTGAGGTTCAACAGTTTATTAACAGTTTATTAACTAACAAAAAATAATTATGAAAAAAAATAAAATAATTCGTTCATCAGTAGATAGCACCAAGATTTCTATGACGATAAAGGGAGTGGGAATTGCTTTAATCCCAACAATAATTTTTATTGCAGGAGTGTTTGGATTTGACTTTGTGAAAGCAGATTTGGTAGAATTGTTAAATGCCATCGCTACACTTGCTTCAGCAATATTGATTGTATATGGTGGAATAAGAAAAATCGTGGTAAAATTAAGAAAATAATGAAAAAAGAATTACAATATATATTAGCAATATTGAAAGCAAGATTTAAATCCAAAAAGATGTTTTTTGGTTTTGATATTAGTTTTAATCACAACAAAAAACAACACGAAGGAGGTGAGTGGGAAGCAACCATAAAATATGGTGTCCCTGAAACTTGTGCTTGTATCTTTTATATAGGTTTAGGAGATACTGAAATTGAAGCATTAGAAGATTGTCTAGAAAAAGTTTTATTAGATGAACCATTGATAACAGAAATGGGATAAAATACCGAAAGTAGGAACTCTACATCGTAAATTATTAGCTAATCTAATTTCAAAAATATGGAAGAAGATAAAAAAGTAGAAGCAACTCCTGAAGAAGAAGTTGTAGATGAAGAAGTTGAAGATACAACTGAAACTGACACAACAGACGAAGAGGAAAAAGAAGAAGAAAAAGAATAAGTTTGTTCTTTAACAATTCAAAGAAATTACACCTCATTCTGGGGTGTTTTTTCTTGTGAAAAAGTGTTATAATTTTAGATGACGAGCATTTTTACCTCGTCTATTATTATTAGATTTTACAATTAGTAAACTCTGACGATAATTTTCGTTTGGGTAGATGGTGATTGATAAAACTCATCTACAAAAATAAGAACCCCCTCCAACTTAGCGAGGGGGCTTCTTATGTATTAAAGGACTTTTTGTTTTTAATTATTCCAATATTTGTTTTATTAGTAAGTCCGATAATAATAACTGTCCTAAAAATGTATCAAAATACTATAAGAAGAACTTTTTATTATTTGTCTTTTTATTTTAGCAAATTGATGTCTATTCATTATGAAGGACTGTCCTTGAAATTATAAACAATATTGTTTTCTTTTACAATCTCTGATATACTATAAGTAATTACAAATTAGCATTGAAACCGAGAAATGGCACCTTTCTTTCAATGCGGGGTGTCATTTTTTGGTAAATTATTATGAGGAATAAAGAAAGGCAAAAAGAATATCTAAAAGAATATCTAAAAGAATATTATTTACAAAATAAAGAAAAAATTAGTAAACTGCACAAACAATATTATTTGCAAAATAAAGCCAAGATAAGAGAATACTCCAAGGAATATCGTTTGCAGAATAGGGAGATGCTAAATGAACATCATAAAAGATATCGGTTGCAAAATAAAAACAAAATTAGTGACAGAAATAAAAGATACCGATTGCAAAATAAAAATTGGATGAACGAATACTTTAAAAATAGAATAAAAACAGATATAAATTTTAAACTGTCTTGTTATTTAAGAAATAGATTATATTCAGCAGTTAGAAGCAACCAAAAAACAGGTTCAGCGATAAGAGACCTCGGTTGCACAGTAGAATACTTAAAAAAATATTTAGAAAGTCAATTTCAAAAAGGTATGACTTGGGATAATTGGTCAATAACAGGTTGGCACATTGACCATCAAATACCATTATCAATAGTTGATTTAACCAATAGAGAAAATCTGAAACAAGTTTGTCATTATACTAATTTACAGCCAATGTGGGCTAATGAAAATATAAGAAAAAGAAATCTTGTTTAAATAAAACTTGTGTATAAGAAAAGCCCCGCCAACTCAATGACGGGACTTTTTCTTTAGTCCCCGATGATTACTTTAAGCATATATTATAGTAATTAAAATGCAAGTATCTACACCACAACTTTCACTAAATAGCAATTGACAAGGCAAAGGGCTTAGTATAGAATAGGGGTATGGATAAAGCAAAATCAAAATGTTGTAATGCAGAAATAGACCTAACAGGTGGTGGTTATGATGGTTATGATATATGTCCTATTCAAGAAATTTGTAAGGATTGTGAACAAATATTAACAATAAATGGTTTAGAACAAGAAATAATAATTATTAAAAAACAAATAAAGAAAGATGAAAAATAAAGTAATTTTAGGCGACTGTTTAATAGAGATGAAAGAAATAGAAGACAAATCTATTGATATGATACTTTGTGATTTACCTTATCAAATTACTTCGTGTTCTTGGGACACTATAATACCTTTTGAACCTTTATGGGAACAATACAAAAGAATTATAAAAGACAACGGTGCTATTGTTTTAACAGCGTCTCAACCTTTTACAAGTGCTTTAGTTATGAGTAATCTTAAGATGTTTAAGTATGAGTGGGTGTGGGAAAAAAATTGTCCGACAGGTCTTGCTTTTGCGAAATATCAACCAATGAGAAACCACGAAAATATATTAGTATTTTGTAATACTAAAACTATTTATAATAAACAAGAAACAATATCAAAAATAAATGATAGAAAACTCGGAGGCAAAAATGGTAAGTTTAATACATTAATTAAAAGTGAACATACAAATGAAATGTCATTTTTTAAAAAAAGTAATCCAGAAAACATTTTATTAGAAAAAGTTAATCCAAGAACTGTAATAAAATTTAATGTTCCGCCAAGAAGTAAAGGAACATTACACCCAACACAAAAACCAGTAGCACTCTTTGAATATCTAATTAAGACATACACTAACGAAAACGATTTAGTTTTAGATAACTGTGCAGGAAGTGGAACAACAGCAATTGCTTGTATAAACACAAAAAGAAACTACATCTTAATAGAAAAAGAAAAAGAGTATTACGATATTATTATTAAGAGAATTAAATAAAAGGTCGTAGAATTATCAACCAATAAAACAATCAAATGCGAGATACAGATAAAGTAATTTCAAGAATAGAGAAAGACAATAGAGAAGTCTTTTCTCAAAGAGAAGTAGAAGATGAGAAGTTTATCCCTTGGGCTTTTAACAGTAGAACCATTAGTAAGATATTAAAAAGCGGAGCATTAAAACATATTAAAAAAGAAGGGATTACACCAGTCGGGAATACAATCTTAATCTTCAAACAAGATTTAATCCGATACCTTAAGGCACACTCAAGTAAATTATGATTGGGGGATATGAAAAAATAATAAGTGAAGGATTACCCCCCAAAGAATTTAAAGGAATACTTGACAGATATTTAATGAGAGAAAATATAAAAACAGATACAGATGATTACCACAGAATGAATGAAAACCAACAGAGAACAATAGATGATATAAAAAAAAGTTTTAAGAGAGTTAATTATAAATTAAACAAAAAATAATATGACAACAAAAGAAACATTTCTTCCTGCTGATTATTCATTACCAAAGTCAGGGAGTAGTTATACAAAATTAGAAAAAGGCAAGACAAAGATTAGAATTGTATCAGCACCTTTACTTGGTTGGATAGACTGGACTGAGGAAGAAGGAAAAAAGAAACCCCTAAGGTTTGCATACGAAAATAAACCTGAACCACTTAACCCAGCAAAACCTGTTAAACATTTCTGGGCTTTCAAAGTTTGGAACTATAATGTTTCTGCTGTGCAAATACTTGAAATTACACAGGCGACAATTCAAGGAGCAATTAAAACTTTAGTAGAAAGTGAAGACTGGGGTTCTCCTGTTGATTATGACTTAACGATTGAAAGAACAGGCGATAACTTAGAAACTAAATACCAAACAACCCCTACACCCCCTAAAGACCTTACAGACGAAATTCAAGCCAAGGTGGAGGAAGTAAGGGTTGACTTGGAAAAACTACTTGCCGGATTAGACCCATTTGAGTTTGAAGAAACCAGTAAAGAGGTTGACCCAGACCAAGAGCAAGTAGATTTATCAGAAATAGGAATGTAATTGATTTCTTTGAAAAAATAATGTATAATATAGGTTATTAAAAATTAGCCTTGTAACTGAGAATGGACTTCTACTTACAAGGCGGAAGTCCATTTTTGGTTTATATATTATGTTTAAAATAAAAGATATAAAGGGAAAAAAGTTTGGGAGATTAACAGTATTAGAAGTAGCAGAAAAAAGTAAGTGGGGTAAATATTACTGGTTTTGTAAGTGTAAATGTGGAAATGATACTAAAGTTCTTGGAAGTAAATTAAGAGATGGACATACAAAAAGTTGTGGTTGTTTAAGAAAAGAACAAGCATCTAAAAACGGTACAAAACACAATATGTCATTTAGTAAAGAATATAATTCTTGGCATTCAATGAAACAAAGATGTCTTTATGGTAAAAGACCAAGTTTCAAATATTGGGGTGGTCGTGGAATTACAGTTTGTGATAGATGGCTCAACAGTTTTGAAAATTTCTTTGAAGATATGGGAAAAAAACCTATTGGAATGAGCATAGACAGAATAGACAATAATGGAAACTACGAGCCAAATAATTGTAAATGGTCAACAGCAAAAGAACAAGCAAATAACAGGAGAGACAATATACAAGGGAATTAAAATTAACTTTCTAATTATGAACATCTTTATCACAGAAGAAAATGGCGAGCAAAGAAAAATCGGTTCACTCTCTGATAAGGATAAACAGGTCTTTTACAAGACGATGAGTTTTAGTAAACATCTCTACAAGAAATTAGATGCAATAGGAATAGATGCTCAATACTTCAAAGAGCAAATGGTAGGAAAGGTTAGACAAATAAGAGTAAAAGACCAAGACAAGAACATTATTTATTCAGTAGATACTAACCTTTATGATGAGAAAGGAATATATCTACACTTCAAGCCACATAGAAGTCAAATTTTCTTGCCGAGGAAATGGTGGTATAAGTTTAAGGTAAAGTAATTAAAAACTATACGGCTTACAACCTACTGTAAATATTATGGAAACAGGACAAGGAATGTGTGAAACAACACAAAAATCAAAGTTAGAGTTAGTTATAGACCAACAAAATATGTCTATAAGTGAATTAAGGGCAGTAGTAATGGACTTAAAAAGAAAACTAAAAACAGTTAGTGAAAGTAAAATTGCAGAAACCACAACGGGTGTTGGATTACCTATTAAATCACAGTTAGAGAGAAGTAAAATAACAGATAAAATTGCAGGTCAGACAGATGAATTAAAAAGCATATATAAAATAGTGTGTGAAATTATTAGTGAATTAGTTATTTAATTATGGAAATAAAAAAAGAATCAACAGCTTGGACTTATGTAGGGAAAATGAAATCTCCTGTCAATGCCCTACAAACCCCTGAATTAAATGCACCCAGAGAAGAGAAAGAAAGGTTTGTGAGAGTATTAGATAATTATATAGCGATGAATGAAAAAGAAATTTATGATACCGCTTAAACTCCGAGAAGAATTAGAACAAGACCCCTTTTACAAGACTTGTTGCCTAACACAAAGAACAGATGGAAAGATAGACTGGCATCACAATATGGAGTGGAAAGGCAAAAATCTACAAAAGAAATTCGCTATCCTACCAGTCCACAACGACCTACACCAATACCATAGAAAAATAACAAGCAGAGTAAAAGAACTGTTAAACAGAATAATGGTAGCGAGAATGACCGAAGAAGAATTAGATTATTATTCCAAGGTAATTGATTATAGAAAATACAAATGATAAATCTAAAACTACCACTACCAGAGAAAATATCAGCCAATAAAGCCTATGCGGGTCAGCATTGGGCTGTTAGAAAGAAACAAGCAGACCTATTCCACCAATCACTATTAGAGTTTAAGAATAAATACGAGATAGAAGAATACCCAATAGCGATAAGTTTTATTTTTAGGTTCAAAGGTAGATTATTAGATGTAGATAATTGTTTTTTTATGACGAAATTATTGATAGATGGATTAAGGGGAATTAAGTTGTTAAAAGACGATACTCCAAAATATATCAACGAAATATCAATAACAGTAGAAAAAGGATTAGATGAGGTTGAAATAGTGCTTGTGTAGGGTATTATTAAGCCCATTCTTCGCTTCTAAGCAATATTATGAAGGTTCGTATACCAATAGAACAACTTAAAAAAAGGTTTCCCGAATTAGAGTTTCAGCACAACTTAGAAAGTGTTATCTTTAACAATGCAGAGAAGATTGACAACAAGAGAACTAACACACAAAACAATTCTCTACACTTAATGTTCCAACAATTATCAGACGAATGTTTAGAGAAAGGAATTGAAATGCGAGATATTGTCAAAGACGAACTCCCGATAGAATGTACCCCTGAAAATATAAAATGGCTTTGGAAGAAACTGCAAAAAGCATTACTCAAAATAGAAAGCACCACCCAATTAACAAAAGATGGACAGATTGATTTAGTTTACAGAAACTTTAATAAGATTATAATAGAGAGAACACAAGGGGAAATTAGTTTACCACCCTTTCCTTGTATAGAGGAACAAATCAAAGATGCAGAGAGGATAGATTATCCTGAAAATAATTTAGGCGAACCAACCTTTTAATGACACAATGAAACGGGATAAAATAAAGGTTTTTTTAATAAATGACACAATGAACCAAAATAAATGACCCAATGAAAAGATTTACAGAAGAAAAAGTAAAAGAAATACAAAAGTTATATTTTCAAGGGTATAGTTTATCAGAACTTGGTAGAATGTTTAACAGACACCATACTACTATTTGGTATCATATAAGAAACATTAGAGATTTACCAAGAAACCTAACTCCTGAAACGATAGAAGATAAATTAAAACAAAAAGAATTGCTACAAAGAGCCAAAGAAATAGAACTTAATAAACATACAAAATCAACACCCCAAAAACCAGTAATGATGTATAAAGATTATTTAGAAGAACAAAAACAAAGAGATTTTAAGAAACTAATTAAAAAATGATAAATCTATCAGATAAATACATACTCGTAGATGATTACAATTTACCAATAGGAAAGTGCGGAAATGGATTTTGTAAGAACTGTGGCGGTTTCTTTATGAAGAGGGTTGGTTATCAAATATATTGTAGTCGTAAATGTAGAAGACAATCCAATGGTCGTTATGGGTTTTGTGGTAATTTGTAAATAATTATGAAAAAAGAAATAATAAAAATAATAACGGAGAATACAAAATTTTGGCAACCCAATGGAGAAAAAGGAAGTTGTTTTATAATTGAGGAGGAAGAACCTTTTTACTGGAGAATAAACCCCAAATGGGCAGAGGAAGTTGCTCAAAAAATCATAAAAGAAATTACGGATTAGTTTATAAATGATACTTCACAAAAACGATAATGATACTTCCTTAATCTAATGATGATACATCTATGAGAAAAACAATAAAAGTAATAGAAGAAGCTATAAGAGAGCAGAAAGCCACTTGCAAAATATTCAAGGATATAAATGTTAGTTTATATAATTGTAATGTTGTTATTTTCAAAGGTGAAGAAGCAAAAAAATATCTAAAAATACACAATATAAAAGATTTAAGTAATTGCACATTAAATAAATTAGAAAAAAATGGTGATATTGTAATTTGTTTCCAAAAAAGTCCATATAAATCTACAATAATTCACGAACTAACCCACGCTACCCAAATGATAATGCACTTTATAGGACACAACCACTACAAAGAATTTGACGAACCCTTTGCTTATTTATTAGGATTTTTAGTTAAGAAGTATTATGAATAAAAAAACAACCCCACCGAAGTAGAGTTGTCTTTGAAACTAAATTTAGATATTATATAAGTATAATTTAATAACTAACCTTGAGAATGAAAAAGAGTAGCTTCTCTCAAGGTGGCTACTCTTTTTTGTTTGTAAAATTATGAAAATAAGTGAACATAAGTTATTTCCAATTTGGAATAATATGAAAACAAGATGTTATAACAAAAACAACAAATCATATAAAGATTATGGTGGTCGTGGAATAACGGTCTGTGATAGGTGGTTGGAGTCAATAGAAAACTTTTCAGAAGATATGGGTAAAAGACCTTCTTTGAAACATAGCACAAATAGGATAGACAACAATGGAAATTACTGTAAAGAAAATTGTCAGTGGGCTACATATAAAGAACAAGCAAGAAACACGAGAAGAACTAAGTATATAAATTATAAAGGAAAAACAAAAAGTATGGCTGAATGGGCTGAAATTTATGGAATAAACTATTCAGTATTAGAACAAAGATTAAGGGGTGGTTTGTCTATCAGTAAATCACTTAACACAAAAGTTAGAAAACATAATAGAAAAATTGAATTTATAGGTAAATTAAAAACACTTTCAGAATGGTCAAAAGAGTGTGGAATACCATATGGAACATTATATGGAAGAATTTACATATTAAAAAGAGACTTATATAAATGTTTTGATAAATAATATGACAACAAAATCAATAAAAGATATACAGCCCAGTTTCTTTTCAAATAAGAAAGAAGTAAGAGGCGAGCATTTGCAATTTATTTTATTTAGTATATAATATAGGTATGGATAAATTCGGTAATAACTTAATAAATAGTTGCCAACAAGGAGAAGATTGTTTAGGTTCTACCGAGCCTTTCCAGCAGTCTTCTCCTTTTTGGTTGTTAAATTATTATGAATAACAGAAGAATGTTCTCTAATAGAATAGCAAACTCATCAAAATTTCTTCAAATGCCGGTTGAATCACAATTATTATATTTTCATATGGTGTTAAGAGCAGATGACGATGGAGTAGTTGAATCTTATCCTATAATGAGATTACTAGGGTTTGCTCCTGATAATTTTAAGGTTCTAATTGCTAAAAGATTTATACATCAACTGAACGAAGACCAAGTTGTGCTAATCAAAGATTGGCTAGAACACAATAAGATAAGAGCAGACAGAAAAGTTGATAGTATTTATAAGAGTTTAATACCAAAAAGTGTTGATTTAATTGAGCCAAAACCCCGTTCTGATGTAAAAGATAACAGTAATAGAATAGGTGGACAGTCCACGGTCGGCTTAAGTCAAGTTAAGTTAAGTCAAGTTAAGTCAAGTAAAGATAATAAAGTAGAACAAAGTTCTACCGAATTAAAAGTAATTGAAGAAATAATATCTAAATATATTGAAATAACAGATATAAGTAATAAAACAAATCAGATGTATATTAAAAGGTTGTTTAATTCTTATGAGGGAAGTATTGAAAAAATAGAAGGGCTTTGCAAAATAATTGAACATTATAATAATACAGGAAATTATCCGTATTCAATTTACTCAGTTCGTTCCTTGTTTGAAAAAAAGGAAAAGATAATTTCAAGATACAAAACAGACAAGGCTAAAAAAGTTGAAGTGAAGAAAATTATTGGCTTAGAAAAATTTATATGACAAATAAACCATACAAAATAATAATGAGTAGAGGAGATGATATACAAATTGATTTAGATGAAATTCCTGATTTATTAAAAGCGATTGCTTCTAAAAGCCCAGCGATAGTTAGAGGTGGAATTGTAAATACTTCCTTTTATGTTTCTATTGTAAAAGATAAAAAACGATTTGCTGAATTCTTGGAAAAAATTAAATACGAAGATAATAAAAAAGAATTACTGATAGATGGTGTTCCAAAATTAAAACCTATGTTTGATGAAACGGTATTAAAATTACAAATAAATTAGATAAAATATTAAAGAGTTATTATAAGATAAACCCACTTAGAGATAGGAGAGAAACAAGATGAAAAGTAAAAGACAACAACACTGGCTAGATAAAGGATACACCCAAGAACAGATTGAGGTTCATTTATCTTGGGAAAGAAGAAAGTCAAAAGAAGCCCGAGAAAGAAAAAAGAAAAACAACGAAGTAAACCGAGAATTGATAAAAAAAATAAAGTCCGACTTGTTAAATAAAACTTTTTACGGAATGACCATAACAAATATAAACGAAACAACAGATGGTGTAGGATTTTGGTGGCATTGTTTCAAAGAGTTCAAAGACGGGAGCAGTGGGAAGTTTAAATACTTTTATTGGTTTGAAGATTTTTCTTTAGAAGAGTTTATTAAAGAAATTAAATACTGCTAACTTGACAAAGAGGAATAACTGTATTGGATAACTTGACATAACAAAGCCCTTAGTATAAGATAGAGAGTGAAGGGTCGGTAATTATTAAAAACAATAAAAATATTATGAAAATAATTGAAAAATATAATCAAAGTAGGAGAGACTGTTGGGCTGATTTAGAGTGTGAAAGTTGTAAACACAAAGTAACTGATAAAGGTGCCTATGATGATAGAAATTATTGGGACAATGTTATTCCAAATAGAAAATGTCCTGAATGTGGGAAGTCAACTGTTGATTTAGGTATAACAGGAGAATTTACACAAACTAAATACCCTGATGGATTTCACGTTTAATAGCTAGTAAACAAATCTATGTCAAATAAAATCAATGACGAAATACTTGAACAAAGAAAAGAAGCCATACAAGAAAAGTTATCTATCATAGAACAAGCAACAATAGAAGGAAGAACAGCAGGAGGGTTTGGTCTAAATTCTGCAATCAAATACACAGACCAATTAGAGAAGTTAAGAAGAGAAGGGGTGTGTGCATTATAAACTAACTCGTGCCTTTTGTCCTGCCAGTTCTGACGAGTGGCTGGTAGGATAAAGGGATAATAAAACTATGAACACAAAACAACTAAAAAAAGACCTAAAAGAACTCAACGAAGTATGTAATCCAACAAACTTAGCAGAAAAGATGTTTGGTTCAGAGATGTTTGGTTCAGAA
>Ga0307928_10003363_pt1 | contig 12206 bp, 6 predicted proteins | sample AceLakmetagen232_FD_201815 | JGI IMG/M metagenome (GOLD analysis project Ga0307928, IMG submission 201815) | Saline water microbial communities from Ace Lake, Antarctica - #232 | ecosystem: Environmental > Aquatic > Non-marine Saline and Alkaline > Saline | place: Antarctica: Ace Lake... | reverse complement strand
ATATCTAACGGACAAAAGATTGGAGGACACTTGCAGGTATTTGTTGATTATGAGACTAGGGGGAGCGGCATTTGGTTCAAGCTGCCAAACACTTACGGGGAAAACTGGGGGAATGCCGACGGATGCGTTTGGGTTCATGAGTCACAAATCAATGACACAATGTCAAAGTACATAATTTTCGATTCAAGGGACGACTATTAAAAAATTTGATTTTTATTTATTTTTGCTACAAAATAGTGGCAATGATAAAAACTTTTGAAGACGTTCGCGGCGCTTTCAGTAAAAGGGCGAGTAGAATGACCCCAGAGCAGGTTGTATACTATGCTAATTTTTTAGTAAGACCGGATATATTGAAGGACTTTTATTCGTCGTTTGAATCGAACATGGCCGCCACAGCAGAGTTCACAATTGTTGCCGGTCAATATGCTTACCCATTGCCATTGGATTATTTGGATGTATTTTTACCAGAAAGAAGGACTAGCCCAGTTACGGACGAAAGTAGAAACGATTTGAGAAAAGGGTACTCAGATTCTTCGAGAACGGTAAATTCTTCTTTTGGTGCTAGAGTTTATTGGCTAGATTCTGAGAATATAAATTTCCCGCAGAAGTCGATCGACAATAGCGACATTAAGCCGGGAGAAGTTATTTCTCTTGATTACGTAAAAAAAATACCCGACGTTGAGGACGAGTCCGACGAACTTCCTTTTGGCGAAAGAATGCAGGAATTAATGTTCCCGATTTACGTTCACGGAATTCAGTTTGGATATTTCCGGGATGCCAAGAAGCCTACAGATAAAGATGCTCAATTAAGTGCCTATGAAACTGCGAAAGTTAATACTTTTGAACTATCTTCTTAATGACAATTATAGAAAAAAAGTCCCCGGTACAAAGAAAGGTGGCGCTCTCTGACCCAGACGCTTCAGTAAGTTATTCTTATATAGAAAACGGAATCGTAGAAATGACAAACGACGCACAAACAAAACAGTTTGGAAAAAATAAAGAATTTTACGTAAGAAAGGTCGAGGGATGCTCTGTACATAAAGCTCTTACCGGGGTCACTGGGTTGTCGAAAGGAGGGTTTCTACATGTAGACAGAAACGTATCCAATTCCAATAGGGATCATCTTTTATTTTCCTATGATAATTCTATTTATGTTCTCCGCGGAGGAGAGCAGATTTTTTTAAGAGATGTTAATGTTTCCGATGGTTATTCTATCGAGAGGATGGCTGCGGAGCAATGGAGAACTTATACTCACATTGTAATAGGGGACCCTGACATGTCAGCAGAAGCGTATAGATATACCGGCGAACAAACCGGTGCCATTTCTGCTTTCGCCGATTATTCTGCGACCGTCGCCGGAACGATTGAAGTGACTGCGGCAGCGCACGGTTTCGTAACTGGTAATACCGTTGTAATTTCCGGCACTACCAATTACAACGGAACTTATATATTGACGGTAATAGATGCGGACACTTTTTATGTTACGGCAGTTTGGGTTGCCGATGATGGTGCTAGCGTGTGGGTCGGTCTACAGTTATCGTTAGAAACAGAAACAGCGATGAGCGCAGCAAGATTGCTAGGATTTATGGACGAGACTATGGTCTCCGGTGGAGTGGAAGAAAATTCTGGCGAAGGCCTCTATTCAAAAACAAAAGTTTCTGGAGAGTTTGGCGATTTTACGTCTGGAACCGGGATTGGTGATGGGGGAGAATTGTCTGGTATTCTGGACACGATTAATGCTATGAAATATGTGAAAGGATATTGCGCCGTAGCGGAAGAGAATACGGTTACATTTCATAAAAGAAAAATAGAAACAGACTTGGTATTGGGTACCGTAAAGAGATCGGACACTCAGGACAAAGCGTTGACATTAACTGCTGTTGGAACTAAATCTCCAAAGGGGTTATTTTTAGATTCTGCGTTATTTATTTTGGATGATATTCGCAAAACTGTTTTTCAATATACCGTATCCTCTCGACCAAGCTTAATAGATTTAGGAAAAGATATTTTCCCCTCGATGAAGGATTATGATATGTCTAAGGGAGAATTGTTAGTTGATCCAGATAAAAATTTACTTTTAGCTAGGGTTTCATCTTTGGCTGGAGGAAGTTTGGACACGACCCTAATTTATAATTTTAAATCAAAGGGGTGGAGCATCGATGTTGATAAGAATTTTCAAGACATGGTTTTCAACCCTATAACCAGAAAGATACTAGCATTCGATACGGAGAGTGCCCAGATTTTAGAAATATTTGACGGAGGGTATTCCAATCTTGGAGAGCCAATATCTGTAAAATGGAGGACTCGACCAATTAACGGTGGTGACGAATATATTGAAAAGGAATATGACACCTCCTCTGTTAAATTTGGTTATGTAAGTGATACTCAGTCCGCAAAGATTAATTATTATATTGACGAGCAAACCGAACCCGATGTTACCGATGAGTTTGATATGCCTGATATAGATGATGTTGGAGCTGGTACGGGGCTAGGAGTTTGGGGGAAAAATGTTTGGGGAGAAGGGAGCGCGTCTCTTTCGTCACAAATGAAATTCAAAAGAAAACTAAATGAAGATGCAGTAACAGATTTTTCTAGACTAATAATAGAAATAACGGAGACGAGTTCAGCTCCCTTTGCTGCTTACAAGCCAAAAGCTGTGGTATTACCGACCGATAATGAGTCAGACAATTTCTTGTAAAAAAATTCTTATCCTTTTATAATAAAATTAAATGCCAGCTCCAACTCCAATCAATCTTCAAATTTTGACCCTAGCCAGGGATTTTAAACCAGGGCAAACGGACTTCTATGTTTACGACAGGTTCCAAAAAACGAGTCTCTCGACTGTTGCCAAATATCTAATTGGGAAACAGGTCGTTTGTTTCGGTATTTTTTCTAGTACGTCTGAATTGGCGTTTGCAGATATTATAGCTCAACCAACCTTGGTGAGCGGGACTACGAATATGTATAAATACTCGGTAGAAACTCGAGGTACGGATAGCGACAATACAACTTTCCCTCCAACAAAATATTCTTCTGATATGGAGAAAACTCATAGGGCGCAAGTGTCCAAGGTGGCTATCGTTATGGACAATTCACATTATGCTACAATAATAGATGCGTTTAATACTAATGTCGCAACTAGATTCGTGCAATTTCCTTCTTTCGACAAAACAACCGATGTTACCGTCGGAAACGGAAGAGATGTTTTCATTGTTCCGGCAAAATATGATGGAGAGAATCTGGCAATTGCAAATGCCGTTATTGGGACAGCCGGAGTTACTGGAAGCACTACTATTAATATTTATAATGTTACAAAAGCGCAATATATGTTATCGACCCCAATAACTATTTTAAGTGGAGCGACAACGGGTAGTGGTGTCATTGATGAGGCGGCAGATGATATTTCTACCGGAGATATTCTCCGTGTAGACATTTTAACGGCCAGCTCAGGAACTGCGCCAAAAGGACTTAATGTTAATTTAGAATTTGAAAACTAATGACTACCATAAACACATTTGGTGACGGAAGTGATGGAGCCTATACTACTGGAAACATAGTACGGGGGGCGACTCACAACTTCACTACGTTTGATTTAGATTCTGAAATTGATATAGACGGCGGAACTGGATTAACCATTATTTATGTTCAGGGAGATCTTGTTTTAGGTGCTTCTGCCGTTATTAATGCAATAAAACAAACTATTGGAGCACAACCCGGTGACATAACTATTTTTGGAGGAAAGTTTAATGCGAATAAAAATGCTGATGGAGATACTGGAGATGGAGGAAAGGGAGGAGATGGTCAAAGTTTCGGCGGTGGATACGAAGGTGGAATAGGAGGTGCTGGTGGAACTGACTCCGTTGTAGCGGTAGACGGTACAGATGGAACTGATAGACCTGGTAAAATCGGTGGTGATGGCGGTCTTGGTGGCGGTCTGAATGGCGGAGGTGGTGGTGGTGGGGGTTCTGCTAACGATGCTTTTGTTGGTGAAAATGGTGGTAATGGTGCCTCTGGAATTGTTACAACAATAGAGGAACAACCAACGATATTATTTATAGTCGGAGGCGATATAACAATAGACATAGCAGCCACTATAAATGGGGATGGTGTTACTGGGGTAACTGGTAATGCTGGTTCGGCTGGGGCTACTGGCAGTGGTGGTAATGGTGGAGGAGGAGGCGGTTCTGGAGGAGGAGGAGGAACTTCTGGATTGAAAATTTTGTTCTATTATGCAGGAAGTTATTCTAATGCTGGCACTTTGGCAGCGGCTGTAGGGGTTGGCGGAACTGGAGGAGCAGGCGGGCTTGGTGGGACAATCGGAGTTACGGGAGACACTGGAACGCTAGACGGAATAATCACAAAGATTAGTGATGTAATTATAAAAGAAATATTCGCGCTACAGGCGACTGCGGTAGCAGAGATAGATTTTGAGGGTGGGATTGTTGCCACGGAAAGGGGATTCGTTTACAGTACGATCACAGCTCCAACCACTGCCGACACTAAACAGGTTGTGGCAGGAGCAGGAGAAATGGAGGCGGCTGTTACGGGCTTCCTAGAAGACACAGTCTATTACCTTCGCCCGTTCGCCACTAATTCAGTGGAAACTATATATGGAACAGAAATATCTTTTAAAACACATAAATCTTTTATTCCTTCAATCATAATTGGAAACTAATTAAAACAAAATGCCTAAAACTAGAAAATCTCTCGGCACCATAAATCCAACTAGTGCGAAAAATCGTTCTAGCTTTTTAGCGTCACGGAGAAGGAAGTCCTTGCTTGCTCCGGGGGCCACAGAAAGAGGTACTCCAACCTTCGAAACGAACAGGCAAAAGAACAATGCCAAATTCGCAACTCCGGAGCCGGGTCCGGAATTTCATAGTGGGAGTTTACTCACTGTTGGACAGAGAGTTTTTAATCAATTATCCGACAGAGGGAGGGAGTCCGCCGCACAATTTTCTGATGGTTCGAGACCAACTGCACCATTGCCAACAGATTTTTTCAATAATGATATTGACAAGGCCGGTCCGAAACCATTGTTCACTCAAAACCAAATTGATAATCCTGTTAAGATTAGGCCGCCATCAAAATCACTTCTTTCGTTCTTTGCCAAAGGGCAAGGGAAAGGGCAGAATATTCGTGACGTAAACAAAGAATTGAAAACCAATGAACAGGCAGGAGGAGGAGGGGCCCCAATCGTCCTGGGTAACGACGATGTTATTTTGGGAGCAGATGGAAGAGACACGAAAATAAACGTGGATCGGCAGGGGCCGGTCGAGTCTGGGTTTTTCTCGACCTTTGGGATTCTGCGGCCTTCTGCAAAAACTGACGACCTTGGAAATGTCATAGGACTAAATAATGCAACTGGAAATACGACGTTGGACAGATCTTATCAAAGACTGTTTGATAAAAATATTTCTATAGACGAGAGGGCTGCCGTTATGGACACAATCCGAAGAGAACAAGAGGTTTTGCTTGGAAATTCTTCTGCTGGGAATTTATTTTTGTCGAAAATAAATCAACAATCCAGCGAATCGGCAGGAAGGCTAAAAGAGGCCGACGATGATTTATTTTCTGGGTTCCAAAGCCAGGAGGATCAAATAAAAGCGCAGAATCAAAAAAGAATTGCAGATGCTCGCGCAAACGCACAATCACAAAAGGATTCTTTTTTGGCAGAAGCAGAAAGGCTAAAAAAGGAATTCGAAGTTTCTCAGAACGCTCAAATAAAAGATGTAGAAGAGCAATACAAGGAACAAATATCTGATGCTTTGTCGGAAGAAGGTTTCGACACAGACCGATCCGGTGAAAATCTGACTCGTAGTGAGATGGATCGGGCCAGGGCGATTGAAACCAAATTAATCAAGGAGCGTGACGATGAAATAGCCGCCATAAGAACTGGGTTCAGAGCTGATATAAATAAAGTTGACTCAGACGCCTTCAATTCTATTACGAAGGCAAATGAAGACGTATTTAGCCTTGAAGACGGAATAAGGCAGGCTGAAATCACCAATATGCAAAATGAACAAAGCGCTGAATCGGCATTCGGGCGAGACGTTCGAGGGGCGGAAGCAACCGCAAAAATTAACCTAGCTTCTTTTAAAAGCGAAGAATTGTACAAAGCGGCTCTTGAACAAGAATTCGCGAAACAGGGGCTCACCACAAAAGAAGTGGTGAACGCCCTAAAAACAGTATCTCAAACAACAAGTCCGGAAGCATTTATGGCCCAAATGCAAGCCCTGTCAGACGATTTAACGGGAATTGGAATAGATTTCAACGCTCAAGAATTGCTGATGTCTAGCGGACTGGAAGGCAGGACTTTGGCACAAGAGCTAGCAAACAAGGCCACAGAGGCGCTTACTGCTTCCAGGGAGGCGTCCACTAACAAAGGATCTGAAGTTTCTGGTTTCGATTCGGCGAACGCATCAAAATATACCGATGAAGAATTGTTGACCGGTGTAGATGAAGACGGTGAAAAGCTTGGGATAACTTCTAAACAAAGAGAGGACGCACTTAACCTTAAAAAGAAATTAGGAATATCCGATCCCGCGAAAGAGTCTGGTGGTTTTGATTTTTTCGGATCGGCGGCGAGTATTTTTAGAGATATTTTCACTGACCCAGAAGCTGCCGCAGGGAATGACAATTCTGGTTTTAGTCAAGAAGAACAGGACATTATCAACTCTCAATGAAAGATGAAGAATTAGCACAGAGATTAAAAAAGATTCCAGCCGAAAGGCGGGGGAGAGTTATACAAGCAATTATTAAAAAAAGGAATGAGAATAAGCCACAATTTAAAAGTGGGATTAAAGATCTTCCAAACGCCATTTCTAGAGGGATCGGTGATTTGCCGCAATTGGGCAGATCTATTAAGTCTGGGACCGTTGGGGCACTTTCCTCAATTCCTCATACACTGCTCGGGTTGGGGTCTTTCGGAGCTAGGGTTGGAAGCACCATATTCCCAAAATTGCTGAGAACTGTTGGGGCGAACAAAACTGCCAATACCATAGAAAAGGGAAGGTCTAAATCCGTAGGATTTTTTGAGAGACCTCGGGAAAAAATAGAAAGTTTCGTCGACAAGGCGGGGGCAAGGCCTGGATTTGAAGGGGGCAGACTCGCTCAATTCTTTGCCGGTCCAAAGATTAATCCTGCAAAAGGCGGGACCAGTTTTCTTGGTAGAACGGCCAGGACTTTTCTCAAGAATGCTCCTGCTCAGACTGCGTTTGATATAGGTCTTTCCCAAATACAGGAACCTGGTTTACGAAGAGCTAAGTCAGAAGCAGGATTTTCTTTGATCGGTCAATTTCTGGGAGCGGGTTTCGCTTCGAGAGCGGCCTCTAGGTTTCCAGATATTTCGACTCCAAAAGTTAGAGAAATGATCCCTTCGAAGACCACCGGATTATCCGCGGCAGAGCAAAAGTTTAGAACGTCTGCCAAAACTTCTAATGTTCTAGAAGGGGCTGCTGGCAAGGTTTCTATAAGAGGGAGAGTAGTGTCTCCTAGCCAATTAGTTGAGAACGAAGTAAAAACTTTGGAGGACGTTGCGAGCTTTCGAGATAGAATGAAAAGAGCTATGGCTTCGTCCAAAGGAGATAAAAAATTTTTAGTGAAAGCTGAAAAAACATTGAAAGCAATAAATAAAAAAGAAGCCGTTTTAAAAAAGGCGGCGGCTGGAACGGCTAGGAAACAAAAGTTGTCTAATAAAATCTCTAATTTAGACGTAAAGATGTCTAAAGAAAGGATTTCAAAAATTACTCTTGAGTTGGGAGAACTCTCTAAAAGAAGCGAAACTCACGGATTAGATGCGATTGAATGGAAAAGAATGGAGGAACTTGAAAACGAGCTTAGTTCTTTGCAAAATAATTTGAGACAAAGGGGCACTCCGAGGAATTCTTCTTTTAGTAGGGAAGGAGCTCTAGGACGTACTAAAACTAACTTTGTAAGGCCAGAGGGAGTTAGTGCTGCGACAGAGGCTCCTTTCAAAAGGAGTCTTTTAAATCCAGAGGGTGCGGGAACAAAGCCAAATACTCTTTTTAAAGAAAGGTCCGGTGGCCGGAGCAGAGAAAAAATTACCTCCCTAGAGTCTGAACCAAAAAAAGCGTTTGATTCAAAAGGGGCGGATATTTCTCCGGAAAAAGTTCCCGTTCGCACTCAGTCTCTAGAAAAAAATATTATAGAAAGCGGAAACGAAAGATTAATAAGCAAATATAATTCCTCTGTTAAGAAAATTGGGAAAGGGAAGAAAGTTTCCGATTTTACCCTGGAGGAAGAAAGGGCCTTGAGAGACGAGGTACAGAAAAAAATAAATGATCTCTTCGATGCCAATGTTAAAGACGCAGAAGGAAAAGACACTACCTCTGTTATAAATAATGACGTCCTGCGTTCGATGAGACACCGACTAATCCAATCTGGAGAAAGCGGGAAAGAACTGGCGGAAACGATCGATCGATCTAATCGGCAAGGGCTAATCGCTGAATCTAAAATGCACGCCGGGTTGGATGATGTCTTTGCGGAATTAAATGAGAAAGAAATAGCCAGATTTCAGAGAGCCGCAGAGGGCAATATTCCTACCGAAAAACTGAGTCCTGCTGAAAGGAAGGCTCTGGATCTGTACAGGAGAATAATGAAATCTACTCTTGATGAAGCACAGGCGGCAGGACTGGTTGTCGGAGAAGTTGAAAATTATTTTCCAAGAATAATAAAAAAAGAACTCTCAGAATTATTTGGGGACAGAAATGCTCTCGCAAAAGCGATCGCAAAAAGAGGGAACCTTTCCATGGGAGACGCAAAAACTCTTTCTGAGAGGGTTAACCAGACCTTCGGGGCGAAAAAGAAATTCTTCGAGCAACAACGATTGGCCGACGAGCTACCAGAATTTTTATTCGAAACTAACCCAAAGGCAGCATTGCCGATTTACGCTTCAGTGTCTGCCAGGAGAATAGCCGACGCTAAAAATTTTGGAGCCGCTAATGAGAAAATTCTCGATAGTTTGTCAAAAATCGCGAAAGAAGGTGGCGATGTAAAAACAGCTTCTCAAGTTATTCTGAAAGTATTAAATCCTTTGCAGTTAAATGATTTTACAACGAAACTTTTAGGGTACAATGCGATCACGAAATTGCCGCTCGTTTCGTTAAGAAACATAATGGAGTTCGCACAACCAGCCACTAGGAACGGACTATTTAATGCTTTCTTTTCCGGTCTAGAATCTCTCACTAAATCTGGCAGAAGAAAGGCCGCAAGAATTGGGGCAAATTCCAAGGCATTGACAGATGCGAGAGAAATCCTTACCGGGGCGCAAACGAGAGTTTCCAAAAAATTTATGAAGGCATACGGGTATCAAACTACGCAGCAATTTGCAGATAATGTCGAAGTATTATCTGGCGCCAGAAAGGGGCGACAACTCTTAAAAGAGGTCCAGAAAAATCCAGACAATTTAATAGCCAGAAAAGCGCTAGAAAATGCCGCTGGCGAAGAAAACATTGTCGACATCCTCTCTGGCAAAGTAAAAGGAGAGGAATTGGACAGAGTTTTCGGAGTAAAAACAATGCTCGATACCAGACCCGAGGGCAGAATCGATTTGCCACTTCTCTACCACACAAATACAGGGAGAGGGATTGGACAGTTTAAAAGTTTTGCTTATAAATTTGGTACCATGCTCCGGAAAGAAATTCTCGAAGCACCGTCAAAATCTATTGCGATGAAAAAATTAGCCACTTTCTTTTTAGTTGCGAATATGACCGGGGAGGGATATAGCGAATTGAGAGATGACATAAGGCTCGGGTTCGGTAAAAAACGAAGACGCGACAGCCTGGCCAAATTTCTAACGTCAGAACAAAGTGCCGGAGATATTTCTTCGAGAGTTTTTAATAATTTGCTGAACTCTGGAGGATTCGGATTGGTGGGGGACATGTTCAACGTAATTCAATTTGGAGGATACCGAGCGAGTAGTTATTTAGGATCTCTTTTGGGACCAGCCGCGTCCGATTTGGAAAGAGCATTTACGGCTGGATCAGGAATCGTCAATAAGGTTTCATCAGGAGATCTTGGAAAGAAGGATTTGGAAAAAGCAGCGAGCACGATGATGAGAGTTGCACCTTTTTACAACGACATTTTAAATGCTGCCGGAGGACTATCTAAGAACATAAAGAAAATAATCCCAAAAAATATCTTTCCGGAAGTCGAGGCGAAGGGTACTACGACAGGCTCGAAGCAGAATTTTACGAGCGCCATGCGTTTTATTCTGGAAGGAGAAGGATTCAGTGAGACGGCGTATCCGGACGCTGGTGCCACGAGCATTGGTTTCGGGACTCGTGCTAACGGAAGAACTAAAATAAGCCGTCAGGACGCCTTGAAAGAGGCCGCTCAAGCGTCAAATAAAAACGTTAGATACATTACGTCAAATTTTCCCAGTCTTTCGGGAAATCAGGTGACTGCGTTGGCAAGTTTTATGTACAATCTCGGGAGAAGTCCGAAAGGATCAGAAAAACTGTACAAAGCAATAAAAGATAATGACATCGAAACAATAAAAAGCGAATGGTTGAGATTCAACCAATCCGAGGGAGCAGAAAATCCCGGGCTCGTCAAAAGAAGGCAGAGGGAATTGGACAAATTTATTGGGGCTGCTTAAATTTAATAAATAAGTCGTCGATTTCATATTGGTTGAATTTTCTCATTTGTTTTAGAAAATATGGTTTGCTCAAAAGATAATTTCTGTTGATATTTAAATCCTCGGAACAATATTCCCGGAACAATTGATAGATTTCTTTAATCAGTCCAGAAGGACTGTCTGCGTTTACTTTTTTAGACAATACTTCTTCAACGAATTCATTGATATAGTCGGAGGAGGACACGAATTTAGAAGTGGTTTCTATTACTGATTTTGGTAAAGTGAATCCATTTTTCAATAACCTCTCTAGTCCTTCGACTGCCCACCAAAATATCTGTTCTCTTTCTACGCACAATTTGTCGGACAAATTTAGTACTCCATCGTTTTCCATTGTGGCGAATTTATTATTGAACCTTATCATGTGAAGCCTTCTCATCAGCCAGTTTCCAGTTTCCCTGGCGACGGGTTCGTTATTACTGGCGAAGACCATTTTTGCGTAAGGTTTGAATGAGAACGAATCTTTGAATTTTTGCTCTCCTCGGATAGAATCTCCTCCGCTTATTTTTTTAAGCGTCGAGGATGAAAGGCTCGTTTTCTCTGCGTCAGAAACAATGTTGACATACGATCCCATCAGGGAGCTAGTTTGAAATTTATCTTTTTCAAGCCAGGAGACTTCCAGATTGACGTAATTCTTTTTACCGACCAAATTCTCTAGAACCCCAAACAGAGTCCCCTTCCCGTTCGCCCCGTCACCAAGGATGAATAGTATTTTTTGGAACGTCAAATGAGGATATAAACAATATCCGAACCACTCTTGAATAAATTTTATTCTGTCTTCCAGGTCCTCTTCTCCGCCAAAAACTTGGTTAAGGAATTTTTTGAATTTTGGGCAATCGCTATTCATGTTGGTTGAGCCCACATCTATTGTAGAAATGACATAGTCTGCTGCTGAATACATTTCGAATTCTTTCTTTTCTATATTGTATTTTCCGTTTTTCATAAATACATAGCCCTTCTTCACAGAGAGTTCCCCATTGATAGATTTGGTCAATGGTTCGGAGTGTTCGAAGCAATTGTTTTTTATGTAGAAACAAACTTTTCTTATTTTTTCCGGGGTGTGTGTAATAGTTATTTCCTCTTCGATGAATTTCTGAATCATGTTATAAATTTTTTCTTCAGAAATGTCTCTCCAAACCGGTTCAACATATTTCCACCAAGTTCTTCCGACGAACGCCACTGGATGAGCTAGAACAAATTTGTCTGCGATGTATGCGTTGTCTGCTATTGCGTTCCCTGGCAAGATGTTCAAAATTTGTCTACACGTATAGCAATTTTTTGAAACTAGAAAATCTTTCAATTTTGCACCGGTAGTCAGGACATCATTCACATCGACTTTTTTATCGATGTCTAAAAAATAACATTTGCATTTTGCCCCAAGTTTGGCTTTTACGGCAGACGATTTTTTGGCACCGACTCCTGATCCGACGAGTTCTCCGCTTTCGTCTCGGGCGGTATCGGCATCAAAGATCATTGTTATTTTCTGGAACCCAGTTAGCATTTTTATAATGTCCTCTGCGTTCATAGTGGCCGAAACCACCCCGATCAC
>Ga0307928_10003361_pt1 | contig 12213 bp, 13 predicted proteins | sample AceLakmetagen232_FD_201815 | JGI IMG/M metagenome (GOLD analysis project Ga0307928, IMG submission 201815) | Saline water microbial communities from Ace Lake, Antarctica - #232 | ecosystem: Environmental > Aquatic > Non-marine Saline and Alkaline > Saline | place: Antarctica: Ace Lake... | reverse complement strand
TCAGTATGTGATAGAACCAGCTAAGGGGAATGAGAGTTATATCGGAAGGTGGATAGGTGATGAGGCGACAACGGATTGGAAGTGGAAGCCATCTAACCCTTGGAAGTTTATATCAGGTAAATTAGAGATATCCGAATGGCATCATGTCCTTTGGGTAAGGAACCCTACTGGTTTAGGGCAGATGTTATTCATTATTGTATTTGGCATTTATGGGTATGGTGCTTTCTTCTTAACAATGAGGATGCTAAAAAAACGCAAGAAAGGGAAACGTAATGGGATTCCAGAGAGTAAGTAAGAAATTAGTCCGTGATTTATCGGATATAGATGCGGCAATCATTATGTGTAATGCCTATGACCCACAGTTGGCAACATTGGCTGTATTTTATAACGCCGTTGAAGGTTTATCTCATTTTACTGTCTTAAATAAGACGGATATGGTTAGTGGTGAAGCTGTGTTAGAGTTAACCCAAAAGTTACCAGGGGAAGTAATACCAGCGTCACTTAAAGAAGGGCGTGGTGTGTCTGAGATAGAGTATCGTTTACAGCAATGGATTAATGCCAAAAAGGTCGGTGTGTTGGGAAATTTTAATTCGGGCAAAACTAGTCTGATAAATGCATTAACAGGCGAACATAATCTAGTTGATGATATTCCAGGTACGACATTGGTATTTAGTGAACACAAATATAATAACATGGTTTTATTAGATTCTGTGGGGCAGTTAATTGATGTTAGTAAGCCATTGATGGTATCCATTGATTTTGAAGGGTGTGTAACCGATAGGGATAAGATAAACAGGTGTTTTGATAGTTCCGTAGATGGATTGGAGGCGACTAGACCGATAGCCGTTGACCGTATACTAGAAGCTATAGATATGATAATTGGAGCCGTGGATAAGGGGGGGAAGTTAATAACATGTGGTGCGGGGGCTTCGGGGCTGGTGGCTAAAGAAATGGCAGGGCAGGCTCAAGAAACTGGATTGCCCGTCATGGTATTTACGAATGACTTTGCTTTTGCCCAACCAGTAAGTTTTGCCAAAGGAGCATTTGAGGATGAATATTCGTTAGCTGAGTATTTCGGTAGGGCGATAAATCCAAATGATTGTGTTCTTGGGGTTTCGGCATCTGGAGGAACTGGATTTGTATTTGAATTACTTGCCATTGCAGGGGAGAAGGGGGCAAAAACAATAGCTGTAACAGAGAATAGTGACACACCTTTAGGCAAAAATGCTGATATTATTATAAAAAGTGAATCCAAGCCAGAAGGAGTTTCCTCCTCAAAGGTTCAACTTGCCCATTTAGTCATAGGGTATTCGTTAATACTTACAATAGCTGATAAAAGGGGTATAGATGCAGAGAAGTCTATTGGTTATATGATGCCTCAGAAAACGAGAAATAAAAAAATGGGGATAAAATGAAAAAGATAATAGTTTTTGATTTACACGGGACTTTAACTGAGGGGAAGCAAAGGATAGACGGTGAACTCACTTGCCTTATGAATAGTTTATTAGATGGCTATAATATGGGCATAACATCTGGGTTTCCGATGAGTCAATTGGATATACAAGTTGCATCGGTCTTAGAGCAGGATTTGATGGAGCATGTGTGTTTACTGCCACTTATGGGTGCAGAGATGTATCTGTGGGATGATAAGTGGCTTAAAATTTGCGATGATAGATTATCAAAGGCAGAGAAGAGAAGGGTGTTGACGGCGTTTGATTGTGTGAGGCAATTAAATGGCGATACTGTGTATGGTGAAACCATTGATGATAGGGGTAGCCAGATTACGTATGCTGTACTAGGGCTTGATGCTCCATTGGAATTGAAAATGGGGTGGGATAAAGATGGTAGCAAGAGGTCATTAATAAAAGAAAAACTATTGAGTATATTGCCTGATTTTGAAATTACAGTTGGGGGACATACTTCCATATCTGTCACGCATAAAGGCGTGAATAAGACTATGGCTATAGATAGAATATGTGACTTTTTAGATTATGAGAATACTGACATATTATATTTCGGCGATGCTTTCCATGAGAATGGTGACGATTATTGCGTGAAGGATTTGGGTATAGATTGCGTGGAGGTATCAAGTCCAGAAGAAACAAAGAAAGCCATAAGGACGCTTTTAGAAAAAGGTAAGTTATGCAATATATAGTGAGAAAGTTAAGCGAAAGTGATATTAGTTTGAAATTTATTGATACCTTATCCAACTTATCTAGTTGTGAGGGTTTAACACTAAGTAGATGCTTACAAGTATTTAATGAAACAAGGAAGAACCCATCGTGTAATATGTTTATAGCCAAGGATGATGATGGCGTTGTAGGTATAGCTACCCTCTTAATAGAACAAAAGTTTATTCATAATGGTGGTAAGGTGGGGCATATAGAGGACGTTGTGACGAATGCCAAACATCAGAATAAAGGAATAGCCTCTACAATTATTAAAAAGTTACTTGAGATTGCGGAGGCTGAAGGTTGCTATAAGGTAATATTGGATTGCAGTGAGAAGAACTTTGGTTTTTACGAGAGGTTAGGGTTTGTAAAAAAAGAAACAGGGATGCGTTTAGATTTATGAAGGCGATTAACAAAGTAGTTGTTGGTATTCATGGAGACCCGTTACATCGTGGTCATATTGAACATATAAGAAAAGCCTCGGAGTTAGGTGAGGTCATAGTGATAATGGGGTCAGATGAACAGATTAAAAGGAAATACGGCTATGTCCTGCAACCTTTATATAAGCGTTTTGAGAGACTTATGAGGAAAACACCTTTTGTCCGAGGTGTGATTGTCTCCATTGATAGGGATGGTACGCAGGTAGAAACATTAAGGATGCTTGAACCAATGGTATTTGCCAAAGGGGGCGATAGAACACCTGATAATATGCCTCAAGCAGAAATAGACGTTTGCAAGGAAATAGGTTGCCAAATTGTATATGGAGTCGGGAAAAAGGTTAATTCGAGTACGGCTATCAGACATAGGATTGAGAAGTTCAGGAATAATGAGAAATAGAATTATAATTATATTTGCATTAATCATATTCGGAGCAATAATTATCCTACCACCCATTATTCATGGGTATATTTATCCGAATATAGGGGATGATACTGCTGCTCACCTGAATCTTTTTGATAAAATAGGCATCTTTGCTACCGAAGATAATGACCGGTTGGACAGTATTAGATATAGTGCGATTTACATTATTGGTTATCCGTTAGACATTGCAAGCCATATATTTAACGTAGATAACGACATTATATTTTTATGGTTCAACTACATAGCGTTGATTGGCGTTGGGTTGAGTTTGTTCTTTATATTTAATAACCTATTTGGATTACTAGCTGGACTATTAGCCTTGTTGTTGCCGATATTTACCTCATATGCTTTTCTGCTCTTATTTTACAGTGGTGTTATATTTGAGATTATAAGTATTGGCATTATATTACCGTTTGCTTGTTATTGTGTAATTAAGTGGATGTTGACAAAGCAAAAAAGGTTCGTAGTAGGTGCAAGTTGCCTACTCTCATTATTTGCAGTATTTCATAGTACAGGTGTCTATCTACCATTCTTTGTAACCGCAGGCTTGGGTGCCTTCACTTTTTATAAAGTGGTCAACAGACAAATAATCTCCAAGAAGTTTTTTGCAATTATGGCAATAGTGATGGCTTGTGGTATTCCTTTGTTTATATTATTTAACCCGATAGTGGGTTACTTGTTTGAAGGAGCAGGAAGCGAAAGTAGTATATCTGGATTCCCGTTACTATTTGAGTCTCTTTCAAGGTATATGTCCTACTTTGCCTTGGTGGTTCTTTTAATATCTGTTGTTTTATTGATTAGTAAATATAAGCAGATTACAGTTACCGAGAAGTTAACAGTAGCGGTGTTCGGCTTATTGGCAGCAGTTATGTTACCTGCTATGTTATTTGGTTGGTCTCCTCAACCATTCAGGCAAGGTCTTGATTTTGCTATATTCCTGTCAATTATATCTGTTGTCTTACTTAGTATTGTTATAAGATTGTACAAAGTTCATATGATAACTTATGCGTTGGTAGGAATAGTTATCGGTGGGGCTGTAGTTAATATTGGCAACTGGTTTGGTTATAACAGCGCATTAGAGGAGGTGGACATTGAAGCGATACATTACGTCAATACTCTACCTGGGATTTCTTACTCTTGTTCCGATAATGTTGACCGTTGGATATATAGTAGGTATGTTGAAAAAGGTTATCTTACGACAGGTGGCGAAATATTAGTAACGAGAAATGTCCCGATGAAATCCAAAGTTAAGTTGGTTGAAGATGGTGACTTAACTTCTACTAGAGTTATCGTAAATAAGTTTGTTGACTTTGCAAACAAGGTTGAAGTGGGGATATACAGATGAAAATCTTACAGGTGTTTGATTTCCTTTCATTACCTCATGGCGGTGGTACTGTGGATATAGTGCATAAACTATCACGGGCTTTAAGTAAAAGAGGGCATGAAGTTACATTGTGTATAGGTGATTATGAGCTAGATATGGATTATCTATGTAAATTGGGCAAGGTAAATGTCAGGATTTCACACAGTTGGTTTAATAAGTATGGGTTTTATATAATGCCGAGTCTTATAGGGTTTGATATAGTGAAATATGATGTCGCTCACTTACATTGCTATCGTAGTTTTCAGAATGTGGCTATTTGCTGTAAAGCCATTAAATATAAAGTACCTTATATAATAGATGCTCATGGTTCTACTGCTGAGTTACCAGAAAGGAAACAGCTAATTAGGGATTTGTACGATAGGTTTTTTGGGTATACAGCGTTGAAATGTGCTAGTCGAGTTGTTGCTGAGACAGAAGTAGGTATGTCCGAATATAAAAAGCTAGGCGTTGATTCTGATAAACGAGTATTGATGCACCCATTAATTAATACCGAAGAGTTTGATATTTTACCAGAAGTCGGTTTGTTTAGGGAAAAACATAAGATTAATAAGCCAATAGTTTTGTTTGTCGGTAGAATAAATTGGGCGAAGGGGATTGAGACATTGGTGGAGGCTGTTTCTAAGTTAGAAGATGTGTGCCTAGTAATAGTCGGACAAGATGATGGGTTTAAGTCGGAGTTGGAGAAATTGATAGTAAAAAGGTTCATGGCTGATAGAGTGTTATTCACTGGATTTTTAAGTGGGTTGGACAAACTCTCAGTCCTTGTGGATGCGGATGTGTTAGTGCAACCTTCTAAGAATGAAGCAGGGGCTAGACCATCATTGGAGGCTATATTATGCAATACGCCAGTTATAGTCACGAAAGATACTGGCGCAGGTAAGGAGATTTCTAAATTTGATGCGGGCTATTTATTTGAGTATGGTAATGCCGATATGTTGAGTAGTGCTATGCAGTATATACTTGATAATTCTAGTGAGGTTCAAACAAAGACGCATAAGGCGAAGGGATATATTAAAAAGAATTTGTCTTTAGATAAGCAGATAGTGAAGTACGAAGAACTTTATGAAGGGGTTATAACGTGAAGATATTATCACTAGGCGCAGGCGTTCAATCATCTACTCTGCTTTTAATGGCTTGCAAGGGCTTGATAGAGAAGCCTGATGTGGCTATATTTGCTGATACTGGATGGGAACGGATGGTAACTTATGAGCATTTAAAGTGGCTAAAAAATGAATCTGAACAATATGGTATTCCTGTTATTACAGTTCGGGAAAGAAATATAAGAGATGATAGTTTAAACGCTGCTGAATTAAATAAGGGATTTTATTTTATGCCATTATTTATAGAGTATAATGGCAAATTAAAAATGGGCAAGCGTCAATGTACTAATAATTATAAATTAATTCCCATTAATCATAAAATCAGGTAATTACTTGATGTTACTCGTACACAGCGTATTACACAAAATGCCGTAGAGATGTGGCTTGGTATTAGTTTAGATGAAGTTCGTAGGATGTACCCGTCAAAGCAAAAGTGGATTCATAAGAGATACCCACTTGTTGAATTGATGATGACACGTAACGATTGCATTAAGTGGCTCTATGATAATTATAATGGTCTATCAATTCCGAAGAGTTCCTGTATAGGTTGCCCGTTTCATGATAATACGGAATGGCAGAATATTAAAAGTACTTTTGTTGAATGGGAAGATGCTTTATTAGTAGACGAAACAATTAGGCATGGGAAAAAGAAAGTTGCAACATATACTCAATATCTACACAAGACATGCAACCCACTTCGAGATATAGACTTAAGAACGCCAGAAGAAAAAGGGCAGTTGCTATTTCCATTTTACAAAGAGGAAAAGATTAAATTATTCGCTCATATGAATCTATTATGGACACCGAGTACATTACAAGAGGTAGTATTGTGATATTAGTTACTGGTGCTACAGGGCTTGTAGGGTCTCGCCTGTGCAAAAGGTTGGTGTCTGAGGGGTATGAAGTTGTGGGGTTGACGCACAATAGGGGCAATATAGTGATTGAGTCGTTACTGGAGTGTGGGAATTTCAATGTTGTTCAGGGCGATGTAAGAAAACAGAGTGACGTTTGGGGTATTTTTAATGAATATAAGATAAAGACTGTATTCCACACAGCAGCCCAATTACCTTACACTCCAGACAAAGACCTTGTTGGGGTTAATGTCGCTGGTACTTACAATCTACTCAAGTTATCCCACGTTTATGGTGTAGGAGAATTTATATATGCCTCTAGTATGGGGGTATATTCCGACCCACCGAACTATTTATCAATAGATGAGATTCATCCTACACAACCGTCAACTGAATATGGAAAAACTAAATATACTGGCGAGTTATTATGTAATCGGTATAAAGACTCAATGATGATTACAATATTGCGTTTTGCAGGTGTGTATGGATTGAGTAGTGAAAAGAATAGGGCGGTTAACAACTTTATCCGAAATGCGCTAAATAATGAGCCTTTAACAGTAGATGGCGATGGTAGCCAGAGTAGTGATTTTGTTTATGTAGACGATATTATTAAAGGTATATATTTAGCTTGGCAAAATCACACACCAGAAATATACAACATCGGGAGTGGGCGGGATATTACTATTAAAGAATTAGCCAAAATGATTATAAAACTTACTGGCTCAAAATCAGAGATAGTGTTTAATGGAGAACAGATAGAACGTCCTTTTAGGTTTTATTTGGATATAGCTAAGGCAAAGGAAGATTTTGGGTACTTACCATGCTCCCTTAAAGATGGTCTTAGTTTGTATATAAAAGAGTGGCAGAATGGATAGTTTAACTACAAAGATTAGGACACACGTATTAGAAATGACGCATAATGCCAAGTGTTCTCATGTTGGCAGTTGTTTATCTATCGCTGATATCTTAGCTGTATTGTATGGCAAGATATTAAATGTGAGACCTAACGAACCTAGTTGGGAAGGTCGTGATAAGTTTGTTCTAAGTAAGGGTCATGCCTGCGCTGCACTTTATGCAGTATTAGCGGAGCGTGGCTTTTTCCCTATGGAATGGCTGGATAAATTTTATCAGGACTTATTATCAGGACATGCCAGCCATTATGTGCCAGGGGTTGATGTTTCTACTGGTTCTTTGGGGCATGGGCTTTCAATAGGGTGTGGGATGGCAATGGCGACAAAGAGTAAGGTGTATGCCTTATTAGGTGACGGCGATTGTAATGAAGGCGCAACATGGGAAGCGGCTATGTTTGCCAGCCAGCATCAATTGCGTAATTTAGTTGTTATAGTTGATTACAATAAGTTACAGGCTTTGGGTAAGACAAAACGTATATTAAATTTAGGGTCTTTGGGTAATAAGTGGGCTTCATTCGGGTGGAGAGTGATTGAAACTAATGGACATAATCTTTCTAGAATAGAATCGGCGTTAAAGAATATACCAAAATGGACACGAAGACCCAGTTGCATTATAGCCCATACTGTTAAAGGCAAGGGTGTGAGTTTCATGGAAAACAAGGTCGAGTGGCACTACAAGTATCCTAATGACGAAGAGTTAAAATTGGCTTTGGGGGAGTTATGACAGGGAAGTTTGGCAACATTAGGAGTTGGTGGGCGAAGAGAACTAAACAGGACAAGGTAATATTAATTGCGATTATTGCTTTAGGTGTGGGTGTATTGGTTTACACTAATAGTAGGGATGAAAAGTTGGAATTGCCGTTAAGTGAGGCTGTAATACTTTCTCAATCTGTGGTATTTAATGAGATGATTGTTTATTTAAGGGATAGTTCAACAACACTAGAATTGATTGTCGGTGAAGGCTACTCTAATACTACTTTTGATATAGATAATAACCCCATTATTTTATTAGGTGGCGAAAAGGTGACGGTGGAAGTTGGAACGCTCAATATTAAAGAGTTGGAAGAGATGGGCTTTGTCTTGCCCTCTATTTATAGCACAGAGGCTAGAAGTTCCACAAGTATGTGGAGCCAGTTATTCCCTATGTTTGTAATGATTGGTGGGATTGGTTTGATATATTGGTTATATGCAAATGGACACCTTAGTGGTGGCGGAAGATTTAAAAGAACCAAAAACAACATTAAGTTAAGTGATATTGGTGGGATAACAGAGATAAAGGAAAACATTACAGATGTAATCGGTTTTCTTAAAGGTAGAAGTTATTACGATAGAGTGGGGGCAGTTATCCCCAAAGGAATATTACTTGTGGGGGAACCTGGGACAGGTAAAACTATGCTGGCAAAGGCAATAGCGACTGAAGCCGATGTTCCATTTTATTTTGTTTCTGGAAGCGAATTTCATAGTATGTGGGTGGGTTTGGCTGGAATGAAGGTTAAGGGTCTATTCAAGAAAGCTAGTAGGACAACGAGTATTGTCTTTATAGACGAATTTGATTCTATAGCACATAAGAGAGCTTCGGGAACTGGGGATGCAGGTAGGGAATGGAATCATACTTTGAACCAATTGCTTTCAGAGATGGACGGATTTAAAGTAAATTCAAAGGTTTTAGTGTTGGCAGCTACAAACCGTGTAGATATTTTAGATACTGCTGTGTTAAGACCAGGAAGATTTGACCGTAAGATAACAGTTCCGTTACCGAATTTTAAAGATAGGTGCGAGATACTGACAATTCATTCTCAAGGGAAGCCATTATCTAGCGATGTGAGGTTGGAAGAAATAGCGAGACAAACTACAGGATTTAGTGGTGCTGATTTAGCCTTATTAATTAATGAGGCAGCTATTAGGTCGGCAAAGGAACATGGGAACTTGATTAACATGAGTCATCTAACAATGGCTATTGATAAAGTATTGGTGGGTGATGAGAGAAAGAGTTTTACGATTACAAAGGAAGAAAGGAAAACAATTGCATATCATGAAGCAGGGCATACTATTGTTGCCTCATATATTCCTGATGGTGATGCAGTGGAAAGGGTGAGTATATTGCCCCATAGTCATTCTGGTGGGTTTACTCGGACAGGGCAAGATATTGAATCAATTCTACTCACGAAATCTAAGGCAATGAATACCATAGCTATATTACTTGGGGGGAGAGTGGCTGATGAGATAATGGGTGATGTTACAAGTGGGGCACAGGATGATATTAGAAAGGCTAATGACATAGCTATGCAAATGGTTGAGCAATATGGAATGGGTGAGTCATATGGGTTAAGATGTTCAACCCCTAATTCCCTTGGGATTCATAATGTTGATAGCAAATTAATAGAGGGAGACATTACATGGATATTAAAACAATGTCATGAGATTGCGAAGAGTATTATAGATGAACATTCTAATGTGTTGCATAAGATTGCCGATAGGTTATTGCAAAGTGAAACACTTGACGGTGATGAAATTAAATTATTGATAAAGGAAGAGGAGTATTGAGAAAGGCATTTATCAATACATTAGTTGAATTAGCCAGCAAAGATGAACGCATATATTTACTTACTGCTGATATGGGATTTGGTTTGGTAGAACCATTTACCGAGAAGTATCCTAAGCGATTTATCAATGTAGGAGTGGCAGAGCAGAATATGATAGGAGTTGCCGCTGGATTAGCATTATCAGGCAAGATACCATTCGTCTATTCCATAGCCAATTTCCCAACAATCAATTGCTTGTCACAGATACGGGATGATGTCTGTTATCATAATTTAAACGTCAATATAGTCGCTGGAAGTACAGGATTGACTTATGGTGCTTTGGGTAGTACACACCATGCTACTGAGGATATATCTATTATGAGAGCATTACCTAATATGGCTGTAATATCGCCAGCCGATATAGTAGAGGTTTCAAATGTAGTGATAGGTATGACTGAAATGGATAGCCCTTGCTATTTAAGATTAGGGCGAACTGAAAGGTTTACGATTGACTATCCATTTAATTTAGATATAGGTAAAGCGATTACTTTTGTTAATGGAAAGGATGTGACACTGATAGCAACGGGCTGGATGTGTTACCGTGCCATACAATCCGCAGGTAACTTGCATTGGCAGGATATTGATGTGCGTGTGATAAATATGCACACAATCAAACCCATAGATAAGGAGATAATACTAAGGGCAGCACGAGAAACAAAATCCATAATAACCATCGAAGAACACAACGTAATTGGAGGATTAGGCAGTGCTGTTGCTGAAGTGCTTGCCGAATCGGATAGTCATGTAAAGTTCAAGCGGATGGGGATACCAGATAGATTTTGTGCTGAAGTAGACACCAACGATGAGTTATTAAAGGCTTGTCATTTAACGGTAGACGATATAGTTAGTGAGGTTAGTAATATATTGAAAGGTGAGTTATTATGAAAAAATTATTGTTTACATTATACCAGAAGGTTGTAGATTGGTTGTGGGGAACAGGATTGGGTAGAATCATGCCCGTGTATTGGGTTTACTCTTTATTGTTTAAGATGCTTAGACCATCTGGGGGTATTATGGAAGTTGGCGGGAATAAGATGTATAGCAGGATGAAAGGGTTGCCTTGTGCTTGTGAAAGAACATTCCAAGCCTATATAGTCAGAGGGGGTTGGGAGGAAGAGACAACTAGGCTATTCAGAGAAAGAGCAAGGAAAGATGATGTGATAGTAGACCTTGGGGCTAATATAGGATACTATACTCTTTTAGCTGCCAAGGTAGTTGGGTCTGGTGGTAAGGTTTATGCATTTGAACCAGACCCATCAAACTATAAAATATTGACGAGTAACATAAGATTAAATGATTTTACCAATGTGATTACCGAAGAGAAAGCCGTTTCTGATAAATTGGGGACACTAAACTTGTATCTTGATAGACAAGATATGGGGGCGCACACTATATATAAAACAGATAAATACAGGAAACATGTCACAGTTGAGACTATTACATTAGATAAGTATTTTGAGGGTAGAGAGAGTCCTATTAATATTATAAAGATGGATGTAGAGGGGGCAGAGTTAGTTGCGTTGAGGGGTATGGAGAATATAATAAAGATGAATAAGGATTTAAAGATATTCTCCGAGTTCCACCTACCTTGGATTAGAAGGGCTGGTATAGAGCCTGAATATTTCGCTTCGTTATTGATAGACTATTATAAGTTCACGGTTACAGTAATACAAGATTATACGAAGCATATTAAGTCGGATAGAATTAAAAGTGTCAAGGAACTTATGAGTATATGCCAAGATGCTGGAGTAGTCAATCTTATGTTAGAAAGGGAATAGGTGAGTTATAGTATGGCTAATGAAACTTTCCTAGTGGCAGGAATAAAGAAGAAGTTATTTGTGTTATTCCAGAGGATTGTTGGCTTGTTATGGGGAACAGGGTTGAGCCACTTCCCACCCATATTTCGGCTTTACATTTTCTTATTTAAGGCGCTTAAACCATCAGGGAATGTTATGGTAGTAGATGGTCATAAAATGTATTGTAGGATGGAGGGGTTGTCTGATTGGGTTGACGAGGTGTTCCAAGGGTATATGGTTAGAGGGGGTTGGGAGGAAGAAACAACTCGGCTTTTCAAAAGTATAGTAAAGGAAGGGGATGTGGTTGTAGACCTCGGCGCTAATGTGGGTTGGTATACTCTTCTTTCTGCTAGGGTAGTTGGCTCTGAAGGCAGGGTTTATGCCTTTGAGCCAGACGCAACGAACTATAAACTATTAGTAGGCAATGTGGAATTGAATAATTTTGCCAATGTGATTACTGAGAACCAAGCTGTTTCAGATAAAACAGGTATAGTAAACCTATATCGTACTCAAAGGGGGTTGGGGGCAACCTTATGCCCGTCAGATAACCAAACAAA
>Ga0307928_10003358_pt1 | contig 12217 bp, 26 predicted proteins | sample AceLakmetagen232_FD_201815 | JGI IMG/M metagenome (GOLD analysis project Ga0307928, IMG submission 201815) | Saline water microbial communities from Ace Lake, Antarctica - #232 | ecosystem: Environmental > Aquatic > Non-marine Saline and Alkaline > Saline | place: Antarctica: Ace Lake... | reverse complement strand
CTAAGCGTTTTTTGGTATGTATCATTTAAATCAATATAATTGCTCACACCATCAAATCTAAAACTCGCCCCTGCTCCACCTAGATTAGTGGTGTTCTGGTTATCTAGTAGGTAATTCCCACCAATATCCAGATCAGCACCAGCAATAACTAAATTATCATTTCCTGCTTCATCATATTTTATACTAACATCCTGATCACTACCAAAGTATAATTTCTTATTATCTGCTATATATACATCACCTAATTCAGCAGCAGTGCTTCCTATATCCGTAGTTCCTGAAGCTGAAGGGATAATGTCTCCATCATCATTAATAGTAATTCCAGAGGTGCCATCATCAGCCATCAATTTTAAACCATCACTATCCCTACCTCTAATCTCATCAGTAGCAATATAAAGTCCATTTGCTTGGGTAGACGAAGCATTGATAGTAATAGCATCATTATCTATCTGACTTATAGTATCCGATAATAACTCAGCTACCTGAACATCTCCTGCCGCAAAAGTAGGCCATGCATTATTTACAGTAAAACTACGTTGAAAAATAGCGGTTATCGTAGCTGTAGTACCAGCGTAAACACTAGTAAGAGTTACTTGATCATCAGTATCTACAGCTCCAACCGTATAAACTGGAGAAGTATCAACATTATTAACAAATAAATCATTTATTGATAAATCGGCTACCCAAGACTCCGTTCCACTTGTTGAAGTTACTACTGCGCTACCATTAGTTACCGAGACCGAGACCGATACTTGCTCAACACTCATATATATTACCTTTATTCGTTATTATTTTTAAGATATTTAATTGCTTTTTCTAAAATAGTAATAGTATCACAAAAATTTCCAAGCCCTAAATTACATTTTACACATAATAGCCCACGTATTCTTCCGGTTTTATGGTTGTGGTCTATAGCCAAATATCTTTTAAGTTTAGACTGCGGGGTTTTACATATCGCACAAACACCACCTTGTTTATCATATAAACTGTTATACTCTGACATAGTCATATTATATTTACTTTTATAATTCAAAGCTCTTTTATCCAACCTAACCTTTTCGGGATGCTCCTCAATCCATTTTCGTTTAGCTTCCTTTACCTTCTCAGGATGCCTATCACGATAATTCTTCCTATGTAATTTTCTTCTTTTAGGATGCTCCTCTTCCCATTTTTTCATTTTGAGACGGTACTTCTCTGGGTCTTCACCCCTTCTTCTCTGTTGATCCTTACGTAATTTTTCTTGATTCTTTTTATAATATTTTCTATTTGAAACTCTAAATTTTTCTCTATTATTTTCTCTATAGGATACTATCTCCGCTTGATGAGTCTCCCTGTACTTCTTATTACTAATACGAACTTTTTCTTTCTTTTCTTCTGTAGTTAGCATAATTACCCCACTATTAGCTAACTCCTTAGCTTTTACTCATAAATTGAAAAACACAACAACAATTAGGGAGCTACCCTAGCCATATCTATTTATATCTAATAAAAATTCAAACTATACCTTGCAATAACCCCCACAAGATTCTCTGAAGTATACACTGTGAATCCAGTTATTGTTTTGCTTTGCGTACTATACTCACCTGGACTACGGGTAACAAATTTCCCCGAGTCGCTCAACGTCTGCTGTTCGTATGCTACAACATAATTGGCACTAGTTTGTGTATTAGTAAATGTAACCACAACACCAGCACTACCATTTAATGTAACTAACCCAGAAATAACCGCAGAAACTCCCGCTGGTCCTTGAGCCCCTATAGAAGCAGCACTAATTGCTCCATCAGTTTCAGATATTACAATTGCATCACTCATTAGCTCACCTCTCTTGCAAGAGTTATTTCACCCTCTATTGTTCTAACTCTCACATCACTAGCAGAGGTTGCCCGTAACTGAAACACTACATTAAAAAAAGTATACTCTGCTGATACTGAACCAGGTATACTAATTGTTACTTCTCCAGCAGAGGCATCTGTAATAGCAATAGAACCTGGATCATCAGTTGTATTTATATTTATAGATAAGGCATCACTTGTTTGTCTAATAGCTGCTTTCAAAGAGACAACATACCCTGTAAGATCTACAGCAACACCATCGGCCGTCCAAGTAATAACTTTATTGAAATCATCACCTTGTTCTATAGTAAAATCATTCTCACCTGCAGACATAAGCTTCCTTACTTAATAACAATACCTTTTCTACTACCATGTACTCTAATACCATCTTCATTCATAAAAGGATAAAGCATCTTATTTCTTTTATGGAGTTTTCTACTATATTTTAACTGGTTTAAAACACCGTTCTTCTTCTGATTGTTCACTATCATATCCTATCCACCTTACGTTAAAATCACCATACCCACCTAAATGCGTAAATAAAGCCCCTTTCTCTGCATCCATAGCATGATCCATGTGTTTTACAGGATCATCTATTCTATGTCCACTTTTATCAGTTCTCCAAGAATAACTCTTTTTCTCTTTCTCAATATTTGGACTATCTGCTAAAATATTAGTTCTAATAGATTTTACTTTATCTATAGAAACAACTATTCCTTTTTTCTGTTTTATACAATTAAACCCCGCTAGGTTAATTTCTTCTATCCGATCAGGTTCAGCAGAATCAGCATATATTGGTAATTGCCACTCTGATCTAGGAATAACTCTTTTCATTTTAGCAATTAAGGCAGTATTAGTTAATTTAGTTTCATAAATCTCTTCTTGTTCCCATACTTCTTCTTCATTATTTCCAATCCATATCTTAACTAAGGCTGAAGGAACATTGTACCCAAAATCTAGCCCCCTAATAACTTCAGAGTAATCTTCTGTTTTAGGAGCAGTGCAACCAAGCTCATAATTAGTATATATAAGATTTTCTAATTTACCCCATTCACCTAAAGCATAAATCCTATAATAATTTCTATCCTGATGAATTAATTTCTTATAGTTGTTAATTACAAAATCTGGAAGAAATGGGTTATCCTTATAATTACTAACTATCTCTTTTACTTCTTCTCCATACCCCTTTACATTTTGAAGTACTTCTGTATTTAACCAATGATACTCATCAATAGGATTAAAACTACAATATATCTGATTAGGCATATCATCTTTAGACTGTAAACGAGCATACATAATAATTGTTTTAAAATCATGAAAAGTAAAATCTGTAACCTCTTCAAACCAAATATCTGTATATTCTCCCGATTGCCCTATCCACTGAACTCTACCATTGTGTCTAATCATTATATTGTGAAAAGGGGCAACAGTACAACTATATACTTTTCCTTCATAATCAAAGCTTTCTAGTGGTCCACATGTCTGAGTATAATCCTGCTTACATATTGAAATACTCCATACATACCCTATAGTGGTTGGATAGTTTGTTTCATATAATGTGCTATTCTTTTTTACAGTAGGAACTAAACCTAACTTAATAGCTAATTCACAAACATCATCCTTTAACCTGTCTGATACTGTACTATATGTAACTCTACCAGAACCTGTTCTTGAACCATCACCATCTATCAAGGCATCAAATAAATATTGTAAATGAGTTTTATCTAATTCTAAAATATCTCTAGGAATGTACTTATCTTTACTTATCCCTAATTTTTTTAAATATCTATATAAATCTTTTCCATTAACTGTATAACTTTTATCATACATACTATAACAATAAGGAAATTCATTAAGAACCTTCTCTAACTTTTCTCTGCCCTTTTCCTCTACTTGGCAAATAGAAACACTCCGGTCTTTTTTACCGCAATTCCCCTCTGCAATATACCATCCTAAAAAAGAAAGAAAATTATTTATTTCAAATCTAAGGGGTTTTTTCCCTCTCTTTTTCCCACTCCCTCTAGGATAAAAAGCTTTTGGAATATCATAAAATTCTACTTTCTTACCTTCCCATACACCACTTCTTTTATGCTCAAACCTTCCTATTATATCTTTTGCTTCTGTAAAACCAAGAGTTTCTTTTCTATAACTACTTTTACCATCAATAATATTATGTCTCAATTTCTTACCATACATCTTATGCTCTGGAGTAACATTAAAACTTAAATAACTATATTTTTTAGTTACTTTTGGGCGATACATTTTCCCTTTATAATCATATGAGTAACATTGGGAAATTGGCCTGTATTCTATTGCATCTGTAAAAGGATTATTTGTAGCTACAATATCTCCTTCTTTAATTTCTGTAATATATTTAAATCCGTCTTTAGTTAAAACCTCTGTATCTGGACTTTGACATTTCATTTTTTCAGCGTCGTCACATCCTGAAAAACGTATTACATTCTCATCTTCCCCTTCACCCCAATAGTAATTTAACATTACTTTTTCAGCACGAAGATCTGTTATCTCCTTACCAAATTCTCGTAATACTTTTTTAAAATTTACAAATACTGAATTTCTTAAACTAGGAAGGGTTTTTCTAATAATAAGTATTCTTCTACCTTTACCATGAAAAAACTTAGTAAGAATAACTTGCATAATAGAATGTGTTTTTCCACTTCCACCACCACCCCTATTTATTAGTATTCTTTTTTCAGTGCCTCTAGTCTTATAAGGAAAAACTATACCCAACTTCTTACAATCTGCAATACTAGATTCTACTACTGAAGGTAAAGAATTCTCATAATATAGTCTAGTTGCCTGAAGAGATCTATTTTTACTGTTTGCTTTCGTATTTTCCATCTAGATATACTTCCCAATAATCATATGCAGAACTCGCTACAAGCATCCCAATAAATACTGCTGCAGGCACATCATAATATGTACATGCTTTATTATCACCAAAACGAATAAATAGACATTCCTTTGCCCAACGAATTTGCTGAACTTTAGGATCATCTACTTTTATATGTGCTTCTATTAACATTTTTCACCACCATCTAATCTTCTCAAACAATCTGGACAAATTGGTCCTTCATCGTCTGTAAAAAATGTTTTCTCTCTACAGAACCTACAAAATAATATATGATCATCAAATAAAGTTTGTCTGGATAAAGCATTCTCACATTCACTATCCAAAATAGTACACTCTAAATGAAAATTATAAAAACTACGAGAGATATCATATGAATCACATAATGTATCAATGAGTGTATCTACTTCCCCTGAAATATAATCCAAAAAATCTTTTTCTTGCTCTATCACTGTGTATTCCTCAATTCTGTCTATCTTCCCATATATCTATTTGTTTACTTTCTTTTACTACTTCTTTCTTTTTTTTACTATCCAAGTATGACTTATAAAAAGCATATAATATCCATCCAGCTATAATAAGAAGAATAGTGAGATATGCAAACTCAACAACCTGTTTAAAAATATCTAATATCATACCTTCTCACATTCATAATTTGATCTAATGTGCTTATGAAAATAACTTCCAATACTCTCTGCATTAATAAACTTTAACAAATCATTTTCAGTAAATTCTTTATACTTATATTGAGTCTTATTCTTAAAAGTTACAATCAACTCTTTTGTTTTTTCTTCCCAACTAATTACATCTAAATTTGTACTGTGTACTGTTATTTCACAATCTACTAACTTCATCGTCTATTCCCTTATATTGTGTGTAATCAACGGTGTTCTACTATGTGTAGTAATTGTACGGGTATAACTTACAAAAATAATTGTACAATGTCAAGTATTATTTACATATTTATTACTTTTCTTAAATATTTATTTATATACAAAAAAAGAGGGGCTATTGCCCCTCTTCTCTGTTACACTGTACTTCTCTAAATAAATTTAATCCTCTCTTGTATTGCTCCCTGCAGTAAATGTTAAAGTATAAGGACACCTACCATGCTCTTGATACCCTTCCCAAGGAAAATAACTGTATAAACTCTCGTCCGGAAACTCTTTATTCATTAAATCTCTAAGTTCTTCAGCCTCCTCTTCTGTTAATTTAATTCTTATACCTTTAATTTTCAATATTATTTCACTCTTCTCTATTTTCATCTTTCTTCTCTCCATTTTTACTTACATGTTTAGTATATCCCCCAAAAAGAAAAAAAAGTATTAAAAAAGCTTCCCATCTTCTACTAAGGTAGTACACATACCCTGCTACTGCAATAAGCAATATATTTACTATCATCCCTTTAACTGACATCACACTTCTCTCCTTCAGTAGTTAATCTACCATTTAATTTAACTTTCTGAATAGCTTTAAGCAAAACATCTCTCGCTTCTTTAATCCGTTCATGTAGATCATCCATTGAACTTGATGACCTACAATAATTATCCATAAAGTAATTACAAGCTTCTGGAAGATTATTAAAGTATGCTTGTACAGGAAAACATTCTTCACCTTTATTAATTCCTTTTTTTCTTATTAACCAATTCATAGTATCTGAATCAAGATAATATTTTCCTTTAATTTTTATCATTATCCTTCTCCTATAAACAAGTGTAACCCTAACCAATATAATACAAGCAAAAAAACAATCCCAACTAAAACAAGAAGTAATGCCCATCCACCGATAATAAATAAACCAAGAATAATACTTATACAACACAAAGCAATGCATAAGTAACCTAGTATAATTTTCATTAGCCCTACTATCTTCTTCCAATTCATCATATTCTCCTAATCTCTTTTTTATCACACCCATACTCTAATACAAGTCTCCGAACAATCTTATTATGTTTTTCTCTAGCATCAAGCATAGGAAAATATTTTTCTTCTATATACCCAAAGTAATAACAAGCTTTAGCTTTATGGTAACGTTCAAGCTGAATACTTAATCTCCATTTCCAAAAAAACATTTTTAATTTATTCATCTTTAATCCTCACTTTTGAATCCTTATATAGTAAGTATAAAAAGTTATGAACAGCATAAATAATATCAAAATAATAATACTCTTCTTCTACAGTATTACATATCTCCATATGCTGATCCATTTTATATTGCATATACTTATTCCACTGTATTTTTTTCTCATCTACCCAAATAAGCATATCTGAAACACTTCTTTCAATACTCATCTCATATCCCTACATTTTTTATCCTTAAAAAACAACCTTTTCCAAAATCCTCTTTTCTTTAGTAGAGGATATACATCTGAAGTACCACTATGGAATCTTGCTTTATCTTTCATAAATTCTATTATTCCAGGATTTATTCTTGTAGAACTACTACTTCTACCCCCACTGTAACACGTACTAACAAGTTTATCATCTTCTTCTCCCCCGTAAGGTTTTGAATCAATATATTCCATATCTCTTGGAGTAATTTTCATTGGAACATATCTTAAACCACTAACTCGTGGGCTACATGGCCAAATACTAGAAATACTAGAAACACCAGACCCCCCTTTTGGTGGATCTTTTTTACTAAACCCTGCCATTACTCTATCCCCTCATATTCACCTAACTCATCATTCTGCTCATCAAGAGCAATTTCAATAGCCTGATCTAAAGAAGTATTCTCCCCATTTATCTCTTCCATACGTTTAATAACCCACTCTACTCCCTTTTTAAACCCTTGAGGCATCCATGCTGCTTCTGCCATTGAAGAAAAACAATTATCATATCCTTCAGCATATTTATTAATTTCTTCTTCTGTAGGTACTTTAAGTCTTATTCCTGATACTATTATATAATCTTTCATATTATATCTTCTCCAAGCTAACAAAAGAATGTGATATCCATTTTTTAAGTTGATATATACGCAATTTTCTCCACCAAAATGTTCTATTTATTCTATGTTTATCTATTTTATTTAATCCCATTAGAGTCTGTGCTCTAACATAAGCTAAACAATCTGTCCCCATAAAAATAGTCCAAGCACAAATTTCACAATTTTCATTAGCAGCTGAACAAAGAGGGCAACTCATTCCTGCCATCCTTGTGTATTTATCATTTTCAAACTGATAATATTTTAACAAAGATACCATAGCTTTAAACATTTCAGGTGATACTGTTTTAGTTTTCATCTACTCCTCCCACGAAAGTATTCTACCAATATAACAAAGAAGTGTATCACTCCACCAAGACCAGCGTACCACTCCCACAGCTATCTCTTCAGATATAGTAGCTTTAATAATTTTAAATTTTACTTTTTCAGTTAAACCATAATAAAGTAATTGTGTATCTAATACTTTAAGTGTTTCTCTAGCATCTTTTTTATAGTTAAATACACCAGTTCTTCCATTCATACCAGATGAAAAGTTAGTAGGTAAAAGACCAGTTAATTTATTACCACTAGGAGCTTGTTGCCTTTTACCATTAAAATAAAGATATCCAGTAAACAAGGAGTAATAATGCCCATTTTTGTCTACTCCTACGACTTTCCAACCAGTAACACTTTTCATCTTGGTTTCTCTTGTTACATTGCACATAATTTTATTTCTCCTTTAATGCTATTTTTTTACCTAATTCCATTCTTCTATCTCTCTCTTTAAAAGTAGCAATTAAATTATCTACAGCAGGACTATATGTATCTCTAATTGCTTCACAACGCAAACATACTTTTACATAAGCAGGCCATTGTCCAGTATTCTGTATTCTACCTCTGAATTCTGGATATACTTTTTTATAAGCAGCATTATATACATCATCACCACTTTTATCTATAATAATCTGCCAATTATGTCTTCCCCCTTCTGGACATCTACTTTTCCACCAGGCTATCCCTGTTGGTATAAATAAAACACATATACATATTATAATAACAAAAATAAAATCCATTATACTTCTCCCTTTTAATTACTATATATCATACTACTCTTATTATAAACCAACTACCTTAATTAAGTAGTATAATGTATAAGATAACAAAATAATCGTTAATGTCAAGTACTATTTAATATTTATACCATTTTATTTTTAATTAATTGTGGCTGTAAATAATCTTCTAAAATATAATTACTATTATCTCCTTTAGGATACTCTTGTATTTTATAGTTTAATTTTTTTAATAATTCTAATTTTCTATATTTGTTACAATTAAAATATACATATCTATGCTTTCTTGGTCTTTCAACTAAACTAAATTTATTACCATATTTTTCACGTATTTCTTTGGCTGTGTATTTATCTGCTAATGTTTGACAATGCTTATTAACACCCTCAATTGTCCAATTTTTATGTTTTGCACTAAGTCCGGTGTATATCCAATTTGTAGCTTGATATACAATTCCTATATGTCCTTGTTGTATTTCAGCATAAGATACAACTATTTCTTTATTTACTAATTTTAAAGTATTTCCAATAAGAAAACTTTCTCCATTTTTTTGTACTCTATCATCAACCCATAATCTAGTTAATTCAAGAACATTATTTTTTTCATCAACTCCACAAATGCCTTTTCTTAAAGGTGAACTTGAAGGTGTTCCATAAACTACCACCCCCATAATTTTATTTGTTTGCCTATTTTTAAGTCCAAATGCAAAACTACATGGGTATTTCCTATGGAGATAATGATTATTAATAACAAAAGACATTGCTTCAGTATAAGTTATTTGTTCAATTTTATATTTATCTTTTAATTTCATTTTATTTCTCCAATAAGATAATAGTATAGTATATAAGATAGCATTATATATGACAAAAGCAAGTACTATTTATTATTTATACCCTTTATACTGGAAATAATAGTATATATACCATTAAATTAAAAATGTAAGTATATATTGGAAATGGGTTTAGCTAATACTGGCTATGAGGTTGTTTATACTGAAGAAGTAGGTCTAAATAGGCTCAAAATCCAGATGGGGATAATTCACTTGGTGGGGTAGGGGAGTGGGGAATTTTTACCCGTACCCCCCTATGCATAGGTAATTTCTCCCTGGTTACATCTTACCTAAGTCAAAGAAACACAAGCAAAATAGGTTCGCATAATATGTATTATGTACCGTTCGTGATATCTAGTCTGTTATAGGTAGATTTTAACCAGGGGGACATGCTTCAAGCCTCTCCCCTACTCTAAGTCATGTTTCTACTGATCTAATAAAATAAGTGAGTGTGAAATGCATTTATGCATGCACCACTCACAACACCCACAACCAATAACACTTGCTACTAGTCAAATATTGATAGTGTCAAGCAATTGGCCACTGGTATACAATTAAACTCTTTATATTATTATATCTTATCCATCTACCTACTATAACTATAATAGCATAACTAAAGATATAGTTGTATAACTAAAAATCTAGTTCATATACTATTATATGTATTACTGCTTGAATGCAATATATATGTTGCATAATGTCAAGTATTGTTTACATTGTGTAGCTAATTGACACACTGTGTATATATCCTACACTTCTTTAATAATTATTAAAATATTTTAATTATTAATTTTACTTGACATTAATAATAATAGTATATATATTGAACTAATCAATTAACCAAGGAACAAAACAATGGAACAAATATTTAAAACATGGAAAAAAGCTACATATTTCAAGGGCACTTTTGAACTGCATGACAACAGCGATTATGCTACTCCTATAAAGTTCCCAACTGTATTTGTTGCTTATGGTCCTGGAATACATTCAGGCAATTGGCGAAGTTGTACGGCAATTAACACCCCTGAATATGTAATTAATAATTGCTTTGATACAATAGGCCACAATAAATACGATGAAATGTTTACATTGTGGAACTATTGCAAACAACTATCAAACATTACTTGGGGTAATATAAGAAATAATAAAGCAAATGTATTATCTTTATTATCATCGGCAAACAACCAGCTTTTTAAATTAGTAGAACTAAAATAAAGCTTGACATTCTCAATAATAATAAGTAACATACTATTGTATTTAATAACTCATTTAACCAAGGGAGTAATACAATGTTAAACAAATTACAATTTAAATGGTTTTGGATCATTTGGGCAGTATTAACCAATAAAAGATTTAAATGGTGGTTTGGAGCGACTATAAAATACGCTCTTCGACATTACAACTGTAAACATGGGCAAGGTGCCTCTGATGTACTAATATTTAAATATAAGTACTTTAAAAAAATCTTTAATATAAAAAAGTATGATAAAAGAATAAAGATAAAATATGGATTCAAAAGTAAAACACAGATCCCTTTATTCATGGTATGGAAAGAATATATAGATAATAATAAAGTATATTATGCAAATACTATATTTTCTTCTTCTCAATTAAAGATTAAAAAAGTATGTAATTGGAAAACAAGGAATAAAATTATCCTGCTTGATTCGCTACAATGGGTTATATATGGTATCACTGCGAGTGTACTTTTATATCTATATAAAACATTGGTTACTCATTTACTCAGTGTTTTTCTTTTATATTGAAAATAAAGTCAATTCTAAGGTACATTAGAACCGCTGTAAAAGCTTTTTAATAGCAATATATGGCAAATTGCGTTATTGTCTTAAATATACCTTAAATGAATAAATAAGCTATAATCAAATTAAAATGAAAATAAATAAAATAAAGCTTGACTTTGTTATATAGTATAGGTAAATTTAGTTAATCAATTATATGCAGGGTAATAAAATGCTAGTTTATAGAGTTGAGGGTAAAGATAAATATGGGCCTTATGCTGTAGGACACCATACTAGAACTCTTGCATTTAACAATGTACTTAATTCTCATGATGGCTCTAGTAAACATCCTTTGTCTCGCATAGACATTCCCAGTGGTTACTGGCCTAAAAATGCAAGACATGGATTTTCCTCTATTAATCAATTAAACTCCTGGTTCCCCTTAAACGTTCAAAACATGTTTAAAGAAAATAAATTAGAAATTAATATTTATAAAGTTCCCTCTGCATTAAATAGTATTAGTGGTACACAAATTATATTTGATTTGGATAAAGCTACATTCATAAAAAAATACAGGTAAAACAATGCTAACACTTAAAAAAAGAATTAAAGAGAAAACATATTATATTACATTAATAATGTATATATTATTTACTCTTTTAATTGTGTTAATTCAATATGCTATTAATCTTTAAATAAAGGTGAGTGTAATATGGAAAAATATCATTGCCTAAATGAAAAATGTGGAATTGAAATAACAGAATCAGAATTTTATGATAATTCTGGTTTATGTTTATCCTGTTACATGCTACAAGAGGAATATGAGATATTATTTGATTTAGTATTGCTTGACAATGTGTATATTATTAATAAGGTGACATTATGAATTATATACGGTTTTATACAAAAGGCCGTTATATGGGGAAAATTAAAAAAACTTCCTTTCAAGAGCAG
>Ga0307928_10003357_pt1 | contig 12218 bp, 15 predicted proteins | sample AceLakmetagen232_FD_201815 | JGI IMG/M metagenome (GOLD analysis project Ga0307928, IMG submission 201815) | Saline water microbial communities from Ace Lake, Antarctica - #232 | ecosystem: Environmental > Aquatic > Non-marine Saline and Alkaline > Saline | place: Antarctica: Ace Lake... | reverse complement strand
AATAATTCTTTGACTAAAAAGGAATGTCGTCAGCGACATCCTCAGCCTCAACTTTTTCTACTTCTTTTTTAGCTTTAGTCGATTTCGTCGATTTTGTCGGTTTCGTCGGCTTAGGTGAAGCACCGTCTGTAGGTCCAGCTGGAGCATCATTCATTCTATTGTTGTTAGCCCTACCACGAGGAGAAGCTAGCTTAATCATGCTATCAATAACTATTTCAGTCACTCGACGGTCAGCGCCGTCATCAGACTTCCATTCACGAGTTTGCAATCGGCCTTCAACATAGGTTTTGTCACCTTTGTTTAAAATTTGATCACAAATCTCAGCTAATTTTGCCCAAGCAACAATATTATGAAAGTCAGTTCTTTCTTCAAGTTGACCATCCTCTGTATTCCAAGAACGATTGGTAGCGATACCAAAAGAACAAACTGCCGTATTACCAGGGGTATATCTCAAATTTGGATCCCGGGTGAGATTCCCGATTAACATTACTTTATTTAACGATCTGACAGCCATATTTTTTCCTTCCTATCAAACTAACTTATATTATCCATTATTATTATACTTGAATTCTTACAAGAACCGTAACTTTTTTGAAACTGCTCACAATCTTGTCTGAAAATTAATCTTATTCTTCACTTTTAATTAATAAATAACGGATTATCTCATCAGTAATATTCATCGCTTCTTTGGTTTGAGTCACCTGAGTGGCGTCAGACTCAAACACAAAATGAAGATAGCGAGCTTCACGATACTGTTTACCTTCTTTTCTGATGGTATAAGCCATCTCTTTTTTACCCCAATCCTCGACTTCCTTAACTTCACCGCCATTCTTGGTAACCACATCACTAATTTTTTGTTTAATTTTGTCTAGTTCCGCTTGAGTATATTCTGTTGCAACTAAACAAGTTAATTCGTATAAACGAGTGATGGTTTCTTGAGCAATCTTCATAAAATTTCTTGTTAGTAATTAGTCTTTAATTTTCACCATTTGAAAGTGGGATTATACTCTAATTTAAGATGAAGAGCTAGCCTCAGAACCTGAAAAATTACCGTACAATTTCATCAAGGACTGCCAGCGTAAAAAAAACCGAAAAAAATTAGCCACCAATCATAAACTCCACCACATCATCCGGCTGCATGACATAATCTCGACCTTCAAGCCTCACTTTTCCTGCTTCTTTGGCCCCAGCCCAACCATTAAGCTTGACAAAATCTGAGTAACTAATCACCTTAGCTTTAATAAACTTCTTCATAAAATCTGTGTGAATGGCGCCAGCTGCTTGAACAGCGGTGCTACCCTGTTTAATAGTCCAGGCTTTAACCTCCAAAGTCCCGGCGGTTAAAAAACTCTGAAGCTTAAGAGTTCCATAACCAGTTTGAGCTAATCGTTCCAAGCCGCTTTGTTCAATGCCTAAATCTTCAAGATATAATTTTTGATCTTCAACCGATAAAACTGCTAGCTCGCTCTCAATCTTGGCGCTAATAATCACTACTTGTTGGAGCTCAATTCCCAATAATTCACTATATTTTTGCTTTAATTGAACTGAATTGGCCAATTCAGTTTCATCGACATTAATGGCAAATAATTCTGGTTTAGAAGTTAACAAATTTAATTCTTTAGCTAGCTGAGGGCGATCACTCTCAGCTGTCTCTGCTTGCCAATTAAAAACTGGTTCCCCCTTATTTAATTGTTGTTGGAATTCCTGAATCAATTCCCAACGATGTAACAAATTTTTATCTTTAATTCCTTTGGGTGGTTTTTGCTTTTCAATTGTCTCTAAATCAGCTAATTGCAACTCAGTTCGAATTATGGCTAAATCTTCCCGAAGCCCGACCGAGCCTTCTCGAATTACATCAGTGTCAGTAAAAGCGCGAAGTACGTGACAAATGGCGTCAGTTTCACGAATATAGGATAAAAATTTGTTGCCCAAACCCTCGCCTTGGCTAGCTCCTTTAATCAAACCGGCGATGTCAATAAAAGTTACCATAGCTGGCTTAATAACTTGAGTGTCAACAATTTCAGCTAATTGTGGCAGGCGAGCATCTGGTACTTCAGTCACACCGACATTAGGATCAATCGTAGCAAAAGGATAGTTGGCCACCAACGCTACTTGTTTTTTTAGTAAAGCATTAAATAAAGTTGATTTGCCTACATTGGGCAAACCAACAATGCCAATAGATAAATTCATGAGGTGTATTGTAACAGAAGTACTAAATATCTTGCATTACTCTACCGCCACTCCAGCTCGCTCAGCTAAATACTCAATAATCGGCGGAGCACCGACAATACACTTTTTGTCAGGTGTATAAAGAAAAGGCACGCCGACTCGATCGGGGTCTATCCCGCAACTTTGAGCTGCTAAAGTTAATTGTTTAGAATTATTAGAATTTTGATAAACTTCTTTTTTAAGGATATTCAACTTAGTCTCAACCTGATTCTCTTCAAACCACTCCTTCACAGTGAGACAATGGGGGCATGTCGCTCCATAAAAAAAAGTGTATGGCTGAGTTTGAATTGCTGTTGGAGTAGGATCAACAACCCCTGTTTCGGCCCCAACTTCATCGGTAGCAGCTAAAACTTTATCTGCCTCAGATAGTTCCGGCCGTGCTTCACCCGCTGAAGTGGCAGTTAAATCATTAGCTGTTTGCTCCCCCCGAACAATCACAGCTTCTTCGATTTGAGCTCCTTCAGTAAGATTTAATCGAGATTTATTTCGAGTTACCACAAGCGCAAACAAGGCTAAAAAAATCAGCATAGAAGTAACGATAACTGTTTTAGAAATTTTCATAAGTAAAATCTTGTTCAATAATTTGTTGATTGATTATACCTCAATCAACAAATTTAGTTATAATTCTTTAAATCATTGTAGAATCTGATTTAAGTATGAAATTTAATCGATCAGTATTTTTTAATATTTTAACCATCTTTTTGACGCTCTTAATTTTCTGGCTAATAAAATTGGCTCATCTTGAATTCCATTTCGGCGATGGCAATGTCTACTACTACATGGCCGACCGTTTGTTGCAAGGTACCCTGCCCTATCGGGATTTTCTCATCGCTGATCCACCCTTGTTGGTCATCTTATTAGCCGGTATTAAACTTTTAATCGGCAATCAACTAATTTTGTTTCAAACAGTGCCGTTGATTTTAGAATCGATAACAGCCGTACTTTTATTCTTTCTGAGTCGCCAGCAATTACCCAAGCTGGCTAAATTTATTCCAGCGCTCTATCTTTTCTCTTTTTTAATCTTGTCAACTACTGACTACCTAACCGGGCTTCATTTTGTTAACTGTCTGATTGTTTTAGCCTATTTCTTCAGAAAAAAACCCTATCTTTCCGGAATTTTTTGGGGGCTAGCCACCTTAATTAAACTTTATGTTATCCCTGGATTCATCGGTTGGATGATAGTACTATTTATGCAAAAAAAATGGCCTCAATTTAAAAAAACTGCCATTGCCTATATTGCCACTGGAGCTCTCATAATGTTGCCCTTTCTTATTTTATCGCCAGATAATGTCATCAACCACATTATCTTGCATCAATTTAACCGCCCCAAGGGCTTGAGTAAGCTCAATATTTTTCGTTTTTTTATTCAGCATGATTTATTATTACTACTGACCGTTGGGTTTAATTTTTATCTAACCAAACATAAAAAATTTCTCATACCCCTGCTCTGCTGGTTAATATTTTATGTTATTTTTAAAGATCTTTATTATCTCTATTTAGGGGTCATGGCTCCTTGGATAATTTTGAGTTTAGTTAATTTTTGGCAAGCACTAGAAAAAAAATTGAATTGCCAAAAAAATAACTTAGGCTCACAATTAGTTCTAATGAGCTTAATCATGTTATTTTTTACACAAATAATCGGACTCAATTTTTATCAAAAAAATATTCAGCAGCAAGGAGTATTTACTCAGGCTCCAGCCGTAGCTGAATATATTAATACACTACCAACAAAACCCTTATATGGCTCTCATGAAGTCGCTCCATTAGTAGCTTTGTTGAGTCATCGTCAATTATTTGACCATCAAATAGACACCAATGCCCAGCTGTTTGGCTCCGGAGCTTTAGATAAAAACGAAATTTCCCAGGCTGCAGCTGAACAGGGCGTTTACTTACTCACCAAAGTAGCTGATATTCCTCAAAGCATTGATCTTAATCAAGGTTACGACGGCTACTTTAGTCCAACCGTTTTTGAACAAGCCTGTCAACGACTAAAAATAATTAATGGTAATGACGGCGACTTATTTGATGATGTAGCTGTTTATGATTGCCATTTTTAACTGATTGGTCTCACTAATTCACACCATCTCCCGCAGAGATAGTCTCGACAGATTTCTTCAACTAATGCTAGAATCAATTTATGAAACAATCTACTAAATCGCCCCAGTCATTACCAACTCCAGATTTTAATCAACTGAATGACTATCAGGCTGTTCCAACCACAATTATTAACTGGAATTTAATCACTTTTTTTAAAAAATCAATCTTATTAGTCAAAAATCACCCCAAGCTTTTAATCCTGGGCGTGGCTTTAACTATCTTTTCTGCCAGTGGAGCCCCATCCAATCAATCTAATTTTCAAAATCTAATTAAGAACGGCACTGAAAAGACGCAACAGGAAATGGATCAAAAAAATCAACAAGAGTTTGGTCTTGACGAAATTAACTTAGACCTTGAAAAACTTGATGAGGGCTTAGTCAACCGCATCTCGACTGCAACTGAGAGCCAGAAATCAGATAGCGAACAAGCTAACTTAGATATTAGTACCATCACAAATCTTTTTAATCTTGAACAAAATCTAATGAACGAAGAAAGCCAAAATCTTGACTCTTTAGACTCACTCAACCTACTTGATCCAGCTCAGGCTCAAAGTTCGCTTACTACTCTTTTCCTTAAATTTACTACTACTTTAAAAATTGCCAATCGCCGTCTTCCAGGCTGGGTTTATTCTTTTTTTGGCTTAGAAATTTTATTAGCCCTTATCTTGGGCATCTCTTTCAGCTTTATTGTCAGCGCTTGGGCTCAAGCCGCTGTGATTGGAGGCATTCGTCAAGCCGATCTAGCCGATCAAGCTGGCAAAAATGCTAGTGACTGGCAATTAGTCAAAGTCTCTCAAAAAGCTTTCACTCACATTAAAGCAGTAATTTGGCTTAATATTTTTCCGTGGCTAAAACTAGCTATACAATTCATAGGCTTACTTATAGCCATTGTTTTAGCAACTGGCTCCAGTTCTTTAATCGTTAACAATAATCCCAATATTAGAATTGTTGTTAGCATCATCGTTGGCATTGGTATCGTCATTTCTGTAATTTGGTTCGCTCTTCGCGCCATAAAAACTTTATTTGCTATAGTTCTTGGCCAACGACAACTAGTTTTTAACAATCTTAAAGCTAAGCCTGCTTTTGAACAAGGCTGGCTCTTACTTAAAGGCAATTATTGGAAAATGTACTGGCTCTTGATCGCTAACTCATTTTTTAATCTATTAATTAATTTAATCGTGATTGCGCCCATAATGGCAGTGGTCATTGGTTTTGTGGCCAAAAACTGGGAAACAAATACTCTGGCCCAACTTGGTCAAAATATAAACATCGGTTGGATTATTGCCGCCGCTAGTACTGCCCTCTTTGCAACTGTAGCCAGCACCTTTGTTAAAGTAGTGCTTCAAATTATTAGTAATGCCAACTGGCATTGGGCTTATCAAGTCTTAACTGCTAAAAGGAATCAATATGAAAAATAATCATCGCCCAGCCACTTTTGGAGAACGCTTATTAGCCGCACTAACTGATCACTTCATCTTAAGCCTGATTAATTTGCTAGGTTATTTATATCTAGTCAATGCCAGTGATATGCCTGATTTGCTCCAGCGCCTCTTTAGTGCTCTAGTGCTGCTTTTTATCCCGGCGATTGCTTTTAAAATTTTTTATGACGTCTGGTTTGTTAATCAATTTGGGGCTACACCTGGAAAACAGCTGTGGGGACTTACAGTTATAAATGCCGACCAAAAACAATTTTTATCATTAAAAATGGCCGCTTTTAGGGAATTAATTGCCAAAAGCATTAGTCGTTTTAGCTTAGGCTTAGGTTTTTTCTGGATTATTTTTGATAAAAACAATCAGGGTTGGCACGATCAACTTGCTGGAACCAACGTGATCAAAAATACCACCAAATCCGCTATTCTGGGTCCAATTTCTTTGTTAATTATCTTGAGTCTAAACGGTTTGCTGTGGTTCTCTATCATCAGCTCTACTCCCAACCTATTGCAGGTTATTATGGATTGGATTGCTGCTTAAAGACTCAACTCCTAAAAAAGCAAACACTTACGATACAATACCAGCATGCTTTTCAAAAATTCTAAGCTATTTACTGCTCATCAGACTTATCCTCTGCCTATGTATTTTCCTGACGCCACCTGCGGGGTAGTCCGCAGCTTAGACAGCTTAGATTTAAGCAAAGTGGGCATTAAAGGCTTAGTGGTAAATACCTATCATCTTCGTAAACAACCGGGGATTGAACTATTAACTAAACTTGGTGGTATCGCCAACTTAATGAATTGGCCCGATTTAATCACCTCTGACTCTGGTGGTTTCCAATTATTTTCTTTAATTCAAAAAAATCCTGACTTGGGTAAAATTACTGATGAAGGAGTAGTCATTTATACTGGTAAAAGTAAGCAAAAAAAAGAACTCTTTACACCGGAAGATTCCATTAAAATGCAGTTTGCCTTGGGGAGTCAAATTATGATCTGCCTGGATGACTTTACACCGGATAAAGCTGACCAAAAACGAGTTAAGGAGAGTGTCGAGCGAACCATCGCTTGGGCAGCTCGATGTAAAGCTGAGTTTGACCATCAGCTCAAACAACGAGGCCTAGAAGATCAAGCCAGTGAGCTAGAACGACCATTGTTACTAGCTCCAATTCAGGGACATGATAATAAAAAATTGCGCCGTTACTGTGCTCAAGAGTTAATAAAACTTGACTTTGACGGTTATGGTCTGGGTGGCTGGCCATTTAAAGCTAACGGTGAGTTTGATTACGACACCTGTGAATTAAATGCCAGCTTAACGCCAGATAATAAATTGAGATTTGCCCTGGGCATTGGCACTCCGGCCAACATCGTCAGACTTTCTGCAATGGGCTATCATCTGTTTGATTGTGTTTTACCCACCAGAGATGGACGACACCAACGACTCTATGTATTTAACCAAGATCCGGATTCATTAGATTGGACCAAGCTTGCTCTTGGATCTGACGACAGCGATTGGTATAGCTACCTCTACATCAATCGAGGTGTATTCGAAGATGATCAACAACCCATTAGCTCATTTTGCAACTGCTCGACCTGCCAAAATTATAGTCGAGCTTATTTGCGCCACTTATTTAAAATTGGCGACAGCGCTGCCCATCGCTTAGCTTCAGTGCATAATTTAAAATTTTATACTCAAGTAATGGAAAAATTACAAGCAATCAATCAACAGAGTTAACTTTTGAATTCTTATCGCCCGGCTTTTACAAGTCGTTTAATCTCCAGCAATTCCTGCTCTATTTTTTTTATCCTAATCTCTAAATCTAAATTTTCAGAATCTCTTTGACCAACAAAATAACTGACGGATTTGTGAGTCACCCGACTTAAATCTTGGAGTGCTTCCAAACTCGGCTGAGTCCGGCCCACCTCATAGGCACTCACTGTTTTATCTGACAATTTTAAAGATCGACCCAATTCTAGCTGAGATAGACCGACTGCCTGTCTAGCCCGCTTAATTCGAGTGCCAAGATCGAGATTGGCAACTGATTTTAGTGATGACTTTTGCTTAAAATTTGACATATTGATTCTAATTTAAGTAGAATAATTCTAATCTAATTAGATATTTATTATGACTGCTCCATCCCGCCTACTTATTATTGAGCCCAATTCAGAGCTAACCTCTCCCTATCAATTTTTTCCTAATAATTTCGACATAATCCGCTTAACTTCAACCAAAACTGCGTTTGAAAAACTAGCTAGTCAAGACTTTTCTTTATTTGTCGTTAGCACTAGTTTTTCTCCAGAAAAACTAACTATCTTGCTAGAGGCTCTTAAAAATCAGTTTACTGATCACGTTATTCCTCTCTTATTAGTAGTTGATCTTAATCAACCGTTATCTTGTGTGCCCGGAACTTATTGGGGCGGTAAACTTGGCCTATTGTCCAGCAATACTACTAAGCAACAAACTCTACTCACACTAGATACGATTATGTCAGCTTAATGTCAGTTTCTCTCATTATAGTATAGTTTGCTCAGCCACCACAAACTATTTCATTAACCACTTCTCTCATTCGGTTGCAAAGCACATCATGCCAACCTCATCTTCTTTGTTGATTAAAGATTTAAATTTAATCTATAAACCAAGAGAACGACTCATTAAATTAGGAGCAAACAATCTAACCAGTCAAGAGTTATTAGCAATTTTATTGAGAACTGGAAGCCACCACGTATCTGCTCTCAAGTTGGCCCAATCGTTACTAAAAAACAAAAATTTATTGTCCTTGAGTCATATTTCTTTGGCTCAATTAACTCAAATTAAGGGCATTGGCCCAGCCAAGGCGGCCACTTTATTGGCCTGCTTTGAACTAGCAACCCGACTGAATCAATCGACCAAATTAATCATCCTTAATCAGCCAGAAAAAATCTTTTATCAAGCTTACGACATTAAAGATAAAAAACAGGAGTTTTGTTTGGCTTTGTATGTTGATGGACAACGCCAACTATTGAGCAAAAAAATTATTGCCATCGGCTCTTTAAATCAAAACTATTTAGAAATTAGAGATATCCTGGCACCAGCTTTAAAACTACCAGCGGCTGGTTTCTTTTTAATTCACAATCACCCCTCTGGTAATGTTGATCCTAGTGATAATGATATTGCTGTTACTGACCGAATTGCTGAAGGAGCTAACTTACTCGGTGTAGAATTAATCGACCATCTAATTGTTAGCCATCGAAACTTCTTCTCGTTTAAAAATGCCGGCTTAATGTGACTAAATAGACTAGTAGCGAAATAAGAAATTAATTAATTAGTAATAGCTCTGCATCTTGCGTACCTGCTAAATTTTTTTCGTCTTCGACTCGAAAATTTAGGGTCCGTAATAGATTTTAAGATATTTTCATAGTTTCTAGCTGACGATAGTAGCCGTAGCTACTTAAGGAAGATAAAACTATGAAAATACTTACAAAGATAAAGTAAAATAATCTTTTTTTATTACGCTACTAGTCTAATATTATTTTTTTGTGATTTTTTGACCGCTAGTCGTATCTAAAACTTGATAGCCAGAGGCAGATAGTTCCGCTCGTAGCTCATCAGCTTTACCCCAATCTTTAGCTGCACGAGCTTTGGCTCTTGCTTGAACCAATGCTTGGATTTCAGCGGGCAAGCTTTCTAAACTAATCTCCATCTCTTTAAACACCAAATTCGCTAAACCTAAACCAAGTACTTCATCAAATTGCATTAACAACCAGTATTTATTATTGTGGCTCAACCGCCCGTCTTTAAGCAACTTCCACATGTCTGCCACTGCCGTTGGCGTGTCCAGATCATCAGCCATCGCTTCAAAAAAATGTTTTTGATATTCGATAGCTAAGGGCGACAGACTTAATTCTTCTTCGGCTTCAGCTTTTAATTCACCAACTAAACGCTGAAGTCTCATCCAACTCTTCTGTGTAGCCGCCAAACTATCCCAAGTAAAATTTAACTCGCTGCGATAATGACTCTGCAAAAACAACAGGCGCAACGCCATCGGATTAAAGCCACGCGTCTCGATATCATCAATAGTAAAAAAATTATTCTTAGATTTACTCATTTTTTTACCATCAACTTGCAAAAAGTTGTGATGAACCCAATATTTTACAAACGGTTTTTTGTTCGTTGCTACTTCTGATTGGGCAATTTCATTAGGATGGTGCACAGTTAAATGATCAATCCCGCCAGTATGAATATCAAACTGTTCACCCAGGTACTTCATACTCATAGCAGAACATTCAATGTGCCAGCCAGGAAAACCTTTTTCGGCCCATTTACTTGGCCACGACATAGCTCGATTTTCTACCTCTCGCTCAAACTTCCATAGGGCAAAATCGGTTGCATTGCGCTTGCCTACTGCCATTTCTACTCTCGCTCCTGCTTGAATTTGATCTAAATCTAACGGCGACAATGCCCCATAATCACTCAGTTTTGAGGTATCAAAATAGACCCCGTCTCCTTCAATCACGTAAGTAAAACCTTTAGCCTCTAAAATTTCAACTAAAGCCAACATTTCTTGAATATGAGCTGTCGCCCGGCAGACAATGTCTGGCCTTTGGTTGTTCATCTTGTCCATGGAGTCGTAAAAATAATTCTCAAACTTGTGAGCCAGCTCTAAAACGCTTAGAGAGTACTTTCGCGCTCCTTTTTCTAACTTATCTTCGCCGGTGTCGGCGTCGCTGGCCAAATGGCCAACATCGGTTACATTTTGCACGTGAGTCACACTATAGCCTTCACGTTTTAAAACACGAACCAAAACATCATCCATAGTGTACTTACGCAGATGGCCTAAATGAGCATAATCATAAACTGTTGGTCCGCAAGCATATAAACCCACTTGAGGTGGATTGATTGGTTCAAATTTTTCGATTTTTCTTGAAAGAGAATTATACAAACGCATGAGCTTATTGTAGCAAAAACTACTTCACAATTGTTTGAGGTAAAAAATAAGATCAGATTAATTCGCGCCGCCTACAACCCCCATCGTCTTCAGTTGTTGTTTTAGTCGACCCATTGCCTTACCCTTACTCCCCTTGCCAACTCCAATTAGTCCTGGTCTCTTACTAACACTGCTTGGTGGAGCAATACTTGCTTGTTTTTGCTGTTCAGCCTTTTCCTTTTTCGCCTGTTGTTGCTCCTCTTCTTCTTGTTTTTTCTGCAAAACTTTTTGATATTTTTCGCGAGCCACCTTTTGCTCGGCTTCAGTTAATTGCTGATAGCGAGCATGTAGCTGCTTTTTTTTAGTTTGCTTCTCCGGAGTATCGTTAGTTGGATCAATATTCAACAACAAATTTATATCAACAAACTGGTGCAATTCCTTGCTGATATCTTTAATCGGACGGGTAATCAATTCCTGCTTAAGACTGCCTACTTCGCGCGGAGGTGTCGGCAATTGAGGTTTTTGAGTCTGAGATTGAGCTGACTGCTTGGTCGGTGTATTACTACTCGGTGTGTTACTACTTTGCTGCTGCAAAGCTTTTTGTTGAACCGCCCCCTGCATGGCTTGTTGTTCCATGTGCTCGCTATCAATATTTTTAAAACCAAAATTTTGACGCATTCCACCAGAGGCACGAGTAACTGGAGTAGGTCCGGGCATAGATCCTATTTGTTAATTTTTGTATGACTTAGCTGACGAATTTCCATATTATCAACCACTGCTTCCGCCTCTTTAGCTTTTTCTGTTGCTTGTTCAGCCTCAGCTCTTCTTTGAATTTCTGGAGCAGTAGCAATATTCTCTTGAATTGCTGCTTGTTGCTGTTTGATTTGCTGTTGCGTTTCTAATTCTTTAACTTGGCTAAGCTGCTCAATCTCTTCTGGAGTTTTTTGTGGTTCAACTGAGCCAGCATCAAGATTCAACTCGCCAGCTGATTTAGCCACCGGCTTACTTTGTTCATTAGTTCTCTGTTGAGATTGCTGAATTAATTCCTCCAAGGCATTTAAAGGATCTTTGGCATCAGTCTTAGCTGAAGGATCTGCTGGCGATATAACTGGTGGTGCGATTTGATCGCCTGCTTGAATTAGAGGTGTTTGATTAGAATCTTGGGACATAAAATCATAATATCACAAGATCTTAAAGCAATCACCAGATGCTAGTGGAGGCTATCAGATTAATTTCGTGTTTTATTTTTTCTTTTTTCTTTAAGTTTGCGCAGCTGTCTAGCCCCAGACTTGATGGCACCAGTAGTTGCTTGATATAAATCGTGCGAGCGATTCTTCGTCACGATATCTTTTCCGGGAATTTCAATTTTTACTTTTACTTGTGACGATTGAGGGTCATTTTTTTTACGAGCCACATTTTCTAAATAGACTTTAACCGCATTTACTCGCAAACCTAATTTTCCGATATTCCGCCTCACCTTATCAGTCACAAATAAACGAATTGCTTGAGTAACCCGCATATCCTTAGCTTGCACAAAAATCTTCATTTAGAGCACCTCCTTG
>Ga0307928_10003356_pt1 | contig 12221 bp, 19 predicted proteins | sample AceLakmetagen232_FD_201815 | JGI IMG/M metagenome (GOLD analysis project Ga0307928, IMG submission 201815) | Saline water microbial communities from Ace Lake, Antarctica - #232 | ecosystem: Environmental > Aquatic > Non-marine Saline and Alkaline > Saline | place: Antarctica: Ace Lake... | reverse complement strand
CACCCTTCACGGACTAAGCCCCCCATAAACTTTTTAGGGTTGTTTCTCTGCTATTTTTGTGTTATACTTTGCTTATGCCATATAAAAACTTAAGATTAAAGCGATTAAATAGAATAAAGCATAAGGAAGCACGTTATGCTAAGACTAAACTGTGGAAACAGGCTCATCCGGAAAAGTGCAAAGAGCATAGAGATCGTAGCAAGAACAAAGATATAGATAAATTTCGTAAAGAAGCCAACGTTAGAGCATGCAAACGTAGAGCAGAGTGCCCTTGGATAAGAACATATGAAGGAATACATTGTAGATTGCGCCAAGCGAAGAATGGAGCACGCAAACAAAAATCATATATTGGAATTAAAATGCTAATGAACCCTTCTCAACTCAAAGAACTCTGGTTTAGAGACAAAGGTTTTGATTTAAAAAATCCCTCCATAGATCGCGTAGACCCTGATGGTGATTATTCTTTTGATAATTGTAGATATATAGAAATGGAAGAGAACCGCAATAGAGCTCGTCCGCGCGGTTATAGAAAATCATGTTCCACGTGAAACATATGTCCATTAAATTAAACAATGTCTATTTTTATTGACAAACATCTTTAAATTTGATAGACTTAATGTACTAAGGCAATTGGATAAGTTTTCGTTACGGCGAAAGTTTGTCCATTTTTTTTATTTCCCGAGGAGAATATGAGCAAAAAAACTGAATTAAGTGAGAAGCAGTGGGAAGCGTTGGCACTTTTACAGAAAGGTGTACCTCGTAAAGAAGTCGCAGTTGCTATTAAAGTTAGTTTAGATTATCTCAATAAATTATGTTCAGGAAATGTAACAAAGTGTGGTAAAGTCGCAACACTTTTCAAAGCAGAATATCTCAAAGTACAGAAAAAGAATGCAGAAGAAACTAAATTGTTGGTAGCTGGGAACATGAAGAAGGCTCAAGAATTAATTGGGTCGGTTTTTGATGAGCTTGGCAAGAAGAAAAAGTTATCACAAGAAGATCAGAAGATGGTTTCGATGTATACCAATGCGCTTGCTCGATGTCAGCCTAGTGATAGTGCTAAGAATGTTTCGTTCAGTTATGTAAAGGGCCTGTCAGCTGAAGAATTGATACATGAGTTTAAAAGATTAAAGACAATAGCCGAATCTTCCTTTGAAACAAGGAAACGAGTGGAGATTGAATGAGTATTGAAACCGTCCATAATCTGCAAAGCAACCATTTAAACGTTGAGGACTTTACAAAATTACCTCGCGAAGAGCAAGAACAGTATCTTAAGACGATGAATCGGGAAGTAAGTTGGCTAAAGTCGATGAAACTCATGTTGTATGTGCCGACAGATAAGCAAATGTCTTTTCACACATCATTATGTCCTAGACGCGCCCTGTTTGGGGGTAATCGTACAGGTAAGACTACCTCTGGTGGTATGGAGTTTTTGTTTCATATAACAGGGCAGTATCCAGAATGGTATCCCGAGACTATGAAGCTTAAGGGATCCATTAAAGGACGGATTATTGCAAAGGATTTTCAGAAAGGCGTTGGTGAGGTTATCACGCCTTTTCTTGATGAATGGCTAGATGAGGGGATGATACAGCGTAAAGTTAAAAACCCTATGGGAATCCCTACTAAGTATTATTTAAAGAATGGTTCTGTTTTTGATATTGTTACTCATGAGCAGTCTACAGAACAATTCGAAGGCTGGCGGGGGCATATAGCATGGTTCGATGAACCACCGCCACGGGACAAGTATGTGGCCACTTTGCGTGGTCTTGTTGATTTCAGTGGCCGGCACTGGTTAACTTTAACCCCATTAACCCAGCCTTGGATTTATGATGAGATTTATGTTAACCCTGATAAGAATTATAACTTTGTAGTTACGATTGATATTACTGAGAACCCTTATTTATCACCACAAGCTATTGCAGATTTTGAAAGTACGCTGACACAAGAAGAAAAGGAAGCTAGGTTGCGCGGGAAGTTCATGCACTTGTCTGGTTTGATATATAAGGAGTTTGTCGCTGAGACGCATGTGGTTGAACCAATGGACATAAAACCACATTGGACTAGGTTTATGGCGATTGACCCTCATGAGCGTACTCCTACGGCAGTATTGTGGCTTGCAGTGGACGAACACGAGAACCAATACATCTATGATGAGCTTTGGTTGAAAGATATGAATATAAAACAGATTGCAGAGGCAATTCAAGTGCAGCAGGGGATGTTGAAACCTACGATTTCTTTAATTGACCCTCATGCGGATAAAGATAACGTAGTGGCTGGTGGATTCAATGTACGCAAAGAGCTCATGAAACACGGTGTGTTTACTCAAAGAGCCAATTCAGACACAATGCTAGGTAAAGCAAGGATCCGCCAGGCACTTACTCCACGCTTTTCTGCTCTAACTCAGCGGTCAACACCGCAATTACACGTTTCACGGTATTGTTCGCAGACTATATTCGAGTTTCAGCACTATATTTGGGATGATTATAAAAGAAATAAAGAAGATTATGATAAAAAAGAGACACCAAAGAAGAAGAACGACCATTTAATGGATTGTCTTAGATATATCTACAATTATGGTGTTCGATACATCATGCAAGATGAAGAAGATGATGAAGAAATAACTTATGAAGGTACATATACGAAGCATCCTGTGTCTAAGCCGCGCGAAGGAAGTTATCATTCATTAACAGAACAAGGTCAGGGAGGTAATTTCTGATGTTAGTTTGGGCTAGAAAGTTTAAAACTAGGAAGGGTGAAAGTCAGAACCTTTGTATCATAAGATACGCGGCATCTAAGGATGAAGCGTTTGCTCAAATTTCATTGGAAGACAGACATGATGTGTCATAATAATGTCAAATTCGAATTATAATGACCTAAACAGAGAGCTAAATAGGAGATATCATGGCATATAATTCACAATCACCATACGTTCAAGGAGAAACATCATCTAGTATGTATGATTGGCAGAATGCACCTTTTCCTCAGTCTGCGGTTGCAGATCCGTACGCTGGTGTAGAATATACAGGAGATCAAACATATGCGCCAGACGCGGTAGACCCATCTGAATATTGGAATGGTGCTGGATATGATCAAATGCCAGAGTATGACGCAAACGCTAGTAGAACGCCTTATGACGCGGCCGCTAATTATCAGCCTACGTGGATAGACCCTTCTAAGACAGATTGGGCGAATGTAAATACATATGCGCCTTGGTCAAATCCTATGGGACCCGGTGGAGTTGAATCAGCTAATCAACAGGAGTTAATGAACGACCCTAACTTTTGGGCTGGTGGTGGGCATACTGGTGGGACTGTTGATAACATAAAGCGTGGTGGGATTGCCGACACATATGCTCAATCAATAAACTTTGGGCAACCATTGTTAATGATGGGTGGATCCAATAACCTTGGCGGACTTTTCGGCTCTAAGAAGAAACGTCAGAATTTAACTTATGCTCAACCATCTTATCAAGGCTATATGTTTACACCACAAGAAGGGAATCCAAATTGGTACAATCCATCAGCAGAAGGCCAAGCGTCTAATCAGACACAAGCAAGCCTTTACACACAGCAACCAGAACAAAGCATAGCAGGGACTGCTAGTTATGATTATGATTATACAGGTGGTCAATCACAAGAACAGCAAAGTTACGTAGGTCAGCAAGACCAGAATTATGGTTCGTTATATGGCGGAAGCAACGGTCAAAGCAGTCTTTATGATACATTCAAACCAGGAGAATTCAAAGGATGAGCTATTCAGTAAAAGTATATGAAATGGCAAAGTTTATGCACGAAAGACAGACTGCTCTTTTTTTAGAAGAAGGGTGGCCTGATCTCGGAGTAGAATTTGATAACTTGCCCGAAGAACAGATAAGGATTTGGATTGGGTTAGCTGGGTCTGTTATTGGGTATATTAAGAATGAATTAGAAAATACAAGTAGGATTGTAACATGATGCCTGATGTAAAGAAAATGTATAACGCATTAGTATCACAAGGTAAGACACCGAAAGACGCGGCTAAAGAAGTTCAACAAAGAACCGGTATGAGTGCGGTCACGGGGAAACCAATTAATAAAAGTCTTTATGGCTCTTTCAGTAAAAAGACTGGGAAAGTTATAGGAATAAGCCAATACGGGAGCGATTAATGGGAACATACAGCGCAAACAAACAAAAGAATACCAAAGATTCAACTCCTATAGTTGACCCGATGGTGACATTCGTGAAAACGGAATTTGAGCGCTTTGAGAAATTCCACATGGATAGATACGAAGATGCTGAGGAAGTTATTAAGCAGTGGAAAAATACACCTCCGCATAAAACAAACTCATGGATGAACCAAGTTCATTGTCCTATTACGTTTGCGAGTGAACAAACGATTACTCCGCGCATATTTTCAGCGTTGTTTCCTAATGAAGCGCCGATCGATGCTAAGGTTTATGGTAAAGCGTCTGAGCAACAGGGGATTATCATTAGAGATACGTTAAAGCATTTTTTCCGTAAGGCTGACGTTCAAGGAGAAATGTTACCGTCATTGACACAGAATACTTTGATTGGTACAGGGTATGTTGAAGTTCCTTACTTGTATCGTAAGAAATGGCAGATAAATAGACAAGGTGAACGTTATTTAGCCGTAACAGATCGTAGGCCAGACTGTAAGGCAGTTAATTTCTTTGAAATGTTCCCACATCCCGCTAAGTTGAACATGGATGATGGTTTGCCTCTTATAAGGCGTAGATTTTGTGATGCAGAATATCTTAAGCGTTTAGCAGAACAACCAGAAGCTAAGTTTAAGAATCTTAATAAAGCATTACAGACAAGCAGTACGCGGATGCAAGGAACAAATTTTGTAGACTCAAATGGGGCTACGCTTGATGTAAAGAAGCGAGACGAATATGAATTGTTAGAATATTGGGGCGGTTGGGATATTTCCTACACAGAAGATGATAAGGTTGTTACGAAAAAGGCTGTTCCTCATTGGATTACGATTGTTAACCGCGAAGTTTTGGTAAGAGGCATGCCAAATCCATATAATTTCCAGCATCCACCTTATGCTAAGTTTACAATGTTCCCTGAATCTAAACCTTGTTGGTTTGGGATAGGAACAGGAACAGTAGGTAAGCCTACACAGGATAGACTTAATAAGATTATCAACCAAAGGCTAGATAATGTGGATCTCGTACTTAACAAGCAAGGTTTTTATAATGGAAATGACCCTCTTATTAGTGTTAAGAAGTTACAAGTTTCCGCCCCCGGAACCTGGCGTAAAGTTTCAGATACTGTTAGTTCGATTAGGTGGATGGACACTCCTGACGTCACGGCATCGGCATACAAAGAAGAAGAATTGGCAAAGGCTGACTATCGTGAAGCCACCGGAGCAAGCGCTCCCCTTATGCCTACAGAAAAGAATCAACCAGAGACTGCGGCGGGATTGAATATGTTACAGGGTGCAGCTGGTATTAGGTTCAGACCTTGTCTTAAAAAGATTGAAGTAGATTCAGTTTCTAGTATTGCACAGATGTTTTTATCTCATTTACAACAGTTTATGGTGTTGCCTGAGTGGATTAAGATGACAACTAACGATGGTACAGAAGAACCTATCCTAGTTTCGCCAGAGCAGCTTCAATCTAAGGCTGAAATCATACCTACGGGTATTTCAGAGACAATTAACAAAGAGACGCAGGTGGGGCAATTACTGCGGTTTAAAGAGGTTTCTGCTAATGACCGTACAGTTAACCAGGCAGAGTTAAATCGACGTATTGCAGAGTTAATGGGATTTAAAGATATTAATTCGTTCATTGTTAAACAAAAGCCTGTTCAAGCGGGACCTGGTCAACTTTCACCAGAAGATCAGCAGATTGTTCAGCAGATGTTAGCTGAGGGTGCAAGTCCAGAACAGATTAAGATGGAGTTAGCTGGTAATCCTCCACAGAATGGTCCAGATGCGCCACCACAGCAACAGAATCCTAGACCAAAAGGACAAACTCCGGAAGCTGGCCAACCAGTACAGAACCCCATGCGATCAGCTGGTGGTGGAAGGATGGAAAGACAATGAACCTAGAAACAGCTAAAGAGTTAAAACATAGTATATTGTGGACAGAATTAGTAGGGGAAATTGACAAGAGGGTTGTATTTGAAACGAACAAGTTAAAGACTTGTAAACCAGAAGAATTAGGCATTCTTCAGGCGAAGGTTAGCTGTTATGAAGCTTTAACTAGATTGCCTGCTGATGTAATTGAGAGGGAGAGTTAATGAAGGGATATAAAAAACCACCAAGAACTGAAGAACATCGAAAGAATAGAATAGAAAGAGAAGAATAATAACTCGATCGCTATATCGTAAATAGCGTAATAGGAGATTAAAATGGCAGAACCTATCAAGGACGTAACACCCGTTGCTGTCGTCCCAGTAACACCGATTGAGCCATCGAAAACGGCACAGCCAACTCCAGTGGCAGCAGTTCCAACTGGTGATCCGTCAAAAGACGTTAAACAAGTACCGTTACCAGCGTTGCAAGAAGAACGTGCTAAGAGGCAAGAAGCAGTATCAACTGCGGAAAAATTAACGCAAGAAATTGCAGATTTAAAGCAGATGGTTGCCAATCAGCAACTTCAACCACAGCAAAACCAGCAACCTCAAGTAGACCCTCGGGCCGAACTTGATCAAGTTTGGGAAGATGATCCTAAACAAGCTGTTCGTATGGAGATTATGTATGCTATGGATTGGAGAGATAGACAAGATTCTTCTTTAAATGCTCAAGCTGATGGCTTAGCTACAAGGTACAAAGACTTTAATGATTTTAGGAGTGTTGCTATGACACAAGTGCGTAATTTACCACTTAATCAAAGGGGCAATCCTGGAGTTTTAGAAGCTGCTTATTTTATGGCAAGAGGTCAAGGTGCTGACGCGATGATTCAGCAAAGGGAAGCGGCACTACTTGAAAAGTATCGTAATGGAGAAATTAATGCACAGGGGTTAGCTACACCTGCTTCTGGCGCATTTACTGCTCCTCCAACTGATCCGAGTTTACAGATTACTGAAGAGCAAGCAAGAGTTGCTAGCGCTATGGGTCTTTCAAACGAGGAATACATGAGCGGAGGAGTATAATGGGTATTAAAAAAGGTATGAACAGGGGTGCGTATCAGGGCAAGCTGACTTGTCCTGGGTGTGATAGTGAATCCATTAGGTTTCTTGAAATGATAGGACCGTACAGAGAGCGTTATCGTTGTCGTAAGTGCGGGTTACCATTTCAGTATGAAACAGGGCAAGATCATGCTCATCCGTACGCTCCATTTGCAAATAAGTCTAAGTTTAAGAAGATTATTACAGCTTCTGAACTTAGAACGGGAGCACAACTTAAACAAAGATCAAGGAGTTAAATCATGGCAGTAAAAGGATTAAAATGGCATTATGATGTTACAGGTGCAGAGCCGATTGTACGGGACTTACGTATCTATAATTCAGGTGCATTACTAGCAGGAACAGCAATGGCTTATGGACCAGTGGCTACTGCTGAAAATACTGGATGTGCTATTGTGGCAGATTCAAACGTATTATCTAACATTATTGGTGTACTAAACCAAGACGTTGCTTCGGCTGACGCTCTTGGTGTAGTTGCTACTGGTGTTGATAAATACGCTAAAATTATTATTAACCCATTTGCAGTTTACTTAGGAAAATACTCTACTCACATAGATGATGATGTTCCTACAACTGCGGCAGATTCATCTGGTAAATCAGCTACTGTTACACAGGTAGCAGACCATGAACGTGCTTGGGTTTATAATAAAACGAATGGAAACTTATTCCAAGTTGGTGCAACCACAAGTACAACTGTACTGACGGCAGCAACAAGCTATGATGACAATCTATCCGCTACAGGTAGTGGAGATTTAATGATGGTTTTACCTTGTCCTTATAGTGCAGATAAGGCTGGTGGAAGTATCGACTTGTCAGAAGCATCTGGTCAAGTTTCAATGCAATTGGCAGGATATAATGCTACAGCGGGTGCTGGTTCAGGTATTATTCTTGAAAACTACATTACTAGCTCAAGCAGACCAATGGAACCATTAGTTTGTGCTAAGCATTCTGGTTATGAATACAGTAGCGAAGCACCTGAGTTTTATGGTGACGTTATGTTCTCAGAGCATTTGTTAGCAGCTGGTGGAGTTGTGAACACAAGAGTAATCAATTAAGGAGGCTTTAGATGGGTGTTATAGCATCAGAGAACTTCGGATATTTATTAGACCCAGGTCTACGCAAAATCTTTATGGATGAGTATTCTCTTCCTGAAGGTCAGCTAGACAATCTTTTTGGTAAAGAAAAGTCTAATAAAGCAACCGAATATGACTTAGGGATAGGTGGCATGGGCGACCTAGAAGAATTCACAGGCACTATTGGCTATGATGACTTCAAACAGCAATACAGGGTATCTTATACTCACAAGGAGTGGGTAAAGGGTATTAAGATTGAACGTAAACTGGTAGACGATGATCTTTACTCAGTTATCAATAAACGACCAATGCAGTTAGCTTTGGTTGCTAAGAGAACTCGTGAAAAGCATGGTTCGTCAGTTTTTAATAACGCCTTTAACACTTCAGTATTTAGTGGTGGAGACGGAAAAGCATTGTGTGCATCTGACCATTCACGCGTAGGTTCTGAAGCAACTAATAGCAACACAGGTACAACTGCCTTGTCTGCTACAGCTGTTGAAGCAACTCGTTTGTTAATGCGTCAGTTCACTGATGAGACAGATAATTTACTTATCGCTCGCGGTGACACTCTTATTGTACCACCAGCTTTAGAAGAAGCTGCTTGGGAAATCGTGAACGCTGCAGGTAAAATGGACACGGCAGATAATAACCCTAACTTCAACAAAGGAAAGTATAAAGTTGTTGTGTGGGATTATTTGACGGATTCAAACAATTGGTTCATGGCGGATAGCCGTATGATGAAGATGTACTTGAAGTGGTTTGATCGTGTACCAACTGAGTTCAATAAGGATAAGGATTTCGATACTTATCTCGCAAAATGGTCCGTATACACAAGATACAGTTATGGTTTCTCGGACTGGACCTGGTTATTTGGGCACGCGGTCGCGTAGTATTGTTTGTTGACAAACTATACATTGTGTTGTATGCTATGTCATAAGGAGGTGCTTATGAAAATAATATATAGCACAGTTGTAAAGGATGGTCGAAAAATAAGAAAAGCGATTATTCTTGAAAAAAGGAAATGCGAAGTATGTGGACAAGAGTATCAACCATCAAGACAAGATTCAATTATTTGCAAAGACTGTTCCGGAAAACGGAATCAAGGGGTCTATGCGAAGGTTGGAAAAGTTCGAAGATGGTTGATACTAAGGTCTAAACTTTGTGAGGAGTGTGGCTGTGAGTTTCAACCAAAGAAACGAGATTCAAGATACTGTTCAAGAGCTTGTGGTAAAAAAGCAGAGAGCAAAAGAAATGCTGATAAGTATTCTGCAAGAGGAAAAAAATGGTATCAAGATAATTTGGAAGAAGCTAAGACAAAGAGGAAAGAGAGATATTGGTCTGATCCGGAAAAATATAGAAAAGATTCTAATGACTGGAGAAAGAATAATGTTGATAAAGATAAGGAATGTCAAGCAAGATCAAAGGATAACGCTATTCATGGTGGAAGAAGAAAAGAAATCCTTGAAAAGAGTAATTATGTTTGTTCCTCTTGTGGAAAAGATACTCGCAAGGCTTGGAGAGATTCTTGCGTGCATCATGAAACATTTAATTCAACAGATCAGGACAATCAAGTTCTTCTTTGTAGAAGTTGTCACGCAAAAGTACATGGGCTTAATTTAAAGAATAAAGTTTAATAACAGGGAGGCATAAAACCTCCCGCTCTGTCACAAGCCGCTAAGTTCCAGTGCAAATCTGGAAGGCAGAACTACAAGGAGGGCATTATGCCGTTAACACATTTTCCACATGGAGTAGGAGCAGATGCAAATAATTACATAGGTGATAGTGGTCTTATAGCAGAATCTATTACTGTTGCTGGTAATACTGTTATTGGACCAGCTGTAGCTGTTACAGATGCTACTACATACACAGTAACAGCAGCAAACAACGGTAAACTTCATATTATTCCTAATTTAACAGCAGATTGTGTAATTTCATTACCTGCTGCTTCAGATGGACTGTACTATAAGTTTATTTATGGTGGCGTTGCACAAGATGCACATGATGTATCGTTCGATACAGGTGCAGATGCTAATTTTTATTTAGGTGGAGTTACAGGTCTTGATGATGATGATGGCGATGTTCTTGTTATCTATCCTGATGGAAACAGTAATTCTATTATGAAAATTGATACTTTAAATGCTGGGTCAAGCATTGAGTTAATATGTGATGGAACGAATTGGTATATTAATGCTATTGTCGTGTCTGGTACAGATACTCACACTGCATTTTCTGATCAGTAATAATTTAACAACAAGCTGGGGAGGGATGGCTAAAACCTTTCTCTCCCTCTCTAGCAATCAAGGGGATCATGGCTAAACAAAGCTGCTGATTACCTTCAATAAACAAGGAGGAAGTAATGGTAAGAGCAAAAGTAAAAAAGAAAGTATTAAGTCAAGTAGAATTAGGTGGGCTTAAAGAGGAGCAGTCAGAGTTAGAACGTTCTTTGAGAGAAGGAGAAGGATATGGAGCTGGAACGGATAAATCAGTAGATGCTACTGCTATCAAGCGTCAAATTGCTAGTATTGGTAATGAGATTATTGATGGAACTCCGGGAAAGCTTAGGGGAACACAAAAAGATTCGTTACATCGGGAGGCGAATGAACTTAAGGAACGGTTCAAATTAGGATTACCAACAAGGCATGAAATGGCTCATCCAGCTAAGTGCCCGGGAGCAGTACGTAAACACATGAAGTGGTTGAATGATAATGAAAAAACAGGATATGTAGCACGGTTCGTACAGATTCAACGGATCATTAATCCTGGTGAAGAAGAAAGTATTGAAACGTTAAGAAAAGACAAGTAAAAACTAACTAAGTTAGGAGTTACAGATGGCAAATGTTACAGCAACAAACCCAATGCGAGTAGATACAGCCGGAGTTTTAAGGACAGGACCAGTAACAATTAAAGCAATATTCATACAGTATGTGACAAATGGTGATGATGTTCTTTTGTCAGATGCTGATGGTAATGTTGTCTTTAAAAGTAAGGGCGGGCCCGCGATTGAAACTACTCAACCTAATAATACATCACTTGTTGTGCCTGGTGGGATTAAGGTAAATGGTTTAACTTGTACAACTATAGATGGAACGACTGAAGCAACCATCTATTTACAATAGGAGTTTGTTATGGGTTTAATGCCAGGAGCTGGTTACAATAAAGGAGAAGTCAATTACAGACAACACGAAAAGTGTAATTCTTGTAATTACTTTTACTATCCAAACACTTGTGAAAAGGTTGATGGTAATATCTCGCAAGATGCTGTATGCGATAAGTGGGAGATTCAAGCGAAGAAAGAGCCAATGGATGGTGAAGGGTATAAGGCTGAATACGATAAAACTGTAGTTAAATCAGAAAGAAGTATTTAATAATCATAGGGAGTGGTTTCGGCCACTCTCTTTTGAGGTATAGCATGGCACAGAATATAATAGATAAAGATGATAATTCCTCATTAAAAATTAACCCTGATGGTTCTATTAATACTGATACCATTCTTGATGGCTTTGAGATTGGTCGGTATGACGATATTCTCCTGACCTATGTAGCGGCAGGAGATGGTGCAGGTGAGGTTGAGACAGTTACGTTTAAATATTCAACAGCGATAACTGCTGTCTTAACCTTGTCTTACAATGCAGATAACGAAGTATCAAGAGTGCAAAGGACAACATAGTGCCATTAAAGTTTAATATATTATCTAGTATCAATCTTGATAAAGTCAAAGATCTATCTGGTTATCTCCTCAACACAACAGATACTCTTACAGGGGACTTGACTGTAACAGGAGATGTTTCGGGAGCAACATTCAACAGTGGTACATTATCTGGAAACAATTCTGGTGACCAAACATCAAGTGATTTCACTCATAATGATTTAAGTGGTCTTAATGATGGTACATCGTATGAACATATAACTCAGACAGAGAAAACAAACTTTGGTACTGCATATACACATTCCCAAATAGTAACAGGCAATCCTCATGTAATAGACATCACAGATTTAACGACTTACGCACACGCTA
>Ga0307928_10003355_pt1 | contig 12225 bp, 18 predicted proteins | sample AceLakmetagen232_FD_201815 | JGI IMG/M metagenome (GOLD analysis project Ga0307928, IMG submission 201815) | Saline water microbial communities from Ace Lake, Antarctica - #232 | ecosystem: Environmental > Aquatic > Non-marine Saline and Alkaline > Saline | place: Antarctica: Ace Lake... | reverse complement strand
ATGGGGATTTGTTGACACTATCGAAAGGTTGTCAGGCAAGAAACCTATCATCTATACCGGAGCGTTCTTCTGGACGAAGGCAGCATCGAAGGCATGGGCGCAATTCCCGTTATGGATTGCGAGTTATTCGCGGCAAGATTATATGGAGCGCAACATCGCGCAGCGGATGCCTTGGGACACGTGGACCTTTTGGCAATACACCGATAAGGGAGATGGTAGGAAGTACGGCGTTGAAAGCGAGCAGATAGACCTCGACTATTTCAACGGTTCGATTGAGCAGCTCAGGGAGTTTGCCGGTGTGCCTGGGGATGAGCCCCAGCCGGAGCCGGAACCAAACGGAACTGAAAAACTGGCCAGACTTTGGGCTGCTCACCCGGAGCTGCATTAGTGAGTGACTTGGACGATTTGCATACCGAATGGATGAAGGATTGGCGTTATCGGTTTCACTATTATCGCATGTGGCCGCGGTTTCAAGTGGATAATTACATCTTGAGACGAAGGATAAATAGGCAGAATGAGTAAGCAATCGTCTATGAACCGCGTCAGGATACCGCTGAAAGGTGGCGGAGAGTATGACGTTCACACAGGGTGGAGGAGAGTTTTGTGTTATGTGGAAAAGCCAGGCGTGACGAAGTATTACAAGCGCAAGTATAACAAGAGACTGAGAAGGACGCTGCATGACTGACATCCGCGCGCTTGAGTACGAGGCCGAGGTGAGGCAGGTTAAGACGATGGTTGATGGAACTTTCAATGTGACGCTGAACCTTCCAGAGTATTGCGCGGAACAAGCGGCGGTGATGATGAAGTCAGTCGGCGGCGTTGTAAAGAGTGTGAGTGTGTTTGAGGATAAGAAGGAGGCAGAAGATCGTGGCGTATAGTGATGCTGAGAAAGGCGAAGCACTAATAATGCTTGCCATAAACTTCTATGACTTCGAAAAGACGTCAGCAAGTTTAGGAATGGCAGAGAACACTTTACGCGCATGGGACAAGAAATCTACGGAAATTGCACAAAAAAAGGATAGATTTGATACAGCAGACCTATTAGAGCGCGCAGTTCAGCGCATTTTGATGTCAATTCCGAAACCTGTGACGCTTCATGAATGGGCGATAACAGTGGGGATATTGCTGGACAAGGTTGCACTATTCCAGGGTATGCCGACACAGCGCGCAGAATCAATTGTTAGAACCTTGCAGGAGATGCAAGATGATGAGTTTACCAATGTACTCGCCGAAGCGGAGCGAATACTCGCCGAGACGAAAAGCGGCAGCGGTAATAACGGCCATCAGCCGGGAGCGTGATAAACGTTTTCAGCGGTGGTTACAGGCGACTACGCCTAACTGGACGTGGAACTGGAAATATCAGGAATACATCCAGCAGCACCTTAACAAAGTAACTCGCGGAGAGATAAAGCGGTTGATGCTATTTATGCCGCCTCGCCACGGCAAGAGTGAGATGGTTACGGTACGCTATCCGACTTTCAGGATGGAGCAGCAAACCGACCTAAAAGTAATTGTCGGGGCATACAACCAGACGCTTTCAAACAAGTTCAGTAGGAAGGCGCGACGTATTGCGGAGCATCGTGGAGAGTTGGAAATAGCCAGAGACAGGAAAGCGGTTGATGATTGGGAGACGGCGCAAGGCGGTGGGATGCGCGCGGTGGGCGTTGGTGGGGGTATCACCGGCCAGGGTGGCGATCTTATCATCATTGATGACCCGGTGAAGAACCGAGAGGAAGCTAACAGTAAGACATACCGAGAAAAGGTATACGATTGGTATACTGATGACCTGTACACCCGTTTAGAACCTGATGGAGCAATCATTCTGATTATGACCCGCTGGCATGAGGATGATTTGGCCGGACGTATCCTATCAAGTGAGGACGGCGATAACTGGACAGTCATCAATTTTCCAGCACTAGCAGAGGAAGGTGATGCAATCGGGCGCGAAGTTGGCGAAGCACTCAACCCGGAACGATATGACCGAAAGGTGCTGAAGAGCATCAAGCAAGTGTTGGGAAAGGCGTTTTGGGGATTGTATCAACAGCGACCACAGGAGCAGGAAGGTGACGTGTTCAAAAGATCATGGTTCGAGTTCGTGAAGCAGGCTGATGAAGTGGTGAGCCGGTGCAGATATTGGGACAATGCGGCTACACAGGACGACGGAGATTATACCGCTGGTGTGTTGATGGCAAGATCTGCAGACGGCACATACACCATTGAGGATGTTGAGAGAGGTCAATGGTCAACCGGCAATCGTGATAAACTGGTATTGAAGACAGCACTTCAGGACGCGCTAAGAGGGAATGTGACAATATGTGTCGAGGAAGAGGGCGGGTCATCAGGTAAGGACGCATCAAAAGCAATCATCAAAATGTTAGCAGGTTATCCGGTATACGCTAGGCGAGTTACAGGAAGTAAGGAAATAAGGGCGCAGCCATTCTCTGCGCAATGTGAAGGTTTGAACGTGAAAATTGTAAAAGCAAAATGGAACGAAGACTATATAGACGGGCTGACATCATTCCCCAATGGGACACATGATGATCAGGTTGACGCGTCAAGTGGTGCGTTCAATGAGGTTGTTGATATAGGCAATTTGATATTATTCGGAGCATGAATTTATGGCTACATTAGAGACTATGAAAACGAAAGGTACGAAAGCGATTGTGAGCGTACCTGGTTGGGTCGAGGGGCTGGCGACAACCGACAAGGTTACAAGCACATCGCAGGCATACGCTTATGTTCCGCTTATCCATCGCGCCGTACAGTTGCGGTGTGATGCCATCTCTAGCGTGCCGGTGTTCATCAAGCATGGCGATACTGAGGTAGCATGGCCGTGGCCTGACAAGTCAATCTCACGGATGATATGGCAGACAGAGGTGGCACTGCTGCTGGCTGGTGCTGCATATTGGCTGAAGCTATCCAATACTCAGAGCGTGAAGTCCTTGCAATGGTTGAACCCGTTCACGGTTGACGTCAACTATATCATAGGCGCGAATAACGTGGTAGACCTGACATTCACACAGTCGCACGTTACCAATCAGAATATATGGACTGAGGATGAAATAGTATACTTCAAAGAGTTCAATCCTGGCGATGACATAGGACCGGGTGTAGCTGCGACAGCCGTCGCGCTATCAGACGCGCAGGCGTTGAGATACATGACACGGTTCGCGGCTTACTTCTTCGAGGGTGGCGCGATGCCGGTGACGTTGTTATCCGTTGAGGGTGGCATTGGCGAGGACGAAGCGAAGCGCATGGAGAACTTCTTTAAACGCTCCATGACGGGGATTGCGAACGCCTGGCGCGTGCTGGCTGTCCGAAACATAGTCGAGCCGAAGGTTATCACGCCGGACATTAAGGACATGGCGATGCCGGAACTGTCGGAGGAGTCGCGGCATAATATAGCGCTTGCATTTGGAATACCGTACTCAATGTTAGCGGACGCTGACAACCGCGCCACGGCTGGTACAAATAGGAAATCATTCTGGCAGGACACAATCAGGCCGAGGGGTATGCTTATCGAGGAGGTGATTAACTCTCAACTCTTGGCCGATAGAGGGCTTGAGTTGCATTTCGCGTTTGACCAGTTGGACGTATTCCAGGAGGACGAGGCGGAACGTGCGGGCAGCCTGCAGCAGTTGACTATGTCGGGCGTACCGCTGCAGATGGCTATGGACCTGTTAGGTTATGACATGACTGAGGAGCAACGCGACGAGTTAGAGAATGACGAGGTGTTTGAGGAAGAAATCACGGTTGAGACATCGCGCACGCCGGAAGATGATGAGCTGGACAAGTGGGAGCGCGTGGCGAAGAAGCGCGTCGGTAAGCAGAAGGTATTCGTAAGTGACATTATCGAACCTTCCTTACTTGAGGCGATACAAGGACAGTTGGAAGATGCTGAGACGGTTGACGAGGTGAAGGCGATATTTGAGAGCGTTAGAGTTTGGAGGAACTATCCGTAATGGCTGATGTATTGAACCGTGACGAATGGGAGCGCAAGTTGGCGCGGTTGTTCGGCAACCATTCCATGATTGAGCGGCGAGAGTTGTTGAAACTACTCGGCAACCCGCCGAACATGGCTAACGTTCCATTCTCATTTTGGTTGAATAGCGGCGCGGTATTGGCGAAGTTGGTTGAACCCGTCATGTTTGACGTGTACATCCAGCAGGCGTTCGCGCTCATGGAAGATGTGAGTATCAGTATTGAGTGGGATATAGTCAACCAGCAGGCCGCGGATTGGGCGCGGCGGTACACAAGAGACTTCGCACGGAGTATTGAGGGCAACACTCAGAAGGGCGTCGGCGAAGCGGTAGCGTCATTCTTCGAAGATGAAATGACGATTGGAGACTTAGAGAAGCGTATCAGCAGATGGTACTCGCCAGCGCGCGCCGAGATGGTATCGGTTACTGAAGTCACACGGGCGGCGTCAGAAGGTGAGCAGCAGACCGCGGCGGAAATCATGAGGGATAATCCTGATATTGAGATGATACCGATATGGCAGACTGAGAATGATGAACTTGTTTGTCCGATATGCGGACCAAGACATAATAAAGTTATTGATGATAACGTATTTCCACCGGCGCATCCTCGCTGCAGATGTTGGGTTACATACGAAGCACGCTTGAGGGCAGGTATCTAATGCCAATGTCAATCAAGTTCAAAGGTGGTAAGGAACTCATACAAGGGTTCACGGAACTCCGGCAGTTCAAGGCTGTCAGGGCTGCGGTGAAGGCGGGCGCGCAGCACGTCAAGGGTAAGTTAGATCAAGCGCCGCCGGAGACTTTAGGGAATAAGTCCGGTCCATATCCGAAACGATGGTATCAACGCAACTATGGCCCTAAGTGGGCGTTAGCAGGTGGCGGCGCTGGCGGTGATAAGACATCAGAGAATCTTACAAAGAATTGGGGCATACGCTTTTACGATAACGGGTTTAGCGCGGCGATTGGTAATAGCGTGACTTATGCGAAATATGTACACGACTCAAAGGAGCAGAACATTTACCACAAGGCTCACGGATGGATGACAGACGAGGACGTTGTGGATAATGAAGGGCCGCACGTTAGGAACTTGATAGATAAGGTTATAGAAAGACAACTTAATAGTATTTAGAGGTGAGCATGGAACAGTCAGATAATACCATAAGGATTAAAATCAAGCGTGAAGGCGTCAAGACATTCCGACGTCAGGCCGAGAGTACAAAGGCACTCAAGGCGGAGTATACCGGTATGCAGTTGTCAGTCCTTGGGTTGCCGTTCGGCGGCCACATCAAAGGGCGTGACTCTGACGGTGAGGCGTTCCATTTCGATACTGAATTCTGGCTGACGCCTGGTGATACTTCGCCGGTAACGTATCTGCACGGGTACGGCCCAGACAGCGCGGATGAGTGGCAGGAACGGCCTGTAATCATCGGCAAGGCGAAATACGACAGGAAGGACGAGCGCGGCCATTGGTTCGATGTGACGCTTGACAGCGAAGAACCATTGGCGCAGCGGATAGCGGATGCGATTACAAATGACGCGGACGTGAAAGCGTCCAGCGGCGCGGTATCGCATCTGGTTAGAATGGGTAAAGCGGGCCTCATAGATGTGTGGCCTGTTGGAGAGCTGGCGATATTCGACACGAACGAGTGGCGAGAGCCAGCCAATCATTTAGCGGTAGTGGAAGCGAAGGTGGAGAACGCTGAGGAACAGGCAAAGGGCGACGACTCGCCGCCTGTCAAGGTAGTTGAGCCGGAAGCGGATACACCAACTATTATTAGTATTACGGAGACAGAAATGCCAGAAACAACTAAAGATGAGGGCGTGCAGCGCACGGAGCCTGAAACACAGGCCGAGGTAGCGTTCGATTACGCCGAACTTGCAAAGGAACTTACGCCAGGTATGAAAGACATGGTGGACGCGCAAGTCAAAACAATGCTGGATGCACAGGAAGCCATCACGGCCAAAGGCGCACCGGCAATCAAGAAAGTTACGGATCTCGGCAGCAAGAACGACAGCGGCAAAGAGTTGATGCACTTCCTGAAGACCGGGCAGATGCCGTTTGAGCGCAACGCAAGCAAGGCAGCGCTTGAGGGCGGGTCCGCCACAGAAGGTGGCTATCTCGTTCCTGATGACTTCCTCGCTGAGATTATCGCGAAGCGCGATGAGTCAAGTATTCCACGTATGGCAGGCGCCAGGGTTATCCAGACCAGCCTCGATGTTGTGAACATTCCTAACGAGAACGCAGCCGCGGATTTCGCGGTGACCGCTGAAGAAGGCGCATACAACGAGGACGAACCGACATTCGGGCAGGTTGCAGTCACAGTTTACAAGTACACCAATCTTATCAAGATTAGTGAGGAACTCGCGGAAGACGAGAAAGCGAACCTCGACAGTTTCCTGACTGAGCATCTTGGCCGCCGGTGGGCGTCAGCAGAAAACGACGCCGTTCTGGTTGGTACAGGCTCAAGCGAACCGCAGGGCGTATACGTTGGCGGCACGGCTGGACTCACGTTTGACTATGCCACCACACTCGCAGCCACCGAAATTCCTGAGCTGATGTTCAAGATGAAAGCGGAGTACATGGCTGGCGCGGTGTGGTCGATGAAGAATTCAGTATTTGGTTATCTGATGGGTTTGACCGGCGACAATTTCCAACTGATGCCGACACCCGCAGGCGGATTAGGATACCAGCTGATGGGCCACCAGGTCCTAACGTCAAGCGCGAACGCAGCGCAGACCAGCGGATTGAAACCGATTGTATTCGGTAATTGGAACTTCTATGCACTTGTCGAACGGCACGGCCTGATTATCTCGCGGAACCCTTATCTGTATCAGGGTAACGGGCAGATTGGGTTGTTTAGCAAAATTCGCATGGGCGGCGCGGTGCTGCAAGCTGAGGCTTTCCAATACGGCACGATGGCATAGGGAGATAAAATGTCTACATTTCCCCTCTATGAAGTTGTTGAAGTAAATCAAGCATTGCACCCCATTTCAGTAGCCGTGGGTGCTTTCACCGGCGCTGGCGTGAATTGCTCAGGGTTTGATCGAGCGATGGTGATCGTCAACGTGGGTGACATATCAACCGGCGGCGGGATTGACTGCGAAATCAAACAGTCTGATGCCACTGACGGAACGTTCGCCGCAATCAGCGGCGCAGCGATGACCGAAATCACCGATACCACGGGAGACAATACTTGTGTAATAATTGACTTCCCGATTGTAGCAGCTACACCGTGGATTAAAATCTATGGCACGGTTGGAACAGCGGTTACATTGGCCGGTGGTTCGGCAATACTGTATCACGGCTCAAGGCTCAACCCGCCAACACAGGGCGCGGGCGAGACAGTCGTAGTATAGCGTATTCAACGGGGGGAGGGAAACCTTCCCCCACAATATAAGGAATTGACATGAAGATAAAAATACTAAAGCAAGTCAACGCATCCATCGGCGGTATCAATAAGAAATTGCAAATTGGTGATGTGGTTGACGCTTCACCAGACGAAGCCGACAACCTGAAGCGCGGCGGGTATGCTGAAGCGTATCCCAAGAGACCCGCGGCCAAAGTCACCATGAAGCCACCGCAAGCGAAGACAGGGAAACGCGCGGTAAAATAGCGAGGTAAATTATGGCAGTCGTAAATGGATACTGTTCATTAGCAGAACTCAGAGCGCGGTTAGGGAATTATGATGGAGCCGATACCGGCGACGATAGTATGCTGGAAAATGTTATTGAGGCTGTCAGCAGACGGATAGACAACTATTGCTGGCGGCGGTTCTATGTCGCCAATGAGACGCGCTACTACACCGCAGGGGATAACCAGGTGATAGACGTCAGCGATATATACAGCACCACAGGTTCAACCGTTGACACGCTCAAGACTGACAAGGACGGCGATAGGACATACGAGGATACTTGGGCGACCACCGATTACGACCTGACGCCATTCAATGCGGCACTCGATGGACGTCCATTCACCAATATTGAGGTAACGCCGAACGGTGATTATACATTTCCAACATCGGTGACGAAGGGCGTCGAAATCAAGGCATGGTTCGGATACACCGCGACCACGCCAGACCTGGTGAATGAGGCTTGTCTGCTGCAATCAGAGCGACAGTTCAAGCGCAAGGATGCACCGTTCGGAGTGGTGGGCGGTTCGGACATAGGCGGCATTGTGAGGATTGAGGAACGACTTGACCCTGACGTCAAGCACCTATTGGACCCGCTGCGGAGAGTGGCGTAATGGCAATCAGCGAACTGCAAACGGCCATTAACGCAATCCAGGACGTGATACTTACGGTATCCGGAATACGTGCCGCGCCTGATTACGCGCCGGATAACATGAGCCATTATCCATTTGTGATGACTTACCCGAATAACGGTATATTCAAATCCGATACAGGAGCGGGAACTATTCGCGGAATTCATCAAATTACGGTAGAATTACATGTATCAGATAATAAAATGCCGCAATCGCTGAAGCAAATCGATAAATACATTGAGGCAATACCGAAAGCGATCATGGATGACCCGACACTCGGAGGAGCAGTTGCAACAATCGGAGGTGATGACGTCGAGCCGATAGCGTACCAGTATAGCATATTCACTTATGCCGGTGTACAGACAATAGGAATAGAGTTCACAATTCAAGATGTAAAAATAAGGAGTAGTATATAAATGGCTAAACGGAAACGGCCACACAGAAAGAAACAAGATTTGACACCGCCGCCGGGAGATGACAGGCTGGCGGTACTCGACACTCTGCCAATAGCGGATTGGGCGTATCCGCGCGTAATGGTAGCGCCACTACTTGAGCGTTGCATTGCGCATGCTGACAAGGTACTCTGGCCGCTAATATCGTACGCGCAGATGGGCGCACCTTACCTCAAGATGGGCTATGGTAGGACAGACTTCAATCGCAATAAGGCAGCACAGGAATTATTGAAGTCGGACATGACACACGTCTTGATGTTGGACATCGATCACACTCATCCTGACGACCTCATACAGCGCTTGTCAAAATGGGTACTACTTGACGATGATGTGTGGGTAGTGGGCGGCCTTAACTTTAGGCGCGGCGCACCCTTTGACCCGTGTATATACTTCTACGGCGAAGACGATACCGTGTACGCACCGTACCAATGGGAGCAAGGACTCATGGAGTGCGATGTACTCGGTACGGGTTGCGTTCTATTTGACCGCCGCGTATTCGAGGCGATTGAGCCGCCGTGGTTCACGTATGATTACTCAAGCGTATGGAAGAACCATTGGCCTGGCGAGGACATTTCATTCTCGGCGCGCTGCAGGGAAGCGGGAGTGAAGTTATACGCCGATACCACGGTAACATCGCCGCACATGATTGATGGCAAGGTTGACGAGTCAACGTTCCGAGCGTACCACAACGCGACTAATCAGCAGGTTGTGAATTTGCCGCCGAAGGACGTGAAAGAATGAGTGATATTAGCTGCATTTTTGATGGAGTAAATATTGAAGACGTGATATCGACTGTTGGACATTCAACCGGAACTTGTGATAATTGTGAAAAACAATTCACACTTTGTTCTGGTACTAAATATATTTATAAAGGACACGTTATAAGAAATGAGAAAGACGTATGGGATGCAATAGAACCGGTGGACGATATTATTTGTGAAAGGTGTGGTTATCGCATTAATATACAGTATGTTCCATGTATCATTGAAGGTATGTTTTGTCGGATGCAATCAGAAAATGTGGCGGTGAGCGAATGATAAATGAACTCACAAATGACACTTGCCTTGTAATCGGCAACGGGCCGAGCCTCAAGGACATTCCTCTTGACTTCCTGAAACGCTGGCCATCGTTCGGCAGCAATAAAATATTCATGCTGGATTGGTTCATACCGACTTATTACGCGTGTATTAATCCGTTAGTGTGCGAGCAGAACGTAGACGCTATCAACGCGATGGATTGCGCCGTCAAGTATATCCGGTGGGAGTTTCACGATAAGATAGACCGTTCATATCCGTTATACTCATCGCCATCACCATCGTTCTCACGTGACCCGCTCAAGTACATTTATGAAGGGTTTACCGTTACTTATGTATTATTACAGCTAGCTTTCTGGATGGGGTTTGAAAGGGTTGGGCTGGTTGGTGTTGACCATCGCTACACTTTTACAGGTATGCCAAATCAATTAGCCGTTTCCGGCGGGGTTGACACCAACCATTTCCACCCTGATTATTTCGGCGAGGGCGTGCGCTGGCACAATCCTGATTTGAAGCGCAGCGAGCAGGCGTACAGGATGGCGCGCACGGTATTCGATAAGGCAGGACGACAGGTTGTGAACCTGACGCCTGGCAGCGAGCTTGACGTATTCGAGCGAAAGGATTGGCAAGAATGGTAGTAATGATGGGGATTTGTGAGAAGTGTGTTTTTGAGAATGTGATAAAGGATATTCCTGAATATCAACGGGAACGATATGGCAATATGCCCATCTATGGGAAATATTATGACAAGATGCAAGCAAAGATGTGTATATGTAGTGATGATGACTTTAGTACTACTATATGCCTTGATCATCTTGGGCTGATGGTGAAACCAGAGGATCCTAATGCTTAGCGTTATCATAGTTGGCATAGACCAGTTTGAGGAATACACCTGGCCTCTTATCAAGGACATCCAGAAGTTTGAGCCGCAGGTATCCATCATCGTGGTAGACAACGCATCTAAGGAAGATTACCCGGAGATACCAAGAGTTCACGGTATCCGCGCTGAGTGGCGCGTGCCGTATGCCGAGGCAATCAACCTGGGTATTCGTTCGGCGACGTCCGCGGATTGGTTCTTGTCCATGAACAATGACGTATCATGCAACGGGCCATTCTCACGGCACATCGAAGCGCAAGAGCCTGATGCGATATACGCCAGGCAGATTATCAAGGAAGCAGGCCATACATGGTTCGGCAATTGGATTGTAGCAATACCGCGCACCGTATGGCAGGTAGTCGGCGAGTTTGACGAGAACTTCAAGGTGTGCGGATTTGAGGACGCCGATTATTCAGTCAGAGCGATTGAGTTCGGATTTGAGACGCGTCCGATTGAGATGCCATTCGTCCATCATTGGGGAAAGACAAGGTGGAGTATTCCAGGGTATCCAGCGACACGACAGCGCAACATAGAGTATTTCAACTCGAAGCATGGCTGGCAGCCTGGGGGGAAGATGGAGGTGACACACTCATGATTAAGTCACTTTCCATAATACCAGCAGCAGGACGCGCGGAACGGTTCGGCGGCTGCATGAAGGAATTACTACCAATCTCCGATGATATGACGCTGCTGAAACGTCAGGTTGGTGCGATGCAAGTCGAAGGGGGTAGCACGGTGGTGATTACGAGTGAGCGCAAGGCGCGGTCACACCGCGAACACCTGGTGCAACATGGCGAAGTGCTGCTGAGAGAGCAAGGTAATCTAACGTTACAGGGCGCATGGGCGGCGATACTTGAGGGGCTATACTTCGAGGCGGAGAGGTATTACTACGCTTATCCTGATGTGTATATGCCGACTGATTGGATTGCAGATGATACCGGTCAGGATTTTGTTATATGGGTACACTACACAGATGCGCCGGACAGATTCGGATGTTTGCATCATGGACAGATACATGATAAGGAATTTACAAGCGGTATGTATACAGCCTATGGCGCGCTCGCATGGAGTAAGAAAGTCCGTGATTACTGGATGGATAATATTGATAATATTAAGACCCATACAGACGCTTTCAACATGGCTATGGAGGAATTCGGGTATATATGCCTCAGCCTTGACTATTACCACGACATAGCATCCTTCAAGGATTATAAGGAGTTGTGCTATGTCCTTTAATCCATACCTCAAGAATATGCAGTTATGTGATACGGCAGTGCCGTACCTGTACGCGACGCAGCAGGCGGTGGATTGGTTTGACCCGCTGAAAGATTATACTAAGTTAGAGTACGAGTGGGTTATGGAACACGTACCACTTGAGGACGAGATAGTGCTTGACGCTGGATGCCATCAAGGGAATTACGCGGTTGTATTGGCGGCCTGCGGTGCGCACGTCATAGCGGTTGACGCCTATGAACCGAACTGTCAGATAACGGCGCGCAATCTCAGCAATCTGCAGACGATGTACCGGGTGCATAATAAGGCCATCTGGTCACGCGCTGGATTGGTTGAATTCGGCGGCGGTAGTAATGGCATGGCTGGCCACGGCGGGGCGCTGGTAGAG
>Ga0307928_10003352_pt1 | contig 12228 bp, 12 predicted proteins | sample AceLakmetagen232_FD_201815 | JGI IMG/M metagenome (GOLD analysis project Ga0307928, IMG submission 201815) | Saline water microbial communities from Ace Lake, Antarctica - #232 | ecosystem: Environmental > Aquatic > Non-marine Saline and Alkaline > Saline | place: Antarctica: Ace Lake... | reverse complement strand
AAAGCCAGGAAGGCAAGAATTAATTTATCAAAATATATAGAGAAGGATATTTCCAAATTGTATGAACTTAGAGTTGCAATATCTGATAAAGCAGGAGTTTTGAGTGAAATTACACTTGCTCTAAGCTCTCATGGAATAAATATCGAAGATATATCTATTTTTCATTCAACGGAATTCAGTGGCGGTGGAATCCTTAAACTGTTGATTCAAGGTGAAGATGATTGTAAAATTGCGAAAAAAGCAATTGAAAAAATCGGTTACGAAGTTGGTATAAAAAAGGTATTAAGTGAATAAAGATGGAAATAAATGAAGCAAGAAGCTTAAATGGTGAATTAAAAATTCCTGGAGATAAGTCGATTTCACATAGAAGTGTAATCATATCCTCGCTGATTAATAATAGTATAGTAATAGAGAATTTTTTATTTTGTCAGGACTGCATAAAAACTATAGATGTTCTAAATAAGTTAGGTGTAAAAATTGAAAAAATAGACAGCAATTTGATAGTGCATGGTAAAGGTATTAAAAACTTAAGTGAACCTGACCAAATACTGGAAGTTGGAAATTCCGGGACTACAATAAGAATAATGAGTGGTGTACTTTCCGCAACTAATTTTATGTCTGTATTGAGTGGTGATAGTTCTATAAACAACAGACCTATGAAAAGGATAATAGATCCGCTGTTAGAGATGGGCGCTGAAGTTAATGGAAGAGAAAATAATTTAAAGGCTCCTATAGTAATATTTGGAAACTCCAATCTGAAAGGAAAAAAATTTAAACTTAAAGTATCAAGTGCTCAAGTTAAATCCAGTATACTTATGGCAGCTCTTAATGCAGAAGGTACAACTGAGATAATTCAGCCAGAAGTTTCGAGAGATCACACAGAGCGTATGCTCCAGTACTTTGGAGCAGACATTGTTTACGATGGTAAATATACAAAATTAAAACCCGGCAGGGAATTAATTGCTAAAAATATTTATGTACCCGGTGATATATCTTCAGCGGCTTTTTTTATTGTTGCAACTCTAATTTTAAAAGATTCACATACTGTTATGAGAGATATCGGTGTGAACCCTACAAGGAGTTATTTTATAGAAATCCTTAAAAAAATGGGTGGAAAGATTATTATTAAAAATCAAAGAATTATAAATAATGAACCGATTGCAGATATTGAAACTTTTTCCAGTGATTTAAGTTCTATAGAAATAGATAAAGATAAAATCCCCGGTATAATTGATGAGATACCAATATTGTGTGTAGCCTCAACTGTGGCAAAAGGTAAAACAGTAATAAGAGGAGCGGGAGAATTAAGATATAAAGAAAGTGACAGAATCAGGGCTATTGTAAGCCAGTTTAAAAAATTAAAGGTGAATATTGAGGAAAAAGAGGATGGAATGGTAATAGAAGGAGATGCTAATTTCAGGGCTGGTGAAGGAATAGTAGATAGTTTCGGAGATCATAGAATCGCTATGTCTCTTTATATACTGGGTTTGTTATCAATAGGAAAAGTGACTATTCTGAATTCTGAGTGCATCGATACTTCCTTTCCTGGTTTTAAATATGATCTAAAAAAAGTTTTAGCGCCATAATGCAAAAAGGGAATAGACTCTCAAGTATGGCGAAGACATGTATAAATACTGTTTAAAAGATGGTAGATAATATTATTATAACCATAGATGGACCTGCCGGAAGCGGTAAAAGCACAGTTGCAAAAATTTTAGCTAGAGAATTAAATTTAAAATATATTGATACTGGAGCTATGTATAGAGCAATTACCCTTCTTTCTTTACAGAATAATATAGATTGCAAAGACGAAAAAACCATATTAAAGCTAGCCAGAAACACAAATCTCCAGTTGGATAGTAATTCAGTAGATGAAAATAGGTATACAACTGTAAAAATGGATGGAAAAGATGTTACCAATGATATTAGAAGCAGGGAAGTGGGATCTGCAGTTTCTATTGTTTCTAAACTATCTGGAGTGAGGAAGTATTTGGTAAGTCTTCAAAAAAAAATTATCCAGGGAGATAATTCTGTAATTGAAGGAAGGGATACTGGAAGTGTAGTTTGCCCTGACGCAACACTCAAAATATATTTAACTGCAAGACTGGATGAAAGAATAAAAAGAAGATATTTGCAGATTAGAGAGAAGGGGCAATTTCTAGAAAGAGATATAATTAAAAAAGAAATTATAAGCAGAGATAGAATTGACAGCAGTAGAGAAGACAGCCCATTGGTTATACCGGAAGATGGAATTATAATTGATACAACCAAATTATCAGTAAAAGGAGTTGTCGAAAAAATAAAGAAATTATATTTTAAAAAGATAAATGTTAAAAACTAAACATAGTAAATCCTATTTTATTTTATTCAAGTTAATTAAGTTTATGCTGAGAGTTATTTTTGGGCTTCTATACAGAGTAGAAAGAATAGATTTACACAAAGTACCCAGAAATGGTAAGTTAATAATATGCTCAAACCATATAAGTTATATGGATCCGTTGATAATAGGAACGTATATTCCAAGATGTGTATATTTTATGGCAAAAAAGGAATTATTTAGTAATAAGTTTTTATCCTTTCTGGTAACTTTCTTAAATGCCTTTCCTGTTGAAAGAAAGGCATTTAATATAAAAGTATTTTCTATTTCATTTAAAGTCTTAAAAGAAGGGAATGCTATTGGTTTATTCCCGGAAGGTACAAGATCTACTAATGGAGTATTAAGAAGTGGCAAAAAGGGCACAGGATTTATAGCAGTAGAGAGCAATGCCCCAATTCTACCTGTGGCAATAAGCGGTACAAATAAAATAGTACAGAAACCTCACAAGAGAATATTTTTCCCCAGGGTTAAATTAATTATTGGAGATATAATAGATGTAGAAGATATTTTGAGAGAACATAGTAAAAGAGAAGCTATCCCTATAATAGTTGGCAGGACAATGAAAGAGATAGGTAGAATATACAATAAAATACAATAAAATAAAAAAATAAGATTTTTAATGCATATATATATAAAAAAAGCTAAATATTCAGGATATTGTTTTGGTGTGAGTAGAGCTATAAAATTAGCAGAAGATATATTAAAAAAAAATCATGGTAAAAAAACTAAAATCTTTACTCTTGGTCCTATTATCCATAATCCAGGAGTAACGAATAAACTTGAAAAAAAGGGTTTAATTTCAGTTGAGAATTTAGAAGAAATAATTCCCGGCAGTATATTTATTATAAGATCGCACGGAATGCCTCCGCTTTTAGTTAATGAAATCAAAAAAAAGAATATAAAGATTATTGATGCAACCTGTCCTTTTGTAAAGAAAGCCCAGGCAAGAGCCAAGGACCTTAGTAAAAATGGTTACTTTGTAGCGATTGTTGGAAATAGGGATCACCCTGAGGTAATAGGAATAAAAAGTCATGTATTAAATAAAAATTATGTAATAATAGAAGATGAAGCAAATGCAGGAAAAATTACCATTAAGGAAAAAATAGGAGTTGTTGTTCAAACAACACAACCTATGGAAAAATTATGTTTGATTACCGGAAAGTTGCTGGAAAAGACCAAAGAGTTGATTGTATTTAATACTATCTGTAATACTACAAGAAGAAGACAAAGTTCAACTAAAAAACTTGCAAATAGTGTTGATATGATGATAGTAGTTGGTGGGAGAAATAGCGCAAATACAAAACACCTGGTGGAGATATCAAAAAAGTGCAGCGCATTAACTTACCACATTGAAAATTATAAAGAAATAAAATCGCAATGGTTTAATAATATTAAAAAGGTTGGAATAAGCGGCGGAGCATCTACACCGGTGGAAGACATAATAGATGTAGAAGAAGCAATTAAAAAATTGTAACTTATGTGAAAATAGCGCTGGCTTTATAAAAAAATAACATTTTAACTAGATATAAGCAGGTAAATATGAAGGAAAATATTCCAAGAGTTGCTATTGTGGGAAGACCAAATGTAGGAAAATCAACTTTAATTAATAGAATATGTCATAAAAATGAAGCAATAGTGCATAAGGAACCAATGATTACCAGAGATCGTAAATATTACAAAACTGATTGGAATGGCAAAATTTTTTATCTGTTAGATACAGGAGGCATGGATTTAAAATCAAAGCATAGGATGGATATTCAGGTGTTTTTACAGACTAAGAAAGCAATAGATGAATCAGATATTATTATTTTTATGGTGGACATAAAAGAACCCCTATCTCCGCTTGATGAAGAAATAGCAGCGATCTTGAGAAAAACAAATAAGGAAATAATTTTTACCGGAAATAAGTATGATGATAAAAATGGTGATTTCTATATTGAAGATTTTTTAAAATTTGGTTTTGGTTATCCTATAAAAATATCTGCAATGCACGGCATAAATATAGGGGATCTTTTAGACGAATTAGTTTCAAAATTTAAAGAATATCCTAAAGATATAAGAGAATATGAAGAAAAAGTTGTTCCGTGCATATGTATCCTGGGTAAACAAAATGCTGGAAAATCAACATTATTCAATACTATTATTAAAGATGAGAGGGCGATAGTTGATGAGATTGAGGGAACAACAAGAGATAGCATTGATAGCATAGTTAATATAAATAATAAAAATTATAAGTTTATAGATACTGCGGGGCTAAGAAGAAAAAGGGTTAAAGGAGGAGATCTGGGATATTATAGTGAACTAAGGACAATAAGGTCTATAGAAAATTCAGACATAAGTTTAATTCTTATTGACTGCAGTAAAGGAATAACTATCCAGGATTTAAAAATTGTTGAGAGGTGTCTGGAAAAAGGGGTAAGTATTTGTGTTGTTTTAAATAAAATTGATATAGTGGATAAAGATGCTATTGACAACATTGTGAATATGTTTTACCAAAAGCTTAAATTTGCACCTTATATACCATTTTTAAAAGCAAGTGCATTGACTAAAAAGGGGATTAAAAATATTATAAAGGTGATAGACAGACTTATTGCAGAAAGGGATAAAAGGATCCCTGACAGCAAACTTACTAATTTTTTTAAGGAATTGGACCAGAAAGATATTGGTGTTTACTTTAAGGGTAAAAAATTTAAGATTAAGTTTATAAGACAGATAAAAACATCACCCCCGGCTTTCTTAATTTTTTCAAATATGGACGTAAGAAGAAGGGTGAATATAAAAAGATATATTGAGAATAATATAAGAGAAAAGTTCGGCTTTATGGGCACACCTCTATATTTTAAATTTAAGTATTAAGTTAAAGAATAAAAATATTATGGGAAAAGAAATTATTATAACTATAATTGGTGCTGGAAGCTGGGGAACAACATTGGCAGTAGTCCTTGCAAGAAGAGGCTATAATATAAATTTGTGGGTGCGAAGTGAGGTTACTTACGAAGAGATAAAAAATTTTAAAAAGAACCTGAAATATACTGGTGATTTGACAATCCCTGAAAATGTTACACCCTTTATAAATTTAAAAGAAGGTTTTGGTGATCCCGAAATTGTAATCTTTGCAGTGCCTTCGCATGCTCTAAGGGAAATAGTTATTAAATTTTATGACGAGCTCAAGGAAAAGGTAAAACATATAAAATGTATATTAAATGTAGCAAAAGGATTGGAGACTGGAAGTAATCTCAGATTGTCACAAGTGTTAGAACAATGCCTGCCCAAAAAGTTAACTTCTAAAATTTGTGTATTATCAGGCCCTAATATTGCGCTGGAAGTAGCAAATGGTTTGCCCAGCGTTTCAGTGGCGGCATCATATAATAAAGAAATATTAAAATATATTCAGACCATATTATCCACTGATAAATTCAGAATTTATACTAATATGGATGTGATTGGAGTAGAGATTGGCGGCGCTGTTAAGAATATAATAGCAATTGCGTCAGGAATTTCCGATGGAATCGGGTATGGGGCCAACAGCAAAGCTTCTCTTATAACCAGAGGTTTATATGAACTTACCAAAATTGGAGTTAAATTGGGAGCGAATTCAATAACTTTTTCAGGAGCATCGGGAATGGGCGATCTTATCGCAACTTGTATAAGCAAAAACAGCAGGAATAGAGGTGTTGGCGAAAGATTGGCTGCTGGTGAGAAAATAGATGAAATTACCGGGAGTATATATATGATTGCAGAAGGTATAAAGACTACTGAAGCAGTATATGATATATCAAAAAAAATGAATATAGAAGTTCCAATTACAGAATGCGTATATGAAATTATATATAAAGATTTAAGTCCCTTAGACTCAGTAAATAGACTTATGAAAAGAAAGTTTAAATCTGAGGTTTAAGATTTATTTAAATGATAACTTTACTAATCATTTGTGTTACTCTAAAATATAATTATACGGGACGTGGCGCAGTTTGGCTAGCGCACCAGTATGGGGTACTGGGGGTCGGAGGTTCAAATCCTCTCGTCCCGACCAGTAGCCTGTATTAAAGAAGTTTGATACAGTAGAGTCAGTTAAGGGTAACATGCCGGTGGCATGTTACCGGGATTTGAAAGGACGGACCAGAGCGATAGCGGCGGGAGTCCGCGTCTCTGCAGCGAACGGAGTGAGACGAAAGAACAAATCCTCTCGTCCCGACCAGGTTCTTATTGGTATAATGCTAGATACAGTAGAGGTAATTAGGGCAAACATGCCATTGGTGCATGTTTGTAGGATTTGAATATAGTTTCTTTTTGAATAAAGAATTTTAAAATCTAAGATTAATTGATAAGGTTAATAAGACGAAGAGAAAGAAATATAGTGACCAAAAAATTAATGAAATAGTATATTAGAAAAAGCTATGGAACTTAGATCAAATAATAATAAAACTGAATCTATTAAAAATAAGAAAATTGAATTTGCCGAAGAAGTATCTACTGATATATTGAAAGATATAAAAAAGATATCGGATGTAGGCAGTGGACTTGTAATTATAAAAGGCCCTAATGTCGGGGATATATTTTTAATAGATAAATCAATATTTACCATTGGAAGAAGCCCTGAATCAGATATATTTCTTGACGATATAACGGTTTCCAGGAAACATGCAGTACTGGAGAAAATTAATAAAGATTTTAGAATAAAAGATTTAGGGAGCTTAAATGGGTGCTACATTAATGACAAAATAGTTGAAAATTCTATATTGAAAGACGGCGATAGAATACAGATTGGTAAATATATATTCCTATTTTTCTGTCATAGAAAGAAGGATTAAATTAAGTGAAAAAGGAAATAAAAGAAAAAAATTATTTTATTATAAGTAAGATAGTAAAAAAATTAAAAAAATTATACCCCGATTTAACTAATAGTAAACTAAGATTTTTAGAATCAGAAGGACTCTTATCACCTAAAAGAGCGTTAAATAAGTATAGAATTTATTACAGAGAAGATATTGAAAAATTAAATTTTATATTGAAAATGCAAAAAGATTTCTACATGCCTTTAGAGGTTATAAAAGAGAAGTTGAAATCTAAGGAGTTTAAAAAATTTATAAGCGAAGGTGAATCCATAGAAACCATTCAACTGAAATTAGGTGAAGAATTGAAGCTTGGGCATGAGCTAAAACTATATTCTATAGATGAAATCAGCAAGAAATTCCAATTATCTCAATCTTTTATAATGGATTTAAAGGAAAATGAAATTATTGATTGGAGTGAAGAAGACGGTAAATATGTTCTAAATACAACTGATATCAAAATTTTAAAGCTGGCGAGCGAACTATCAAAATATGGTATACAGGTAAGACATTTGAAATTATTTGAAAATTTTGCCAGTCGGCATTCTTCATTTATACAGCAAATAATCTTTCCACTGGTTATGTCCGGTAAAAAAGATTCTCATATTAAAGCTGCTAGAGTAGTAGATAAATTAGAAAGAATATTTTGTGACTTTCAAGAGCTTTTAGTAAAAAAAGAAAATAGGAAGTTTCTGAAAAAATATAAATGATAAATAACAGTCCTTCAGTTTTAATTCATAAAAATTTAAAAGCATATTCCATAGTTTTATACTTATCAATTTTTCTCATATTATTTTCTGTTTTATTTTTTCTAAATCCTGGCGAAGTTTATTGTGATTCAGATTATCCTCTTTACGATGATGAAATTGATATCACTGCTGATTCAGCAGTGATTGTTAACTACGAGACCGGAGATGTTCTCTGGGAGAAGAATTCTTCCGAATTAATGTATCCAGCAAGTACTACCAAGATGCTTTCGTCAATTGTTGCTATAGAAAATTTAGACAATTTTGAAGAATTTACTGAGATTTCTAAAAATGCTTCAGGAAGAAATAATTCTGAATTTATATTTAGAGCTGGTGATAAGATAAGTTTAATAGACCTGCTGAAAGCTGCACTTATAAGTTCTCATAATAATGCGCCTACTGCATTAGCGGAGTATGTATCCGGAAATGTGGAAGATTTTGTAAAATTGATGAATATTAAGGCAAAAGAAATAGGTGCAGAAAATTCTTTTTTTCAGAATACAAATGGACTTGACAGTAGCTTTCCTGATCATAAATCGACAGCTGTAGATTTAGCTAAAATAGCCAGTTACTGTATGAAAAATGAATTATTCAGGAGAATTGTTAATACGAGGGAAGACACAATTAAAATCAATAACAAAGAAATTGAGATTAAAAATACAAACAAACTCCTTGATTATGATTATATAAAAGGTATAAAAACCGGCTATACAAATAATGCAGGTTTCTGCGTGGTACTATATTCGGAAAAAGAAGATTTAAAACTCATAACTGTAATTTTAAAAAGTTCTTCCCAGGATGAGAAAGATAAAGATGCCTTAAAACTGATGGATTGGGCTTATAATAATTTAAAATATATAAAAATTGTAGATTCGGGGCAAGTAGCTGCAGCTGTAGATATTGGAGATCGAAATATGTTAAATGCGGACTTATATGCTGACAAGGATTACATAAAACTTATAAATATAAATAGTGATGTGGTAGATAAAAAAAATAATGTAAATAATAATATAACTTTACCAGTTGAAAAAAATGAGATTCTGGGCTCAATGGATGTTTTTATAAATAATGAAAAATTAACAAAAATTAATTTAATTTCCAGAGAAAATATTGGAAGTTGCTGCATTTATCAGGAATTATCTGATGCCGGGGAAATCCAATCCCGGGTCGTATTAATATTTTTATTAGTATTTTACTTTCTAATATTTATACTTATAATAGTTAGAAATTTGTTAACAAAGAAAAATGTATAATTCTAAGTGGAGGTATATTAAATTGGATTTTGGGAAAAATAAAACTGCTAAAATTTTAATATTTTCTTTTTTAGTTGTGGTACTGATTTTCACCATAATCTTTACCGGTTGTAAGAAAGAAGAAGCTATAAAAGAGGAACCCGAAGAAAGTTCCGAAGAAGTTGAAGATGATAGTGAGAAAAAAGTAGATGAAGATAAAATTGCAGCAGTGGAGATAACCGGTAATATTAACATTCTTAGTGGGCTCGGCATCTCTGATGAAGTAGGGAACAGCAGGCCAATAGCAGTAATGGTTGAAAACAGCCCTGATTCAAGGCCTCAATCAGGTCTTATCTATGCTGATATGGTTTTTGAGGTTGTAGATGAGGGAGGAGTGACAAGATATGTAGCTGTGTATTCTTCTTATGACGCGAGCATTATTGGTCCGGTAAGAAGCGCAAGGATATATTATGCTGAAATAGCAAGAAGTTTTGACCCCATATATGCTTTCTGGGGTACATATCCAGAATGCTTTGATACAATAAGAAATTTAGATATGGATGTTCTGGATGGAAATCAAATGGGTTATGTTGCAGGTACAAGCTCAGGTTGGAGAGATAATAGCAGAAGTAATATTACCGAGCATACTGCTTTTATGTCTACAATAAAATTAAAAGAGGATGCTAAAAATCTGGGATATTCATTAAAAGGTGGTCAATCTCCCTTAAGATTTAAATTAGATGCTGTTGATTCCGAAAGAGGCAACATTTCAAATATAGGTATTGATTTTTCTTATGATAATTTCAGAGTCGATTTCGAGTATGATAAGGAAAATAATAATTATTTAAAGTTTACCGGAGGTGCTCCTCATATTGATTATGAAACCGGCAGTCAAATTGCAGTAAATAATGTTATTGTTATGATTACAAACATTGAAGGCCCTTTAGATGCAAGCGGTCATATGGCTGTCAGAACAACCGGAACCAGTGATGCAGGTAAAGCCTTTTTCTTTATGGATGGAAAGGCTGTAGAGGGAACATGGGAAAGAACATCTGTTTTTGATCCATTTGAGTATAAAGATGATGATGGAAATATAATACTGTTCAACCGCGGTTCTACATGGGTAGCTTTGACACAGGATATTAATAGGCTCATATATTAAAGATTTATACTAATTATATTATCTATATTTTGGATGAACAAACTGAAAGAGAACTAACAAAGAATAATATTTTAGGAGAAGTATTATTTTCTAATTCAGACATTAAAAATAGAATCTCTGAACTGGGAAAGGAAATTACACAGGATTATAAAGATAAGAATTTGCTCCTGGTCAGTGTTTTAAGAGGAGGGGTGATATTTTTATGTGATCTGATGAAAGAAATTAGCCTTCCATTAAGTATCGATTTCATGAGTATTTCTACATATGGTATTAATGGTACATCTACAGGTATTGTCAGGATCACTAAAGACCTTGATGAATCAATAGAAGGTAAGGATGTATTGATTGTAGAAGATATCATTGATACTGGACTTACTATAAGCTATCTACTTAGGAACTTAAAATCAAGATTCCCCAATAGCCTTGAAATATGCACTCTGCTTGATAGGGATATAAGAAGAATCTCAGATATTAATATTAAATATATAGGCTTTAAAATTGGAGAAAAATATATAGTTGGCTATGGTCTGGACTATAAACAGAAATTTAGAAATCTGCAGTCAATATACGAATTAAAATTAGATACTGTAAAAAAAGATATCGAATTCTTAAAGAATAACTCTAACCTATAATCGCATAACTCTTATTTTAAATTTTCAGAAATAGATAAAATATAGTTTATCGATTTATCTTATTAAGTGTTATATAATTATCAGTAAAAATATTAAATTTTTCTAAAAGTGAAAAATAAAAAAAATTCTAATTTAATAAAAATGATATTAGAAGGCGTAAGGATAGAACTACCTTCTCATAAACCAATCCTTCTTTTAAAAGAAGAAAATGGGAACAGGTATTTACCTATCTGGATTGGACCTTTTGAGGCTTCCGCTATAGCGCTTGAAATGTCTAATATAAAAACACCAAGACCTATGACTCATGACTTGATTATTAATATTATTAATAATTTAAAAATAAGTATTGATAATATTGAGATAACAGACATCAGGGATAATACATTTTATGCAGTAATAAATATTAAAAATACAGACAGCAAAGTGCTTAGAATTGATTCAAGACCTTCTGATGCTATAGCTGCTGCAGTTAGGAGTAAATGTGATATTTATGCAGCGGAACATGTATTAGAATCAGGTGGGTTGAGAGTACAATCAATTGAAAAAGAATTAAAGAAATTTAAAAAATTCCTGGATCATGTTAAACCTGAAGATTTTGAAGATAAATAAATACTTTTTTTAAATCTTTCTTCCAAACAGGCTTTTTGCCAAAACCAGCAGTCTATGTTTTCCTATTGACTTTGATAAGATTAAATCTTAAAATTACATTGATGTAATTACAACGATGTAATTAAAATTATGACATGGTAAATATATAGTTTAATATGAAAAGTGACATAATAAAAAAATTTTATATTTCTAGTGAAGTTTGCAAAATAATCGGGATTACCTATAAGCAGCTTGATTATTATGATAGGACTGATTTTATAAAACCTTCTATAAATGGAGCAGGCGGCTATGGAACCAGAAGGATGTATAGTTTTAATGATTTAATGAAATTAAAGGTTATTAAAAAATTAATGGAAGCCGGGATAAGCTTACAAAAACTAAGAAAAACAAAAAGATATCTTGAGCAGTATGATGATAACAGTAGTAGCAGTGATGATGAGTTTTTAAAGGTAACATTGATATCCGATGGAAACACTGTTTATGCTTGTAATTCTGATAAAGCAATAATAGATACACTTAAGAGCGGCCAGGGTGTTTTCGGAATCGCACTGGGGAAAGTGTACTATGATCTAAACGGGGACATAGAAAGGTTTTTAATTAAAAATAACAATAAAGATGTAACGAAAGAGAAAGTTAAA
>Ga0307928_10003351_pt1 | contig 12228 bp, 22 predicted proteins | sample AceLakmetagen232_FD_201815 | JGI IMG/M metagenome (GOLD analysis project Ga0307928, IMG submission 201815) | Saline water microbial communities from Ace Lake, Antarctica - #232 | ecosystem: Environmental > Aquatic > Non-marine Saline and Alkaline > Saline | place: Antarctica: Ace Lake... | reverse complement strand
TTTCTCTAAGTCTTTTCTTTATATAAACAGTAGCCTTTTCATTTCTAGAACTTAACTCATACCCCTCTTTAAGGCACATTTCTACATGTTTATCAAAGGCTTGTCTAACATAAGCTTCAATATCCAATACTTTAGATATTTCACCAAGATTGTATTCAGCCTTTTCAAAACTACTTCTGCTTACAGTATTTCCCAAGGCCCCATACACAACTCCGGCAGAGCCCACCTTGGATGTTATTATTGGTCTTCTAGATGTTTTTATTCTTGTTCTTCTAGGCTTATCAATTAACCCGCTACCTATAGAGAATAGATTCATTTATGGTCTCCCATTAGATTTAGCTTTTATTTCCTCATCCAGTCAGTAAGCTTCACCACGTCTTCTGGCATAACCTTTTGTAAACATTCATCAAACCTTGACACACCATCTCCAACCCCTCCCATCAGAGTTCCGGTATCAAATTTAGCTGATGTTTTTTCTGCCAGACTTTCATCACTTGCTTCCGGTGGACTTACGGGAATAAAACTATTATATATATTAGGATCATCCTCTTTAGGATAAACATACGGTTTAGCAGGTCCTATTTTATAGGCACTCATTATTTTCTGCACTTCATCACCGGTGGGAGAAGAAGATGTTCCACAAATAGCTGATCTTTCAAGCGCAGATATAACTAAATCTAATAATTGTATAAAAATACTAAGCTGTTTTTGATTTCCAAAAAGTTCTATCTTTAAATCATTTTTTATTCTCTTTAGCTCAATACTCTTATACCAGTTTTGAATTAACTTAACTAATAAGTTTTCAACATATTCTACAGAATAAACTACAAAATTATTAATAAATTCATCAATTGGTGTACAGGTAAATATCTTTTTCCATCTTGGATCTGGATTGTTAATCCAGCGCTTTATGGGATCCACTAACCTTTGAGATATTTGTTTTATAACCCCAACCAGTTGATCGGTTAATAGACCTCTAAAAATATTATTTATTATATCACCCAGGCTTGCAAGTATATCACCAAAATCGAGGGACAAACCATTTCTAAATAATTGCAGTAACGCTCTTAGCCCTTTTAAGGCTTTAGTATCTAAACTACCAGACCACTTTATAAAACAACAAATAAGATCAGCACCATAGTTCATCTCAAAAATCTGATCTATACCATTTAAAAAATTATTACAATAATGAATAGTACGCTTAGTTAAGTCATGTATCCTTTTATCAGAATCTAGTTTAGATAGCCCAGTTACTCCACTTACTATTTTATTAGCTTGGCCAGTAAAGTGTGAAGAAAAAGATTTCCAAAAATCTCCCAAATTCTTGGAACTAACAACTTCACTTCTAACATCTCTTTTTAATGCCCAGGGAATATAAGCTGGATCCGGGAACATTCCTAAATAATTATCAGCAAAGTTCATTATTTGCTTTGTATTATAATCATGTTCGTTCCAAGAAGAAGCATTATTTAAATATCTATTTGAATACCTCTCTACTTCATTATCATCTTTGGCGGTTAGAGGTTTAATATCGTTATATTCAGCTAGACCCTCAGACAATTTAGAATTAATAATAATAGAATTAGAGTCATCACTTATGCTTAAACCATCTATCAAATCATTTATTTCTATTTTAGATAAAGCTAATTCTTGTTGCTCTGAAAGTCTCTTATATAAATCATAGGAAATATACTCCCCTTTACTTGCGCTATCTAATTCTTCTACATATTCAGAAATTAAAGGATTTTTTTCTTTATCTACGGCTATCTTTAGACCATCCGATTCTTTATCTATTCTCTTGTCCAGTTTTTCTGCTTTGCTGGTAAGATCTCCAAGTACTTCAATCAATTCATCTGGAGTCGATACGGTAGATAGGAATTCTCGCTCTTCTTTGCTCAATATTCTTGTTTCATCTTCAGAAAATACTGAAACATCTTTATCAGGCAATTCTCCGTCAAGGGGTTCCCCTTTAATAACCGAAGCGAATCTCTCCTTATACCAATCTATTTTAGCCTTATATGAGACTTTAGCAGAATCTTTTTTATTTAGAGCCATCCTCTGTTATCCTCTTAGTGATGCGCCGCCGACAGCAAGCAGGGGGGAAGTCTTAACTATCAGCGGTCTCCTCGCGAGAAGTTAGGCGGAATCCTGCGCACCAAATTAAAATTTTATTCTATTTTGAATAGCTTTACGCACTGCTTTTGTTCTCTTGTCCGCTCGCTCTGTCATTCTTCTTGTATTTTGTCTTTTTTTCAGAAAATCTAAATTATTTCTAAGAGTACTTTCTTTAAAAGTCCTCGAAGGAAACCATCTAGGAACGAGAGAAAGTGCTTTTTTCTTTTCTTGATTTATTATGTTTTTATTTAATTTAAAATCTTTATCTTGCTTTTGACCAAACCTTCCACCCAATCCAACATTCATTACTCTATCCTGCTTTGTAATATCACTATATTCCATGGTTGCCGCTAAAATACCCAACATCCACGCCACTAAAGCATGATCATTATTATCGCTATAAATAGGTTGACCTAATGCTGTTCTTCTTATAACGGTATAATCTCTTATCTGTCCAACAAGTCCATTCTTAATATCTTCTGAATCTGGAAGTACAATTTGATCATCTTCAAGTCTTCTTACAGCAAGATTAACCATGAAAGGTTTCATGTGTTTCTTTACTCGCTGTTTAGTTACTGGATCCCTAATTTCCATCATATCGCCAAAATAAATACCTTTTAACTTATTGGCTAGGCCTGTTTTAGGGTTTTCTAGGCCGTACTTTCTAAGCATTTCTATTTGTGTTTGACCATATCCTTGATCAACATAAATTGCAGATGGATCCCAAGTAGCATTAAGCCTGATTATCTCTTCACAAGCCTTTACTTGAGTAAATTCAGTATGGCTTATTATTATCTTCTTTACTACTTTAAAAGCACCCCTACCACCCTTAAAGTTTTGATTCCATTCCATTATTACTATGCAAGTACCATTCCCGGCCGTATTCCAATCTACCCCAAACGTACAAACCGAGCTCTTATCTCTTTTAGTCTTGTCTAGTGAGTAATCTTCCATAGCTTCATCAACAAGCTTATCAAGAAACACACCCTCTGCTTCGTCACCGAAATCTGCATCAAACTCATGGGCATATCCTTGTTCAGAATACTGTGCTTTCTCCAGTCTTTCTGTTTGTCTTGTCCATGTAGGAGATACACTCGAAGGAAAATGAAACTCTTTAAATCCTAAATCAGTATCAGTACAAAATCTCCAGAACATATCTCTTTTTCCAGTCGGAGTAGAAGAAGCCCAGATATTAACATCCGGTCTTGAAGCTTGTATCGCAAGTATAACCTCAAAATCGCTTTCACTTAAGAAGTCTGCTTCATCTATGAGAATCATATGAGCATCTTGACCACGAATACCAGTTGACTTACTACCAGTTCTTGTTCCTGCAGTAAATCCTAATATCCTAGAACCATTATGAAATTCAAGACGATATGGATTTTTTGTATTTCTTCGCACTGACGCCCTAAGAGACTGACTTCGTCCTAAAAATAAATCCAACTTGTCAAAGATCAATCCAACTTGACTCTTGTAAGGAGCAATTACTAATACTATTACATTTTCATGGGTATAAGCATAATGAAGCATTTTTATACAAATAGATTCAGTCTTGCCAGCTCGACGCCCTATCCTGCTAACTTTTCTGATAGCAGTACACCTGAGCATATTGTCCTGATACCAACGTGCTTCCCAGTCCATCTCAACTTTAGACCACTTTATTGGATCAAAGATAAAATTTACAAAATCAATTTCTTCTTTATTGAGCTGTTTCTCTGCTTCTGGGCCTACATCTAGCTTTGTCTTTATTAGACTACACACTAGAAGAGGTTCCATATCAAGGGCATCTTTTACCCAAACCTTACCATTTTTCAGATACCATTTACCTACATGTTCTTTTAAACACTTTCGGCAAAATGGATGTATATCTATTTTTTTCATAATACAAATAAGCGGGTGACATTGGTGACATAATGACCCTGTTTAAGAAACACACTTGTTACTTCGTGGCCCAGTCCTTATCACCCAAAAATTTATTTCTTTCCTTTACTTTTAAAAGCAGTCCACTATTTTTTCTTTCTTCTTCTAGCCATTTTTTTAAATGTTCTAGCAAGGGCTTTTCTTTTTGGTGTACATGTTTTCTTAGTCATGGGTGTACAATAACCCTTATGTTTTGGGTTTACCGCTTTTTGAATCCACTTACCCTTCTTCTTTGCATCTTGTGCTTCCGATAGTGTTTTGTAAGTTTCCATTTTTTCATGCTCCCAAAAAGTTTCTTGACTATCCTATCAATAAATCTATGCTCATTACCAATAGTTTTCTTATGACACTTCCAACAAAGCGTTGCACCATTTGAGACTACATATCTTAATTTTGGATAATCTCTCTTTGGTAATATATGATGTGGTGCCATTCTCTTATTCTTGCGACCACACAAAACACAACGTCTGTTGTCTCTATTGTATACACTCTTGCGCCATCTAGCCCAGGCCCTACTTACTTTAAACATTATCTATGAAACAGCATAGCTTCATTACCGATAGCGCTTCTAGCTTGCAATCTCGATGCAGTTATTGCCTGCACACTTCTTTGTCTAGAAGTATAAGACATTTTACTTTCAGGGAAATAACCGCCCATTTCTATACCTCTGCCTGCTCTAACTGCCTGGGTGAGTCCTTTATATGCTTGAATGGGCATTGACAAAAGCTGTGATGCAAACCATATATTAAATATTGGATGAACCAATCCTGCTACCCTACCAACTAATAATTTACCTGCCATAGCTTTCGTGATAGTCCCGGTTCCCTTTCCAAAAACAGCTTTAGTTATAGCACCCATTCCAACTTTACGCATTGCCTGTCTTGTAGCCTTACCTTGTATTGGACCAAGTGCAGACTTATGCCACATATTACGAACTTTTTTTACACCACCAAGATATCCCCCAGCTAATTTTATACCTGGAATGGGAGCATAATAACCGCGTGTAGCCCCCTTAGAGAGCATCCCAATGGAACCCCAAGCATACGTGAACTTTGAGCTACTTAATAAAAACCCCTCTTCATCTATATTCTCTCTAGCATTTTCAAAAGAAGTTGGCATACTACCACCTCATTGTTCCAGCGCGAGCACCACCTGGTAAACTTAAGATATGCGGTAAAGCTAGCCGCCCATTGCCTGCAGCTGTAGAACCCATGAGTATATCCCTTGTTCGCCTCTGAGCAATCCCCTTTGTAGCAAATCCAGACCTAAACATAGATCTTGCACCGTGTAAACCTGCACCCATCATTGCTCCCTGCATAGCTCCACCAAGTACACTTGTTCTGTCTTCCCCTATTATGTTATCAAGAAGACCTCTGGTAGCACCCATACCTGCACCAACACCCATAAATGTAGCCATATTACCACCGGGAACAGCTGCTCCAAAAGCTTTTGCAGTTCTCCTGCCAAATGATAACATAAATTGTACTACTGCTCTATTTTTTCTTAAAAAAGACAATGAACTTTTAAGTCCCTGCATGATTTACCTCTTAAATAGATGTTTAGTTTTTTCCACTACACTTTCTATGGTGTGGTTTACTTTGTTTTTATGAAGTACCCTATTCACAAGACCTGCAGTTGGGTTCTTCAATAACCTAGCTCTAGTTTTAAATAGCCCTATATTCCTAGGTAGATTCCTTATCCCCATCCTTAACCTCCACTACGTCTGCCTCTACTAATCCAGCCTTCGCAGCCTCTCGGGTTAGCTCTTTAGCTTTTTCTAATAACTTAGCTGCATATGTGCTGGGATCTGCAATAACTCTATTTATATCTTTTGCCTTTGCTTCACGTGTGGCAATAAGAGCATTCATTATTTTTAGCTTTTGGCGTTGTGCCTTCTCAAGAAAACCTAGCACTTGGTTTAACTCTTCTCTATATATAGGCTTCAATCCATCATTGGTCTGTTGGAATCCAGCTACGTTCTTTCTAGTTATATCTGGTTTTTTAGCTAGTTCTTCGGCCGCTCTTTTTTCTAGCATCTCCCAAAAAACCAAATCCCCTATTAGTGCAGAATCGATCCTATTATCAGGATCAGCATTAAGCTCTTTAGAATAATCCTGGAACCACACCTCTCTCAAGGTATCTTCTACAGGACAGTTCTTACCAATAGGGTAATTATTATTGTCACCTAACGGACACTTTTTATTGTACGGACATTGTTCTCCAAGACACGTCATGGGAACAGTAGCCGAGAAACCATGCTTTAAGGTATTTAAGTAGAGGATGAGCTTCTTTACCTCATGCGGGGTAAGAGTTATCTCATATCCATCCTGGAGCTTCTTTGCGAATTTCTCCAAAACAGAGCCTACTGGCAACCCCTCACATGTATTTCTCAAAACTATCTGTTTTTCTTCTTGCATAGATTATTTTGCACCCTCTTGCTCAGGGTTCTTCTTTAATCCCGACTTATAGGCAGTGCTAGTAAGATGTCTATTCGGGAATTTAAATTTAATACCTTTAATCCCCTTTGTCAAGTCTTCCTTCCTAAGTGCTAATACAGAAGGAGGATATTGCCCTGCAAAAGGATTTCCTCTCACCGGTCCCCTAGCTCTGGCCATAAAAGACCTCCTTATTCAGTTTCTTGATCTTCAGTGGGTTCTGACGCTGGCTTTTCTGATGCTATGGCAACCGTTTCGCCTGTAGCAACAACATTTGCAGCCTGCGGACCTTTTTCCCCATCTGCTATTTCAAAAGTGACTACGTCACCAGTTTTTAATGTTTTGTAGCCTTCCATTCCTATTGCACTGAAATGTACAAATATGTCTTTCTTGTCACTGTCTTTCTGAATAAATCCATAACCCTTCTTGTTATTAAACCAACGTACTGATCCTTGCTCTGACATGTTTCTCGTTCTCCTTCTTTGTTTGTTCTAGTATAAAATTACTAGAAATAGAATATCCCTGTTTTGGGATACATATTAAATTATATTGTGATAGTATTTGATATTGAAATATCTATCTCTTTATACACCGGGTACCATTATTGAATATACAACCCTTATGCCTAATATCACTATAGATACTAATACACCCGCAAGCATTGTAAATAGAAGGGCATTTATCTTCGTATTGATATGTTTTAAGTCGTTGTTAACAAGCTTATCAAAACTAGTCTTGTATTCATTTATTATGACTTTATGTTCTTTACATGGTAAGCCTAATATAGAATCCCTTATAGTCGATAGGGTTATTGTGGAGATATCCATATCCTTCTTAAGCTCTCTAAGCGTATCGCTAGATCCCTTGCGCCGCTCATTAGCTAATGCATTATGGGTATCCCACTTGCCATCTTGTCTTTCTTCCCCTATGGCTATCCTTTTCTCTAGCTTGTTATACAGTTCAGCGAATTCCCCGTTCATTCAGTATCTCCTTAGTGTATAGTATTGGTATTTTCTGTGACACTACGTCTTTACTTACTTTAGGATTGTCTCAACTGAGCGCCGAAGGCGCCGCGCACTTATCTTGGTTTGATTGTGCTTGCAATTGCAATATCCTTCTTCTTGCCAAGATCTTACCCTTCTACTTATATAAGGAGTAGTGAAACAACGATTTGTGACAAATGTTTTTGAAAATATATTTTTTTTACCCACCTACACATTACCCAATATCTGCACATACTATGGGTAACTCTTTGTTCCAGTTGCACACATCCTACCATAATCCACAATATATCTCCCCATTCCCCATCAAACTACAGAATTATGAATCATAAGTACAATGATACCCTACACTTATGTTGAAACCACGTAAACCTTATAGGCCTATTATTTATAAGAAAAGTTTCACAAGAGTTAATGACATGGGCGGGGTCGTTAGGAATACACGAAAGGCAGTCATTAGTATGGAGAAAATGTGGGAAAATTTGTGTGAAAGCTGAGAGAGATAATAAGAGTTGTTGGAATACGTTCCGTGCCCGACGGTCATACCCAATAGAAAAAGGAGGTTATCATGAGGAGACGTAAGAGAAGGCGTACAGTTAATAAGTTATACCTTACTCGTAACATTGTATTCATTATCATGGTTGTTATTAACAGCCTACAGATACATACAATGGTGATGAGAAGGGTAGGTGAACAGCCTGCAGTAAGAAGGTGGGCTATATGGAACACTTGGGATGGTCTCAAGTACAAGGTTAATAAGTATTGGGATATAGATATCCCCTTCTAGGAGGTGATTAAGATGGCATATGATAACATACCTACTCATGCTGCTACTAGAGAGACGATGGAGGACTGTGTGTTACAGCTTCTATTGAATGTGGGTAACTATAGTGGTAAGGTACATCCTAGCTCTATGGATATGATGGTTAAGTCTCTTGTTACCGAGCTTGAGAAGCAAGACGGTATGAAGTTATTGGTGGTGTAGTACAGTATAACATGAGAGGAGGTGATTAAAGTGAAGACTATATTCATTGGGTTATTAGTAATAGTCATTATAGGATTGGCTATCTATCAGTATACCCAGGCAGAGATGTTGAATGAACAAGCTAAGCAGTTGATACTATCCGTTATGGGTAGATAGTATTGGGTGTTAGTAGAACATATAAGGAGGTGATACTAATGAAGACATTTATTACAGTTGTTGTAGTTATGGTGTTGTGTGTTGGCGGCCTTTGGATATACAATGCATACAATGTGAACAGAGAGTTAGGACCTAACGTAACCTTGGTTAATGGGGAGTGTGTGGTCATTAACTGGGAAGCAACAGAAGAAGAAGCATGTTCGGCTATAGCTAAGTGGTTGGCTATAAAAGAGAGAGAGTAGTCAACACAGCTGTCCTACCGGCTAGACGGGGAACTAAAAGGAGGTATAGTATGAGAAGGTATTGGTTAGAGATATTGCTTATCTTTGCCATAGCACTTATGTTGGTGTTCTGTTTTACCGCCGGAGCGGAAACGATACCAACTAAGAATGCAGTACGTGCTATAATAGGTGAAGCTAGCAATCAAGGATATCACGGTATGCTAGCTATCGCCTGTGGTATACGTAATAGAGGTACACTTAAAGGTGTATATGGATTACGAGCTAAGCACGTTGATAGTCAACCTAAGTGGGTATGGACTCAGGCTAGGAAGGCATGGTTAGAGTCAGAGCACAACAGGATACATGATGGTTATATGTGGGAAAATATAACTGCGTTTGGTAAACCTTCATGGTACAATGATGTACGTGAAGTGTATAGATACAAGGATCACGTGTTCTTTGTAGAAAAGGAGGATAATTAATGGATAGATTAAATGTTGAGTTTGATCTTACTAAGGTTGGGTATATTTCACTAACTAAAGGTAAGATTGCTTATTATGATTTAAATGATTTTGATATCATAAGAAGACATCGATGGAGTTGTGAAAAGAGTGGTAATCAGTATTATGCATATAGGAAAGATAGGAACAATAAAACTGTTCGTATGCACAATGATTTATTGAAACCATCTATAGGTTTTATTGTGGACCATGCAAATGGTAATTCTTTGGATAATAGAAGGATTAATTTGAGAATGGTTAGTAGAACAATAAATGCCTTGAATACTATGAGGTATAGTGGGTATTCTAAAACAAAGAGTGGTAAGTATGTTTCAAGAATACGTTTAAGATTGTTGAATCGAGAATATAGGCTTGGACCATTTATCACCAGAGAGGAGGCAATTGAAGCATATAATAGAAAGAAACAAGAGTTAATAAGAAACTTGTTGAATAATTAAGATATGACCGAGGTGTATCGTCATAAGGATCATGTATTCTATAAATAGAAATAAAGGAGGTGAGTAAATCAATATGAATAAACCAATGGATAGAGTTAAAAATGTTACTATTTGTAATAAACATCGATGTAATGGATGTGGTAAAGTGTTGTTTCCTGGTGATAAGTGTATAAGCAGGATAACACATGACTATATTGCGGAATATGACTATATGAGTAAGTCATTTTCGTGGTATTGTTCTCAGAATTGTTACGATGCTGTTGAAATGTTAAAGTTGTTGACTACAGAGAAATAAAGGGAGGTGAATATGAAGATATTTGTTGGTATAATAGTATATTTACTCTTTGCAGTAGCAATGGGTAAGTTATTAAAATGGAGACTTAAGTAAGGAGGTGAGAATATGGCAATACCATATACTTGGTTAATCCACATGCTTGAGCATAGAGGATACACTGAGCTTATAACTAAGCATGGTGTACGACCGCTCAATCAGTGTAATTATAAACAGTTGTATGCTGTTTATATGAAAGGTAGAGTAGTTAAAGTCAAGAAGGAGATACAGCATGAAGGAGCTTATAATAAGATGGGGTAAATGTACCATGTGTAAGCATAAAACTGTTGTGGCCAAGAGTATAGCTGGCAAATGGTTATGCCATGAGTGCATTCCCCAGCATTCTTCCATGTCAATGGAAGATAGGATTAAGATAGGCGAGGTCATACTTGGTAGCTTTAAATGTGAAGGAGGTGAGAAGAATGAAGATAATAGTTGAGTTCGATACTGAAGAGCAAGTACGTTCTTTGATAGAGTATCTTGAAAAGGAACGTCTTATGAACATTGCTGGTCTTAAGCTTGATAGTGCTTATCGAGTTGATGAACCTTATGATTCTCCTAAGCAAAGACTGATTAGATCAAATGATCAGTGGATTGAGAAACTGTATCTCGGTGTCAGGAGAGAAAGGAGACTTATCAATGGCCAGCTCGTGTTTGAGTGGTTTGATCTTCGTAAGAAAGCTTAATCAGGGCTATATCTGATGATGCCAGGGGTATTGGTATATCTCTGGCTGTGCCGGTATAGTACAGTGTGTACTGCACGAAGCCGGTAGTATAACCTTACTTAAAGGAGGTGACTTGTGCATGTAGCAAGAGACTGGATAATAACGACTAGCGTGTTATTTTTAATCCAGTATAAACAAATAACCAGGAGGTGAGAAGTGCTTGGCAGCATCTCTAATGCTAGACTGCGTTTAGTTTTCTGGCAGGTCCCAGAAGACCGGCAGAGAAGCGACAGAATGAAAAATAATAAATGCTAATACTAAAGGAGGTGAAATATGAAGAAAGTACTTCTAGTTAAAGATGTACACTATGATGAGCCCAGAGTAGTCGGGATCTATGGGGGGATTAGGTCTGCTTCAAGGAAACTTAAGGTTAAGTTCCTTAAGGCTGGGTTACCTAGTGTCTGGTTTTCCAAAGACAATAGGCTCGTGGGTATCAAGTATAACGTTGTATAATCAGCACAGGAGCGCCTCGCTAGGTCGCTCGGCGTCTAAATGCTTGAGGAGTGAGCGCACCGCTCGGCTCGCTTGGGCTCGCCTCGCTAGTCGCTCGCCTAGGGGCTCGCTCGTTCGGCCTAGGTCGGCCTCACAGCTATGCAATATACGTTCACTTCTCATCTTCTCCCAAGTGTATCACAGGTGTTCCCCTCGCTACGCTCGGCAAGGAACCAAATGGTCCTGAAAGGCCCTTCCTTGACACTCTGTGATCAATACTTGTGAAGATGAAGTTCACTTTAAACGTTAAGCCTTGAAAGGAGGTGAGACTAATGAAAGGAGAAAGAAACAGAAAGAGGGATAACAATATCATCAAGAGTATTGGTGGTAATTGGAATCCAGGGATAAAAATAGAAGAAGGTTACTTTGAAAGAGAAAGGAGAGAGAATTCAATAGAACAGGGCCTTCCTGTAGATGATCTACCTGAACTCACCTACAGTGACAAAGAGAGGATGATCAGGAAAAACAATCGTGATCTCTCAGAGGTTGAGGGAGAACGAGTAAACCGCGTAATGCCCGAATATCCGGGTAAGGAGGATGATATGAGTGGGGAGAGACCAGAAATGAAGTTCACAGAGTTCAAGGATCCAATCATGGTCAAGGGTATCATGAAAAGAATAACATCCAAAAAGAACGGAAAAAGATATGTTATTCTGACCACAGATAAGTCACAGTTCATGTTCGCTGGTTGGGCATTGACTGATAACAAGGCCTTGTGGGAAAAGGATAAGGAAAAAGCAATAGTAGCGTAGTTTATTGCTTCAAGAGAGTTTGGGGGAGTATCTCTTGTAAAAACTCCCCTTTCACATAGGTGTATTTTAACCCGCGCAAGAAAAGGAGAATACAATGATAGAAGTACATGTGTTCAACATAGTAGCCCTATTGATAA
>Ga0307928_10003350_pt1 | contig 12228 bp, 15 predicted proteins | sample AceLakmetagen232_FD_201815 | JGI IMG/M metagenome (GOLD analysis project Ga0307928, IMG submission 201815) | Saline water microbial communities from Ace Lake, Antarctica - #232 | ecosystem: Environmental > Aquatic > Non-marine Saline and Alkaline > Saline | place: Antarctica: Ace Lake... | reverse complement strand
GTAACTGTAAGAGGCCATCTTGGCTCTAATGATGTCCAGCCTTCTTCCGTCTTCTGCATCTCTAATACTCCAGGAGGCTGCCTATAGAAGGACCAATTATTTGGTGTATCCTTCTCAAGCTTATCCAACCAATGTCCTGAGGTATAAGGGTTGGTATCCATTATGAGACCATACCAGGTAGGCATAACTCCACCCTGTTTAATGGAGGGGTAACGCCCTACACGAGCAGTTGCCATATCCACAATCTCTTTATTGATTTCTTTTGCTTCATTAAACCATATCAATGTTCCTTCCCATGAGAGAAGCTTACTGGCATCCTGGGGACCATCCAGGCCGGTGAACTCTACGAGGAGATCCAGACCAGGGGTTCCATCTTTATGAGGCGGTACTTTGATGCGATGAGTTAACGCTGTGTTATTAAATTTACCCAAAGTTTCAGGATACATCCCCAGCCAAGTTTTAAGGGTTGTTTTCCTCAATTCTGGCTGGGTGTTCCTGACTACAAGGGCTTTGAAATATCTTACATTATCAATAGGGGAGGGCTCCTGCATAAAAGCTCTACGTACAATTTCACCACATCCCACGCCCGTGCTCTTTCCTGATCCTACAGGTCCTACCACAATTCGAACAGGCTTATCATCATTCATGAAGTCCCATATCGTTTTATGATAAGATAAGTCAAGCTGTGTTATTCCCATATTATTTATCCGTGGTTTCTTTTAGGGTTAAGGTATATGCAAACATTATCCTCCTACGTTCCACTGGGGTTAGCATCACCCAAGCAAGACCAAGAAGGATACCCGATTTACCCCCAATGTAATTAGGGTGAAGAGGGTTGATTGCATTTAAAGCATTCTGCTGTTCTTTGGAGTCATCAGAGAACTGTCTCTTCTTGAGCATATCTCTACCAATAGAATCATACCACCTTTCTGCATCTTCCATGAGGTGACCAGCTTCCATCTCTCCAAAGATCTTATAGTCATTCTTCTCTCTGTGCTTATTTTTTATCGACATCTTCATCCTCCGCATCCCGAGGAGGGGTGATTGTTAAGCCTTGAAAACCTGTTAAGGTCTCTCCATTGCTGGTGACATCCAGCTTAGATTTTTCACCGAACTTCTCTGGATTATTGTATTTCATTACATCTGTTCTGGTTTTAATTCTAAGGGAAGCTCTGGATACTGCAGAAGCATTAGGGTATTCCCTACCTGTCTCAGGATCTATCAAGGTATCCCGCCTGGCATCATCAGCTATCTCTATGATCTCTTCTTCATACTTCTCTGTTCTTGCTCTAGATGCTTCCTCTACTAAAGCCTTTAACTCTGGATTCTTCTGTTCCCATCTATAGAAGGTCATCCTACCGATACCTATTTTAACAGCTATCTCATTCTTAAGGTAACCTTGATCTATATACCTTCCTATCCTCTTCATTAATAGTGGAGTTAATACCACCGTCTTCTTTGCCATGTTGATCCTCCTACTATTGATTTAATATATATAAACGTTTTCTCTCTACTTTGTTTGTTTTTAAGGTGTTTATGAAACAAAAAAAACCGGAAACCCACAGTTACGTAGGTTCCCAGCATGTAAAAAATGTCCCTTTTTAGCTGAATTTATATATGCCAAGTTTAATGGCCTCTTCACTAATGCCATGAGCATCTAATGTATCAGGAATGGTTATAACAATTCCTGTATTCTCATATGTTTCGTCTGCAAGATTCTTCATAAAATTATTATTTCCACCGAACAGATCAATATATGAATGATTAATAACTTCCATCATCTTCTCTGCTTCACCTGGTGTGCATGCAAAACAATCATGAGTCAATCTCATGGAAGTCTTCATACTGTAGTTAACTGTGTGAAGGAGAAGTGCATCAAGTGAATGTACGAAGTTAGGAGAGATGGCATTCTTTGCTTTTAATTTGTTTTTAATCTTCAGATTTACTTTTGATACTTTCTGAAGTTGGTCTTCAAAAATTGAAACTTGATAAGAAGCTGCATAAGATTTCTTACCATTCCGATATACATAATAGCTTGTTGATTTAGGTTTACGATATTTAAAATTTATGACCTGATTGTCAAAGTTACTAGGTTCAAATGTAGTCCAACGTGTATCTAACTCGTTATTATTATAAGCTTTTGCGACCTGACCAACCACGCTATCAAAATCACGGAAGGCCTGGAAGCCGCTCTCCTTATCAAATGTTGTTTTGAAAAGTTTAGCAATAACATTTCCAAATTCATACGTCATACTTTCTCTTTCAACATTATCAACTATGTGAGCGAAGATATCCTTCTTACCCGCTTCTTTTATTGTGTTCTCTCTCCATGTTTTACTTGTACTTCCATAAATACGAGGCATCAAAAGTTTCTTTGCAATAGTACGTTTTGTTTTAATCTCAAGTTCATTCCATACTTGGAGTAACTCTTCTCCGTGTTCTGTCTTAGCATCAAAGCCATCCCATACTATCTTGTCCATTGCTTTGTAGAGATACTTATAGATGTCATAAATCTTATCCTCGGTACCTTCAAACTTAGCAACGTTTGTATTCTCTGCCAGCATCTTGTTGCCCCAGAGAAGTGATACTATCTGTAGCCCTGAACATGTGGCATCATAACCAACGAACAAGTTTGATTTAAAGTCTTCGATTTGACCTTCAAACTTAGAGATGTAATAAAGCTCTAAGGCAATTGAAGCAGAAGCGAAGATGTCATCAGCATCCAAGTCATGAAGATCTTGGAAGGCTTTGACTGGATTAGAAATTACTAACTCACCAATTGTAATGTATGTGTCAAGATTATCATGTGCCCACTGTTCTCTGTCTGCGAGTGTCATCTTATCATGACCCATGGAGGATCCAAGAGCTATAAGAAGATGTTTTAAACCATTTGATCCTAATGATCGTTTAACTCCGGCTCTCAACATGGCCTTACCCGTCTTATGTCCTACTGCTGAAAGACCCCCTAACTGAGAGATACGGCCTCTAAAATCAATAACGTAATTGAAATATACATTACCTTTCCCTAACTCATTCCAGAAGCTGAGACCCTGAGCAACATCGACCTCAACTGATTCAACTTTTGCTTTCAGTGCGGCAGAATTCTCGGCACTGAAGTAGTTCCAATGATCTCCAGAAGCTATTACTTTTTTAATAGCGTTGTTATACTCTTCATTAAATGTGTAAGAGGATTTGAGGGCTAATGCTGCAGACTGTTCATATATAGAACCATTTAAAACGAAGTTACGTGCATTAATATCTGTTAATAATTTAGGATCTTTATACATATAATTGACTTTTACATGATTAAGATTTTTTACTTTAGTAATTTTAAAGATACCACTATTACTTACTGTTACATCATAATCAGGATCAGATTCAGCAGCTTTCTGGATAGCATCATAAATAAGAGGACGAATAGCTCTACAGTCTTTAGCAATTTTTACTGCTGCTTTGTCCCAAGCCTTTGGAGCAAGAAGTTTCTTCAGTGGATTTCTGGCTGGGAGTTTGTGATAATCAAAACTATTCATAATATTAATAACATTAAACTTAGTGTTAATACTAAGCTTCAGATTTTTAGCTTTGTTATTGTTAACCATGTTGATAAAATTAACAAGATACTTAGCATCTTCTTTTTTAACTTTGGAAGATAGATATGCCCATGCTACTTCAGATTCTATTAAAGGGATTGTGATGGAGGTAAGATATGAAATAAGATGAGCATGTTTTTTAGTGGAAAAGGAGTAGAACGCTTCAGAGATCAGGGAAACTAATACATCTGTTCCAACTTCTCCCTTAAATGATTCAGTATAATTTTTACCTAAGATAGAGAGGATACGTTTCTTTGCAGTTATGACTTTAACACGATTATAAAGTTCAATATTATCATTAGCTATATTTAAAGCTTCAACTATATTTAATTTTGAGTCCATAGTATCCTCCTTATTAGTTAATTGCTATATTGTGCTCTTCTCTCCTCAGCCAGTGAATTGTCATAATTATTTGCTGCATATAGATACTTTATATCTTTAGTAGCACTATACTCAGCAAGGGCACATTGTATTTCGACTTCCAGTTCGAATACTGCTGTAAGATATTCTTCCGTTGTCTTCTCCTTTTTTAAGCATTCAAGTCTTTCGTCAAGTTCTCTATCACTTCTTGTATAGTCTTCTTCCGCCATTCTCATCTGCCGTGCTAGGGTTGCGTTCTGTACTCTTAGCCAAATTAGTTCTTCTTCAAGCTTCATGTTACACCTCCTCAAGAAGTTCTTTCATTTGTGTAGTGAATACTTCATCATGTGCGTCTGTAGTGTTTCTTGACTCATCCATTACATGAGACAGTTCGTGACACAGTACCATGAAGTTGCAAGTGTTAAGTGTTACCATAGAGAAGCCCTCGTGGGTTGGGTGAGTATAACCCAAAGTATCCGCTTCTGCATCACCATTACTGTAGACACAAACATCATGATTAGGAAGTATCCTGGAGGCCATATCGGATAGTTGATCAGGAGTACGATCTGCCAAGTAAACTTCAACATGATCAGTGACTCCCATCTTTGCCAATGTTGCTTTAAGATATGCTCTTGTGTCATCAGTCATAGTAACCTCCTTGCCAAGGTGAAGTGTTATTATTTAATCGGGAACATTGCTTCGTACGTGTCAATTAATGGTGCCATTATCTCAGCTTTCAGTTCTTCCCTTAGTTCTTCTTTCAGTTCTTCCCTTAGTTCTTCTTTCAACGCATCTGCGTCATCCATTGCCTTTAAGGCCTCATACCTTTCACCCTCAATCGCGTCTCGTTCCTCTTCCATCTCTACTTGTTCCTCTTCTCGTGCCTCTTCCAGCTCATATTCACGATCATTCAGTTCATATTCTTTCACTTTCAGCTCAGCTTCACGATCATTCAGTTCCTCTTCTTTCGCTTCCAGCTCAATCCGTTTTAGTTCCAACTTCTCAACTTCTCTTGCGTAGTCTGTGTTCATTTTGTTTCTCCTTACCTGTTAAGTTCGTCTATCGTTATTGCTCTCTCTGACATCCTTACAACCTTGGAACTCTTTGCCGCCCTTGCTACTCTTCTTCTTAGTTTCTCCATATCAACTTTAACTTTCCTCGTTGCTGTGTTGTATCTAAAGGGTGAAGTGTTATTATTTAGTTGGGAACATTGCTGCGTACGTGTCAAGCTTAGATGCTTCCTTGAATGCATCCTCTGATTTCTCAGTATAGTATGTGTGGTCAGGATTATCCTCCCCAGCCATCTCAGCCCGTCTTGCATACATGTAAGCTATGTCTCTTTCCAGTACTGCTTCTCTTGCGTAGTCTATGTTCATTTTGTTTCTCCTTATATGTTAAGTTCTTATATTGTTACTACTCTCTCTGACATCTTAACAACCTTAGGACTACTTGTGGCCCTTGCTACTCTTCTTCTTAGTTTCTCCATATCAACTTTAACTTTCCTAGTTGCTGTATTGTATCTAAAGGGTGAAGTGGTCGCGCTTGTCTCGGATGCTTTAGCTGCCATGTACTGTTCAATTGTTAAGTGAGTTACAACTCTGCGTTTTACCATGTGTTACCTCCCTGTAATTGAGTTTGATATTATAGTATAGGCTGCGATCAATCCAATTATTGTGAAGCATGCTGTGAGATATTCCATGTTGTGCCTCCTTATTTCGTCGGGTTTTTTGTTCCTTTTTGTTGTATTTAAAATACGCCTAATTAAGAAACTTTGTCAACTAAAATTTAATATAATCCCATTTTAAATTAAATTCCGCACATTCCACTGGAACATCCAGACATCTCATTCTCTATTACCTTCTGATTCTCTTTAAACGTAGCCCCTTGCTTAGCAACTGCTTCATCCCAGTCACATGCAGTTAAAGGCTGCCCTCCCCTTGATCCATCAGGATAGAATGTAATACCTCGGATTTGATCCGCAGAGTCCCGTACTAAGTCTTCAAATCCTTGTAAGGTATCTTCATTATTAAATTCAGTACCCCAAGCAGGTAGGTTGATGGTGGAACTGATGCCCATGTCAACATGCCTTTGTATATAGACCTGCATATGAATCCTCTTCTTAATATTCTTGGAAAGATCAAATGAAGTCTCCATGTCCTGAGGATCAGTGCCAAACTTATCCACAAGCATCTGTGCTGTAGGCTCAATTATATACTGATACTTCCAGGAGCCTTGATCATACCATCTTCTCTTTAATGATGTGGCGAATAATGGTTCTATTCCTGAAGTTGTGCCTGCAAGTAATGCTATGGTACCTGCTGGGGCCACAGCGCGATATCTGATGCATTCAGAGGTACTAAGCTTATTTGCCATATGATCCGCACCTTTCACTGAGTGCCATCTATATTCAGCTAAGTAAGGGGCAAGCGGTTCTGGACTATAATCATGCCCATTGGCCAAGAGCCATTCATGAACTCCCATAAGGCCAAGACCAATTTTCCTTTTCTCTGTTCGGACATTATAACATTTTTTATATGGAAGTGTAGATACCAGGCTACCACAATATAAGAACTGTGAAGCCAGCTCACACACATCTTTCATCTCAGTTATATTTTTGATCTGCGATAGGTTTACTGAACCAAGATTACACATATCACTATCTGAATCTGTTATAAATTCTGTACAGGCGTTCCGTCCTATCTCCTTAATCTTCCCGAAGTCAAATTGGAACCCAGGCTCACCACTCATAGCTGCTCTTCTTATGTTGTCTTTAAATACTGTAGAGTTTACTCCCTCTGCATTATTATATACTACGCTCATGTTAGTCATATCAAATGGTGCTGCAAAATTAAAATCTGTTTCTTTCTTCTTTTTAATCTCATCAGACCAGTCTTTAGCTATCATAAATTCTTTAATATCTGGATGATTCCAAGGCAGGGACGCATATAGAGCACTCCTTCTTGCTCCTCCCTGCATTACGTTTCTCCCAATCTCATTCATAGTATACATTAAAGGTACAGGTCCTGAGGCAGTTCCACCAGTAAATTTAACCAATGATCCTTTCTCTCTGATATTACCATAGTATGTACCTACACCACCTCCACACATCAAAGCCATCATATGATTAGAAGCAAGATCAGCCCACCCTTCTCTGGAATCCTCTGCAATCATTGCAAAGCAGTTATTAAAAAATGAAGCAGGCCTACCCGCATAGTACAGATAACGTCCGGCTGGAATAAATTTCTTTTCTCTAATGTAATAAGCTAACTGTGTTATGTCTCCGGGAGACATCTTCCCTTTGCAAACACGTTCAACTAGTACGTCCACTAGATTGGACCAGGTGTCACAACCACCAGCATCATTCCTATACTTTTCATTAAATATGGTTTCGCCTAATACTGTCCTAAATGTCATTGTTATTCCTTTATAAGTAATTGTTTATGCTCCACATTTTCAAGTATACCTTCGATGAAGCCCCATTAGCCTCATTCTTCATCGCTGACAATTTTTGTAAATTATGACAAAAAAGGGTTATAAATTAATATAACCCCATTTTTGTTAGTCCTCGAAATCTTCACATGTTTCCCAGGCCCTTACATATTCATCTGATATCTCGCATAGCATTGTAATAGGGTAGGTGATATTACCTTCACCGAACTATATACCATGAACACATGTGCTGCATGTATTTTCATCTTCCATTATAGTCTCCACCTGCCAAAGCCATCGGGTTCGTAAGTTTATGCATCAAATGTTTCATATCATATCCTTAATATAAGAGGGTTCCCATAATTTTACTTCTTTAGTTTCGTAGTTGAAGTCGCCTTCCTGTAGGATGTGCGCCATACGGGCTTGAGACAGAAGATATTCTTCGTCTTGCTTCTTCTTTTCAGCCAACGCCACAAGAGGTTCCCAAATGTTGCCAAGAGTCTTCGCATTATCCCCAATGAGCCGTAGAGCAGCCTTAGGACCAGCCCCGGGTATCCCTTTGTATCCATCACTTGAGTCTCCTATAATTACCTGATAGATGAAGAACTTAAATGCACCTAACTTAGTCTGTTTCTTTATTATCCGTTTAACCGGATTGTAAACGTGAGTAGGTATGGTCAAGAAGTCCTTGTCCACACTGTATATCACATTCTTACCTTTATATTTCCCTGTAGCTTCAATACCAATCAGATCGTCAGCTTCCAGGGTAGGTTCTTGAACACATTCATAGGATGACGTACAATAGTCCTTTAAAGGCTGTAGGCCAATAGGTGATAGCTTTCCATTCCTATTCATCTTATAGCTCTCTACGATGCTCCTACGCCAGTTTGTTTTACGATCGCAGGAAAAGTAGAAGACAGTATGATCAGTTTCCAACTCCTCGGACGCCCTCCTGATCTTCTGGTTCAGGATTGACTTCGCAAGCTTACCATCGAATGTTACATCCCCTTCAACGAATGGATTCTCTTTAGTGAATGCACACGCTAAACTGAATGCTAACCAATCTCCATCGACTAATAAGTGTTTCATTAATGCGTTTCCTCCCAGGTGTTACCAATCTTGGCCTCACCTTCAATTTTAATTCTAAAATTAAATGCTTCCCCCGCAAGAGGCATACACGCTTCACATATCTTAGCAAACTCTTCTGCTTGATCTTCTCTTACTTCGAACTGCCCTTCATCGTGGATGTTCAATACTGGTGTGGCATCCAGACCGCTCTTAGCAATCTCATCCATTACCAGAACTGCCCACTGCTTCATTACCAATGCTCCGGCTGATTGTAGCAGGAGGTTTAAGGCTGAATGTGGGGATCTTGTTCTGAGTCTCCTACCATCCAATCCTTTTAAATATCCAAACTGCTCTACACGACTCATTACTGCTTCTTTAAGTTTCTTTACCGCAGGGAAGTTCTTCATGAACTTAGCTTGAAGCTTTGAGCCTTCCTTTGCACCACCACCTACAATGGTTCCTAACTTCTCAGCGCCTGCCCCATAGAGCCATCCGTATATAAAGGTCTTAGCTTGATTACGTTCTGTCAAACCTGCTGCCTTCATATTGGCAGTGTGGATATCACCATTCAGGACGATATCAGCGTAAGCACCACTATCAAATCGAGCAAGATAGTGAGCAAGACAACGCAGTTCCAGACCCGCCGCATCACACCCGACGAGTTTATAACCAGTTGATACATCGAACAAGACGCGACACTCAGGGCCAAAAGGAGAATTATTGGAAGGTACCTGAGCAAGGTTTGGGGTTGAATGAGTGCATCGTCCGCTAATAGCTCCCCCGGTATTAATTCTACCATATATTCTATCCCCCTGTAATTGTTTAAGCCATCCTTGGTTACCATCCGAGATCTGTCCTAATCGTTTGGCCAGCATCATACTTCTGGATAGGAGTTTAGCTTCCGGGATATCCATACTATCTAGCACTGTCTCATTCAGTTTAACATTACCTTTATCTGTGTAATCATCAGGAACCCAACCTTTCTCCATAAGCCTTTCAGCTATTTGCTGTCTTGAGTTTGGATTAAACTCCTGATATATAATTTTACAGAACTGAGAGCCTTTAGATATAAAACGATTTCTGTTGTTGACTTTGCTTGTTGTAACTGTCGCCAAATCCTTAGATACAACTCTTGTTGGGAACGCAGTTTTGAGTTCTTCATCTATCTTCTCCTTCTCAGCTCTGATATCAATCATAAGAGCGATCGCTGCTTTCTCATTAAAGTGAACTCCTTTCTCCATCTGTACCTGCATAGCCATGGCAAACTTATTCTCCAAGTCTATCATTTGATCAGATGCACCTGCTTCAAGTATCCTTTTATATAAGTAAGCTGTAACTTCAACATCCTGTTTACAATACTCCAACATCTCTTCCGTATATACGTCCCAGGCGTCCTCCTGCTTACCGTAGTCACCTTTTAAGATACCGAGGCGATAGCCATATGCCTCAAGGCTATGACGGCCTTTAAGGCGTGCAGGAATGCGTCCAGCTTTTATACGTCCGAAGTCCTTGAGGATGACATCATGCCAAAGTGCACGGCACATGACCAAGGTATCTATGATCCTCCCCTGAGGTTTGAAGTCAGGGAAGAATTTCTGTAATACTGGTATATCAAAACCTATTATGTTGTGCCCGCTTAAAGTGTTCGCAGAATTCAGGAGTGGTATAATGGCATTCATCTCCTTTGAGGAGGAAGCAGTGATTAACTTTCCCGTCTCGATACATTTGGCCACAAGGCAGTGGATCTTCTCTATGTCCTTTATCCCTGTCGATGGTATTGCTGTCGTCTCTATGTCGAACACTACCGTTCTTTGCATATCTGTCGTCCTCCTCTGGTAGGGACAGCATAAAGGTTATGTTAACCATGGCATGTTTAAGATGATTAAGCCCAGACTCAGGGTCTAAGGTTTCTCCATTCCAATATGAACTAAGGTGGCGCTGACATGCAGCATAAAGACGGCTGTGAGCAACGCCACCCCTCCAATTATGGTCACTATACTTATTAGCACCAAAACTAAGCACCTCAGCAAGGCCCTCAAGGGCTTCATAAGGAATTAGATCCATACGTAATTTCTCTTTATCATGTTTAATTCCTACCATGCTATTTCTCCCTAATTTTATCGATACTATGACATTTCTTCCAAGATCTCATGCCACAAAACCTAACCCCGCGATATATCAATGCTGCTTTCCAATATTTAGTACCATTATCAATCATAGCATACTTGAACAGTTGATCAGCCTGGGCCCTGCTAAGTTCTGGTTCGCTATCCCTACTATACAACCAGTCGTGAAGAACAGCAGCTTCAGCCTGTGGACCAGTCATTGGACAGGCAAGAGGGGCAAGGATATTAGGACAGCTACAGCCATCTGTAATGAATCCAGTAGGAACTGTGATTACACCCTTAGGGAGTTCGAACAGTAAAGGCTGAGTTAGTCTCCAAAGTTGGTGATCTATCTTCTCTGTTTCCAGATTACTTATCCGTATGATCAAGGTTATTTCTCCAGATAATTAAGTCACATATTAAATCTTTGGTAATTTCACCATCATTTGTCTGTATCCAAGTCTTATTACCTTTGTAAGAGAACTGGAAAAGACCATTATGTAGATTGTATATCTGTATTCCACACATTAACCACTTAGTTTTAAGGTTTTTAGAAGTCAAATTCATACTATAGTTCCTTTAGTATAGCTTTACCGTTTACTGTACATTCCAATAGTGTTGTTTTATCACAAGCTTTATACATATTTACCAGAGCTCTTTGAATATCATACTTATTTTCACCAATTGGGGATATACAACCTTGTGTCCACTGTGTAATATTATCTTCCTTATCATAATATACTTCCCGAATTGAATAGAAAGAATCATCATCTCTATCATTATTTACAACTAATCTGTAGTTCCAGGACATGTTATCTCCTTTAAAAATCAAATTCATTCTTACTTTCTTCTATAGGTTGGAATCCCACCCTTTTATTATATTCTTTGATGCGTCCTGTATTAGGGTCATAGCACAAAATAGTAGTATCACCAACATTACCTGCAAACCTATCTTTAAGCACACGAAGCGTTGTTTTATGTCTTTCATTTACATCCTCCTCTTGTTGATTCCGCTCAAGACAAATGATCTGTGAAGACCATTGACCAATACCTCTTGTACCTCTGATGTCCCTAAGACTAACCCGTCCACCTTCTTCATGTGGAGTCCCTCCTGAGCCACTATTAAGGTGGGAGATCAGGAAGATTGTTATGTTAAGCTCCCTACATAGACTTGCCAAGGTTGAAATGATTGTGTCTAACTCCTTACGCTCATCCTTTATTGCTTCCTCACTTACAGTAAAAGCAGCGAGGTGATCAATAAATATATGTTTAACGTCACAAGAGACAGCAAGATAACGCATTCTCGATACGACATCGTTGAAGATTGTGCTGCCAAAATGGTTGTACAAATAACAGTTACCACTGCCAAAAACATCATTGAAATATCCTTTCTTCTCATCATCTGAGATATCATGTTCAGGGAGGTGGATCGGCTTGTTAGCTGCCATCCCTGTGAAATTTAACATAGTTGTACGGTTGGACTCTTCCATAAAGAAGCACCCTATCTTCTGCTTATGCTCCGTCAATAGGTGATATGCAACTTCCTTGAAGACCTGAGACTTGCCTATCCCGGTTCCTGCTATTACCGTGACAATTTCATCTTCACGAATACCATGAAGAGAGTTTGTAACACCAGGCCACGGGTAGGACAAACCTGACTTTGGCTTAACAAGCAT
>Ga0307928_10003349_pt1 | contig 12229 bp, 14 predicted proteins | sample AceLakmetagen232_FD_201815 | JGI IMG/M metagenome (GOLD analysis project Ga0307928, IMG submission 201815) | Saline water microbial communities from Ace Lake, Antarctica - #232 | ecosystem: Environmental > Aquatic > Non-marine Saline and Alkaline > Saline | place: Antarctica: Ace Lake... | reverse complement strand
TAGTTGGTTCGAAAATAATAGCATGTTCAGAAGATGACGAAATAACCCTCCAGTTTTATCATAATCAAGGGGCAAATATGGAAATATTTAGCTCAGCAACAAGAACATATATGTCAATAGTGAGAGTTGCTTAAAGTGATTATATTGAAGGATTTATTTATCATAATCATGGGGGAGATAGAACTTGTTATTTTGGAGATGCCTATACTTATTTTTCAGGGTATAGGGTGAAATAAATGAAAAATAAAAAAATATTATTTATATTATTTATACTATTTATACTATTTATATTATTTGTACCTAGTATACTTGCTTTAGAAGAATGCGGAGAGTCAATTCCAATCAATAAAGAATGCACCATTATATCGCCATATTTAAGCTATTGCTCCACTTATGATTTAGATATCTACAACTCATCTGGAAACGCTTTTGTCTCTAATGGGGCCATCTCTCAAATAGGAAGCTCTGGAATTTACAATTATACTGCCAATTTTACTTACGCAGACACTTTTACAATCAAGCTTTGTGATAATTCAGTCAGAACAGTTATCGCTTTAGATCCTGATTCATGGAATCTAGGAACTAGCTGGTGGTCTTACATTATTCAAATCTATCATTATGTTTTAGAAGGTGGTTACTAATGGCTGATATAAACAATAAGTATGTGCTTTATTATGCGCCCAAAGGTTATAGAAGTTCTTTAACAGTTACAATTTCTATCTATGATACCGCAGGGACTACAGAAATTAATTCTCAGTCTATGACGGAATTAGAAAATACAGGAGTTTATTATTTTAATTGGTTCCCTAAAAAGCGAACAACTTATCTCGCAGTAATGGACTGCGTTCAAAGACCATACAAATCTCATCAAATAATCAGAATAGAAAAAACAAAACTAGCAGGAGCAATTTCCATACCGAGAGTTCCAAAAACATTCACAGATAAAGATAAAGATTTAATGTTTGAAGATTTAAAAAGATTAAAGCTAAACTTATCGTCAGTTTCCGAAGGAGTGCTTCAAAATAATGAAATCATCACAAATTCCCTCAAGAAACAAACTGAACAGAACACTAAGATTTTAGCTGAATTGCAAAATGCAGCTATTAACTTCAAAGAAGAAGCAAATTTAGCCAATGCACAAATCAAAAAAACATTCCAGCAAAGCACAGCAACTCTAGATAAATCTTCTATCAAAACAACTTCACAACTAAATGAAACCAAAGAATGTTTCGACAAATTAACAAACGAATTTAAAACAGAAGTAAACAAATTATCACAAGATACAATTATGGGGCAATTAAATACTATGCACGCAGATTATGTTTCTCTCAGCGCATCTATCGAAGAGGTTATCCCTAATCTTAATGTAGCAAAGCAAACTTTCTCATCTAATATCAAAAACAAGATAAACTCTATCGCAGAACAAACTGATGAATTACTCGTATTAATCAAAAATGGCAAAGGAAACAATTAAAACCAATGAAAAAGAAAGTCCTGTAATGGATTTACCTAAAGAGAAAAAGCCATATAAATTTGTTATCCAGGAACATATTCGAGGCAAAAGCTCTCACTTAGATTTTAGACTCGAGGTTAATAATCATTTAATTGGCTTTACAATGGATGATCCAGGGAAAGTTGGAGATCCTCTAAGATTCAAAAACAATGCAGAATATTCTTCTAAACATAAGGTCCTTTGCCAGTTAAAAACAAGGCAGCCAAAAGAATGGCTCAAAACAGAAGGCATAATAGAACCAGGCGAAGTCGGAGCTACAAAATTTCTCCCTGCAAAGTTCAAAACTTTAGATTCAGGAACTTATGAAATGGGAACCCAAAAACCTTACTTACTTGAGGTATACCTTAAAGGTGCCACTTACAAAGGTAGGTTCTTATTCAGAAAATTGCCTAGAAAAGCAGACCAGGAAAAAGCTGGAAAACAACCTTTTGTTTGGTTCGCTTGGAAAACTATTGATCAAGCTCCTTATATCTTATCACAGAGAGCAATCAAATTAGAGTATGTACCTCCAAAAGGCAGATCTGCTATGCCAAAAGAATGGGAGGATAAAGTTCCCACTGAATTGAAATGGTGGGAGAAGAATTGGGAAGGAATAAAAGCAAATACTGCTATCAATGAAATCAGAAAATTACTTTTGAAAAGAAACATTTTAACTCTAGATTTAATGAACTTCAAACTTCAGAGAATTTGGTGGAAAGGTCAAAAAGTAATCAGAGATTTACCAGTAGAAAAGTGGTGGCTCAAATTCGCAAATGGAATTTATTATGTACTAGACGCAAATCCCCAAATCCAGAAGAAAGGAATTAACGCAATCAAAAAAACTTCTACAGATGCAAAGTTCTGGGATTTTGAAAAAGGTGACATATCTCCTGGAAAAGAGGGTAATCCAAACAAAAAAATACCTGTTCATGTAGAGATTCTAGAAAAAGGCAAAGTCGATACCATAGAAACCACTGAAAAACTCACGAGTTTTAAATTTTCAGGAGCCAAATTAAAAGGTTTTTGGTCAGCCAAACAAACAGATGGAGCTTTTGTTTTCGAAACTTCTCAAACAGCTGCTAAACCAAAAACATTAAGTTCCAGCAAACTCACTCAAACTCAAATAGGCTCTATTTTTGTTCTCTCTCGCAACGAACTTCTCCCTTCGGACATTTCAGACAAAATAGGATGTTCTAAAGAATCTGTGGTTTATTGGCAAAAACAGATGGGGCTGAGATGAAGTACAATAAAAAAAATTTGGTATTCCAATGCTAAAACAAATAAATTTATCATTATCATCAGCTTGCACAGCTAATTGTATTTTTTGCCCTCTAGATAGAGGTCAAAGATTAAACCCAAAGATTATGTCTCTTCAAACTGTCAGGAAAATAGTGGATGAAATCACTTCTGAATCGTTTAGGAAACAGCACGACATCAGAGTTATGCAGCTGGGAGAAAATGGAGATTGCTTTTTGAATCCTGATTTTATCAAAATATGCAGATATATAAAAAGCAAAATTCCCAATATAAGGTTAGAGATTTTTACTAACTTCGCAAACTTCACTCCTGAGATTTCAAAAGTAGTCATTGAAGAAAAACTCATTGATTCTGTTTGGTGCAACATAGACGGCAAAAACGGACAGAATTATTATCATGTAAAAGGTTTAAACTTAAAAAATATCATGACAAATTTAATTGCTTTTCTTAACACTAGAAACCTCTATGATCCTAACTCAACTCTTCGGCTAAATGTCACTATCCTTACTTTGCATAATTACATTCACAAAATAAAAAAAGTCTTTGGCTTTTGGCCTACCAAACTAAGAAACTTAGAGCTGGCAAACATCCCAGATGATTATGAAGAAATCAAAAAATTTATAATTCCACTTTTGAAGCCAGGTCTAGATGGTTATGGCAGGCAAAGAATATTCGCTTGGGCTGAAAGAAAAAAAATAAAACAAATGAATTTCTCCCAGAATTACCCTTGTCCGATGTATAAATTTTTTCATTATATGGCTTTCATAGCTCCAGATGGAACTTGGTACCCCTGTTGCTTAGATTCAAACGCAGAAATTACATTTGGAAATATCTATAAAAAATCAATTAATGATATGTACTTCAGCGAAAAAAGAAGAATTTTTTTAGAAAGACTCAGAAACAAAGAATATAATAAAATAGGAGGACCTTGCGAAACTGTAATCGCATGTGTTAAGTTACAATGAAGAAAGTTTTAGTAGGAATCGGAGTCTGCAAAAAATTTGATTATGTAATCAGCAAATGCCTAAAAACAGTTTTTGAACAAGATTATCCTAATTTCGATGTTCTCTTAATGGATAACTCAAGAGATGAACTTTATCATCTCAAACTAAGAAGTCAATTTCCTAAAGCAATAATTCAGCATTTCAAAAGACCACGATATTTCAGAGACGCTCTTACACAAGCCAGAGAAAGAATCAAAGATTTTGCAATCACATATGGATATGAATATTTGCTCTTTGTTGATGTAGATCATATCCTGGAAGCAAATACTATCTCTAAACTTATTTCCCACAAAAAAGATTTTGTAACTGCTTGCATTGGTTATCTTCATAAAGATTACTCCACTTGCTTTGTCAGAGATTTTAAAGAAACTAAACCGAGCTTTGTCGCAGGGCTTAGCCCTTGCAAACCAATTACATACAAAGAAATGGAACAACCACCGTTTTTTAAAGAAATTATGTGCTGTGGATTGGCTTGCGCTTTAGTTAGAGTATCTCTTTTAATAGGTATACATTTTTACAATTCCCACAAACAAACAGCGTTTATGGAAGACTTAATCTTTTGCTCTGACCTAAAAAAGAATGGAATCAAGCTCTTTTTAGACAAAACAGTAAAACCAATCCACATGCACGTTATGATGGCAGATAGAGTCTGGAGAGACACTAAAATCTAGTTTATTTTATATATTACTTTTATCTTTGAACTTGCTATGCCAGAGATGCCTTTACAAAAACAATTTGAATTGCCTTTAGTGCAAGAGTTAATTTCTGAAAATGATTCTCTAAGAACTCAATCAAACCTAGACGGAACTAAATTACCAGAAGGCAAAATTGAAAATCTCAAAATTCCACATGTAATCCAAAATAAACTTCTTATGAAAGAAGGGGAGTATAACGGTGTTTATTATGCCAAAGAAGAAATTCTGGCAAAGGTAGACGATGCCAATGAAAAAGGTCTTATTCTAGATCATATGGACACACAGCAACAAGGCACTGCAAATTGGGCTGGCAGAGTTGAAAACGTCCTTTGGAAAGATGGCGACCAGGGCGAGGGAATGTATGGAGATTTAATAATCATAGATAAGCCAACTGCCCAGAAGTTAGCTGCAGGAGCCAAATGGGGAATATCCCCAACCATTGATTATGAAAAAAATGAAGTGCAGGGAAAAATACATGCTACAGATTTACTTTGGAAATCATTCTCATTTGTCGTGACACCAGCTGTCCGCGATACTATGTTAAATCAAAAAGAGGTGCCTCACATGGCTGAACCAGAAAAGAAAAAAAAATATCCTTACAAATACCCTGAGAAAAAACTTCAGGATGAAGATGAAAAGAAAAAGAAAAAGAAAGAAGAACTTTCTTTAGAAGTTGAAGAAGATGTTTTGAATGCTTTAGAAGCTAAAGATACAGAAATTGCAGAGCTAAAAAAGTTCAAAGAAGGAATCGACAACGAGAAAAAAACAGAGCTAGTCGCTCAATTAACTGCTAATGAATTTCTAATCGGAAGATTAGAAGAAGATGAACTTGACGAAAGAACTAAAACTCTAATGGAAAAATCCCCAGAAATTCTAAGCGAACTATCAGATGTAGTTGGAAGTCATGCTGAACTATCTGCTTACACAGCTTTTATCAAAAAGTATCTAAAAGCTCACAAAGGCGCTTCAATCAAAGATGCTGCTAAGGCCTGGAAAAAAGAAAAGCCTAAAGGCAAAGATAATCTTGAGACAGAAGAAGAAAAGAAAAAGAAGAAAGAAGAAGAAGAGAAGCTATCAGACAATACAGAAACTGATGAAGCTACTTTAACTGGTGAACCAGACAATAAAGAAACAGCAGAACTATCACAATCAGACATGGAAATAACTGATGCTGACAGAGAAATGTATAATTTTATGGCAAGAGGTGCAAAATGAGATCTATCGCAGAACTACAAAGAGGGGTATCTACTCTAGCAACAGATGAAGCTACAAAAATAGATTCAACTGGAATAACAGATATGAGACCTACAAACTGGTCTGCTGAAGTCATTAAATTCGGCGAGTCTTTAAGAATCTTAGACCAACTCATTTATGTTAACAAAGGAATGGTAGGAAGCAAAGCAACTAAAATAACACTTCCAATTACTACCGAACACATGAGCATTACAAATAGTAAAACAGAAGGAACAACAGCAAGAACACTTACTGAAATGGAAAACATGGATACTGTTGATCTTGAAGTAACTACTACAGATTTCTTACAAGGCGCTATATCTATTTCAAAACGACTATTTATGACATGCGCAATCGATTTACTTGCGCAAGCTAGATTTTCAATAGCACAAGATTTAGCTGATGATGTTGATTTAGCAGTAGCAAGCGCTTTGCAATCCACAAGCGTAGATACAACAAATGGAGTCGTATTTGGCGGAGATGCAACAACTGTAACCGAATTAGCAGCTGGAGATGTTATCACAACTGATCTAATTGCTGATGCAATAAGAATAATCGAAAGCAGTGATTTAATAGCAAAGTACATGGTTATCTCACCATACCAAAAAGCAACTCTTTTAAAAGATTCTCAGTTTGTAAACGCATCTGAGTATGGAAGCAATGAAGTTGTTTTAAAAGGAGAGATAGGAACTTATCTTGGCCTTAAAGTAATCACAACAACAAATGCTAACTTAAAACACACAACAGGCGAATTAGATACTAATGAAGCAGCTACACCATCTGTAGACATGAATGTCTGTCCAGTTATTGGAGAAAGAAAAGATGGTCAAAAAGTTTCAGCTGCACTAGGCTGGAAAGAAATGCCAAATATAGGCTATGAATACGAAAAAGACCAGTCTATCCACAAGGTCTATTATGACCAGGCATTTACAACAAGCATGATCTTTACAGAAGCAGTTGCTCTGATTAAAGTCAGTACGATTTAAATATAGGTACCTACATAGGTACTTATATCAGTACCTACTAGGAGCCCCAACTCGTTAAAATGGTAAACAGAAACATAAGAATGCTGAGACCCTCAGCAAGAAAAGCAGGAATTCATTCTGGTAGATTCCACGCAGGAAATATCAGGTGTGGAGTCAAAGAACTCGCATCTGGCGGTGGAAGCAAAACTGCCACAGTTACTTTTAGAAAACCAATGAGAGATGCTAATTATCTAGTGTTACTTTGTTCTCAAACAGATACTAACCAAACAGATTTATGTCTTGCTGCAAGTGGAAAAAGTCCGCAAGGATTTACTATAAATATGGAATCTACTGGTCAAGGAACTACTAGCGTAGGTTATCTTGTCTTAGATTCAGTAGCATCTGGAGCAACTTCTCACAGAAACTCAAGATACGGATTCCATTCAGGTTACGCTCATTTTAGAAATTTACAATGGGGGATTGCAACAATTACAACAGAAGGTTCTGGACATGGAACTGCTAAAACAATTACACTCCCACAACCAATGAAACATACACCAATAGTTCTTGCGTCTTTTGATGATGATACAGCCGTAACAACTGGCTTTGTACATATAGGAGTAGCAGGAATTCCAAATAATAAATCCTTTGTCTTAGATGTAACTGGTTGTTCTATAACAACCGCAACCGTTGACGTTACATGGGTTGCTTTTGATCCTGGATTTAATGCAAATAACCAGGAAACATTTACTGAACTTGTTGGAAATAAAGTAGGAAATTTAGCAGGTCAAAAATTACAATCACATGGAGGAATCCATTCAGGAGACCTACATTGCAAAAATCTCTTCGGAGGAGTTGTTAATATAACACCCTCTTCAGGAGATAATGATGAAGCAGTTACATTCGGACAGATGATGAAAAATACACCAGTAGTTTTTGCATTTAAACAAGCTCCTGTTAGTGATACTTCAGGAATTACTTATGTCAAAAGTGCAGCTATTTCAGGAGTCACAATAGGAATCGAAGCTGCAGTTGCTGATACTGAAGCCGCAATAGGATATTTAGTTTATGATCATGAATTCCGCGAAGAAGGAGACGCGGAATCTTAAATATAAAAAAAGGTGATAAATATGCCAGACGAAAACGGAAAACCATTACCAGGAGAACCAGGACATTACAGGTACGAAAAAGATAAAATCTTAAACGCAAAAGAATCTAAAGCTACAACTATGGAAACTCTAGATAAAACAAAGAAAGTTGATGAAACAGACAAAGCTATAGACTCAAACAAAGTATTTTCAAAAACAGCTGTCAAAGACATGAAAAGAACAGATCAGGAAGATATCCTGAAAAACAGAAAAGTAGAGTTTACCTCTAAAGATAAAGAAGAGGACTTAATCAAAAAGATTTTAAAGTCTAATCCAAAATAAATAAACTATGGCAAAAAAAAAGACAATCAGTGGTGAAGTTCTCACTATCACTGAAACTACAGGAACAGATGTAAATGCAAGACATTATTTCGCTGTAGCAGGGACTCTTCAAGGAGTCATAGATTATTTAAACTCAAACAACATTCCAGCTCATAAAGTAATTGAAATGGATAACGCAAGCGGAACATGGACTGTTATCTTCCATAAATAAAATGGAACTAAAAAATAAATTCATTGTCGGAACATTCATTGGTCTAGTAGTACTTCTAGGAGGATTATTCACGGCAAATGTTTTCGAAGATAAGATTGAAGTTTCACTTCCTTCAGACGTTTGCGAAGAAGCAATTCTTAGAGTCACTAAAGATGATTTCACTTTGAAATGCGGAAGAAGAATCGCTTTCCAGGCAGATACTTTAGTAGAATATTATAAGACGTATGGACCTGATGAATGGGTTAGAAACCAAAGATTCGTAGGCGCAAATAAAAAAAATATTCAACTCCACTTAGAAGACCATGGAAATTATTTTGATATAGTCAGAACAACAAGATACCGTAAAGGAAGACAATCAGTTGAAGATGGAATCCTAAAAGAAATTTACACATTCACAAAAGACAAAATAAAAATTACTTATGATTATAAAGTCAATAATAAAGCTCTACACAGAATATCTATGAGAGTTAAAAAACAATACAAATCATATCTGGATGCTTTTGATCCTAATGGATATACTGGAGTTATGATTGGAGATATCCTTTCATATGAAGGATATGGAGATTTACTTATAGACCCAACAGTTACACTAAATACTCCAGGAGATAAAAATGTCGCATTCAATGAAGGAGATACCGCTCCTTTTAATTGCTCATTCGTAGATAATAATGTTTCAACTTTAAGAAATGTTTCTCTTTACTGGACAGCATTTAACGGCACATGGATGAGTAATGGAACTCAAACTATCTCAGGAAATGGGTCAGTTATATTTTCAAGAACAATCCCTCATCTTCAAACAAATGGTACAGGCACATTCAAATGGAATTGTATGGTTTGTAACATATCACAAACAACAGATCCTTTAGCAGACTCAAACTGTACATTTGCTTCAGCAAATAGAACTATGGACCCAAGATATTTCCCACACGCACCATTACTTAAAGGAACACCAAGTATAGATGTAAATCCCCTAAGTGGCTCAGATATTAACTTATCACTTTATTATCGCAATTACACAAATCACTCAATGCCAAATGACATTTATGTAAATTGGACTTATCAGGGTATGCCTGATAACAGCACAAACGTAACTTACTCACTAAGTTACTATGGAACTGATAACCCAACAAGAATATTCTCCAACTTCAACTTCCCAGAAAATAAATCAGCTAATGCTTCAAAATTTGCATATTTCAAATTAAGCAACTTATCTGTAGATAATTATTTCTTCACACTTCATGCTTGCAATGGCTATAATGAAACTCATTTTTGCAGTAATGTTTCATCAACTGTACCTCTTGAAATATTTGATTATACTGTAAACACATCAAGTTTAGTACAGACTATAAGATTCAGCACCCTTCCATCAATTACAAAATCTACTGCTTTAGGTCAAACAGGTTCAAAAGGAATTATCCAGGTAAATAACTTAGGGGGAGGAGATAAATCCCCTGATGGATTAGTAAACTTAACATTAAATGTTACAGCTGGAAAAATACCTTGCTTAACTTATTATGCAGGAGCAAATTCTACCGCTTCTGAAGCTTTCCAAATTCCAACTGCAAACGGTTCAAGAACTATTTATCGAACAGTCTCTTCAAACCCAACTTATATATGGTTATGGGTAACTAAAAATAACTGCGGAACTACAACTATTTCTCCAACTTTCGATATAGAATACGAGCTCAAATAGGTGACAAGATGGGATATGCAACAATCTCTCTCTTTCGTCAACTCACAAACATCAAAAAAGAGTTAATTTCTGATAATGAATTATCTGCCATATTCCCAATCGCAAATAGATTAGTAAACAAACAAATCTCTACTCCTATCGTCAAAGAAAATCTTTCCGGAAACATAAATGGAACTAATAAAGATTTCAAAACAGCTCACGCCCCTATATGCGACACAACTTTTACTAATACTTTAATTGTCGATGCATGTGATACCGCTAACTATACTGAAAGCTCTGATGCTACAGCTGATACCGTTGTAGGAAGTTTATCAGCTGATGGAGGCTCTGCTATTGCTATGGGAAAAGATGCAACTTCAACAGTAAGCATTAATTACACAAAAACTTCAACTTCCAGAGATGGCACAGGAAGAAGACTAAAAGTAACAGTCTATATCAAAGACATTAATGAACTTACAGCTGATAATGCGATGGAAATAAGAATTGGTTCTGCTTCAGATGCTTATTACGCTAAAAGTTTTAGAAAATCAGAACTCCAAAATGGGATCAATGAAATTGATATTTTAGTAACTGATATGGGAACCTCAGGCACTCCAGATATAACTGCACTAGATTACATCTATATTGAATTTAATGTCCCTGCTACTACAGATTTAATCACACATGCAGATTTAGTTATGGACAAATGGGAATTAATAGATATTGATTCTCCTGATACAGATGATTTAATTGTTTATTATGCAACTAATGATGATGATACTGGCTGGAGAGAATATGGAAGTTCTCAAACAATCACCTCGCTTCAACCCGACGAGGGGATTATAACAATGACATCCGCTCCAACTACAACCACTGCGGAAGCAGGAGTTTTCGCTACTTATTCTTATGTCACAAAAAACATGGATTGGAACTTAATAAATCCTGCAGCCTGCTATCTAGCTGCACATTTAGCAAGCTTTAAAATAGCAGGAACTGCACCAAATTATGAAGCTATCGCAGATGTCTTTGCCAGAAGAGATTTAGCAGGATCTCCAGATGAATGGCTTAGGCTTGCACTTTCTCTTATCATGCAGGCAGTAGGAGAAGAAAATGGTATGGGCCTCAGAAATCTCCAAACAAATGATTTGGCAAATAACTTAAAGGTGAGAGATTAATGGCATACACAGCTGTTTACACAACCGCCACAATAGTACGAGCTAGAGCAAAGAACATAGGAACAACCCCCAATCCAACAGATTTAATGATTGATGAGTATATCGGGCAAGCCGAATGTTTAATCGATAACATAATGGGTTTTTCTTTATTAAAAAGTTTTGATGAAAAAAAACATGGAATAATAAAAATGGTTTGCACCGATATAGCAACTTTTTATGCTATCGCTCATGACCCAAGTGGATTTGATTCTCCTTCAGAAGCAGCACTTATTTTAGATATCATCTATACAAACATGCTAAGAGGTTTGACTTTCTTAAAAGACGAGAGAATTCAAAAAAGCCTAAAGGAGGCATAAATGCCAGCTTTTCCGCCAACAATTTCTTCTATCAAAGGTTTTCCCAGAAAGTTTCCGATTTCTGAAGATGTTCCAAAACCCGCATGGGCTACAGTCACATCAGTTGAACAATTAGGAGAAACAGTATCTCAACAAATTACAGAAGTTTATCAAGTAATTGAAGCTGTTCCCACCCAACATAACGCACTTCTTAACATAGGCATTAATGATCATCATAACAAATTACATGCTGAGTTACATGCAGGAAATGGAAGTGATGCCTTAAAACTTCCTTTTGAATTTAAAAAAGATGGAGTTACTATGGTCAAAATAGATAAAAGCGGAAATTTAATAATCAAAGGAAGGTATCTCAAAGGATGAAAAAAGCAATGTTAACTTTCATATTATTCATAACATTCATGATCATAACTGAAGTTATAGGATTTTCTACTTATGGGGCTCCAACTGAATTTGGAAATTTAACTAATACAACTTGCTATATCGGCGGAGATGATGGAATTGTAAACTGCACAGGAAATGCTTATTTCGCTTCTGTCTTTGCAGATGTTACAGGAACTTCAAACTCTTCATCTTATTGGGACAATCTAAATTCTCCCTCTGATATTCCCTGCGCTAACTTAGACCAAAGCTGTTTTAACTTTATCAATAATTGTTCTATCGACCAAAGCTGTGATAATATAATTTACACAACAGACAAACTTTACAATACTTCTCTAGAAATCAGAACAGTCTCATGGGC